>Ga0310344_10004160_pt1 | contig 10747 bp, 7 predicted proteins | sample HC15DNA20200_MG_FD_203801 | JGI IMG/M metagenome (GOLD analysis project Ga0310344, IMG submission 203801) | Marine microbial communities from station ALOHA, North Pacific Subtropical Gyre - HC15-DNA-20-200_MG | ecosystem: Environmental > Aquatic > Marine > Oceanic | place: Pacific Ocean: North... | reverse complement strand
TCTTTAGACGTTGCGAATAAGAGTACTCCCTCCGATGTCCCCTGTGTCTTTTTCCAACCCTGGTACCACATTTTGAATAACTTCGATTGCGCATCGTAGTGCACCGTACCGTATCCGGGCGCGCCTTCTTCCCATGCAGCCGTCTTGACCAGGACAGGATTGTGCTTGTGCTTAACCGGTTGGTTGAGTTGTCTTCGAGCTCCCCGAAGTGATTCGACAAAATGATCGTCGACGAACAATTCGGTCCCACGTAAAAGAAGGGCCTTACCTACAGTAGAATCGTTGACGTTCTTAAAAAACCCGGCAGGAGCTTTTCGACCGTAGCCGGGAAATTGGTCTTCGTTGTATTTTCGGTCGTCTTGACCAGAAACGGAATAAGCGATGCACAGCACGACAGACACCGTCTGGAAAATAACTCGGAGCATGATGAAACCTCGTTAAAAATACTATTGGGTCAAACGGCAAACCGATCATCACTCAATCGACGCTGTACCACATCCCTTTTCAACTATGGGCGGTTACCTTGTTCAGTGGCTGATTCCCCGCATTTCTTTGATAGACCAAAACCTTTAGAGATCCGTGTTATACCCGGGATGATAGCAGATTGGCGACTACTTCTTGACTACCCAGATATTACGATACACGACAGGGTTACCATGGCCTTGCAAGTAGAGGATTCCCGGTGTATTGTCCTCCGCGTCTTTTCCTGGAGTACCTTGAGGCAGTTCCCGGTTGTTATGGATGATTACTCCATTGTGCCTAATCGTGGCCCGCGCATTCTTGATTTTTTTCCCATTATTACTGGCATACCTGGCAGACGTGAAGTCAACGTCATAGGTCTGCCATGAGAGAGGAGGCAGGCACATATTAACTTTCGGTTCAAACATCGAGTAGATACCTCCGCACTCATTATTCTTACCCGTCAAACCGAACGAATCAAGAACCTGTACCTCATACCGCCCCTGAAGATACATACCGCTGTTACCTCGTCCTTGCCCACGAGCAAATGGCATGTAAGGGGTGCGAAATTCCAGGTGTAGTTTGTGATCGCCAAATTTCTGTTTTGACTCACAATCGTGATTCAGCAAATTGCCCAACACGAGCTGACCGCGATGAAAATTCCTAGTACTGTTGACACTTCCATCAAACAGTACCACTGCGTCCCTGGGCGGTTTAGCGTTCAGGGTCGGACTCTCTCTATGAACTTTCTTCAGAGTGCCTGTCTGATTATCGTTCGCGTCAACGAAAACCAGATTGTCGTCCACAAGCTTAGCACGGGACTCTTCGTTGCTATCGTCCGGGGTCCAAACTATGTATTGGCCATCCATTCTTCCATCTGCACCCTTTTGATTTTGACCACGTGACCAGCCAGCTCCCGGCAGGCCGCCTGAAAACACTTCCCCTCTAAACGTATGATCGCTCAGTGCGATAATCTGGATTCCAAATACCTTTGTCTCACCATCCTTTTTACTTTCGAACAGATACTCTCCCTGAATCTGAAAGTGCGTCTGCTGGACCGCATCCTCTGGATGAATCCATTCCTTCTTCTTATCCTGTGCCCGCGCGGGTAGCAGTAGCGCCGTGGTCATCAGCATCCCCAAGAACACTTGTTGTCGATGTGACATCAACGATATACCTCCGAATGAAACGCTGGGAGTAATTTGGCACTTGCAGGTCTCTTCTGGCCAACCATTAAACCCCATTTGTTACTGGTAAACAAGCAATCACCATCCATGTGTCGTACCGATAATGTCCAAGGATGGTTCCCTTTGATTGGACATTGCCCGATCACGCAACATAGAACACAGAATTGTTCCCTGAACGGATTTCTATCTTGCCCTTTGAGTGGTCTTTAACATGACTGGAAGCAGGCCACCACATCCGTATTCAAATTGCCTTTTTTCCCAGGCGCTGTCATACTTCCATAGACTCTTTCGCAATAGGTATTTATCCATGAACACCTTTGAAATGAACCGACGACAGACCCTCCTGACAGCCGGGATGGGGGTGCTTTCACTGGGCATGCCAGGCATGGTCATGGGACGCGACAAACTCGACAAACGCGGTAAGGCCGTTGCTGCAGAAAAATCATGTATCTTCGTGTTGCTCTGCGGCGGACCAAGCCATCTGGATACCTGGGACATGAAACCTTACGCTCCAGAAGAGATCCGGGGGCCGTACCGACCCATTTCCACTAAGGTGCCGGGCATGCGGATCAACGAGATGCACACGCAACTGGCGCAGTTAACGGACCATTTCACACTGATCAACTCCATGACCCATCCGGGGTCTATCAGCAACCACTTCGATGCGATGCACCATCTGCTAAGTGGTCAATCTGTCAAACGCGTTCAACAGGGTGTTCCGGATGACCAACCTTACTTGGGGTCATTTATAACCAAATACAGACCCAGCACGCGTAACATCGTCTCCAATGCGTGGTTGATTAAATGTGTTGGCCCACCGGTTTTTTGTGCGCCAAATATTGGCATTGGTGGATACCTCGGCTCAGCATACGCACCGGTATTCGTCGGCTCGGCACAAAATCATCCAGCGATGGAAAACTTCACACCTCCACCAATTTACGACCTTGGTGATGAAAAACTCCTTGCTAAACGCCGTACCTTACTCAGTGACATAGAAAGCAATGTGTTAGCCAAGGACGCAATCGGTAAGGACTGGTCAGATTTACGAGAGAAAGCCTATGACGCGATGACGCGTCCAGAAGGCCGAGAAGCATTTGACCTCGACCATGAATCAGAACAGACACGTGACCGTTACGGACGACATCCTCTCGGACAGAACCTGCTTCTTGCCCGGCGCATGGTCGAAGCTGGCGTTCGGTACGTCACAGTTAACGGATGGACAGGACAGGCCCCCCACGATACGAAAGGGCCACCCAGTAGTAGCTGGGACATGCATGGCGGAAATATGGGGATGGGCAACGCATTCGGGAACGGCTCTTACGGCATGGGATTTTGCCTACCACGGCTGGACCAGGCGCTTTCCGGACTGCTGTCTGACCTCAAGGAACGCGGCATGATGGACAATACCCTCGTTGTTGTGACAGGAGAATTTGGCCGCACACCTAACGTGCTCACCCAGCAACCCCCCGGACGTCAGCACTGGCCCAAGTGCTTCTCTTCTATTCTGGCCGGCGCAGGGATCGGTGGTGGACAGGTGTATGGCAAGTCCAACAAGCACGGTGCGTACGTCACGAATAACCCCATTCGCCCTGAGGAACTGGCTGCCACAATCTACCACGCGCTCGACATCCCGTTGAACGACCCACAGAACAATAGCGGCATTTCACGTCCCATCACTACGGGTAAACCGGTGATGGAATTATTCGGATAGTACTGCGGTAGCGTTCCTCAACCTGGCAGATTCGTTGACCGCCGTCTTTTCTGTTGCTATGCGCCGGTTAACATCAGGCGTGTTATCATACCGGGGTCCAATTCACAAAGCGCATTGCAGGTAACCATTAGAACTAACCGGAATGCCACGCGGTTACCAGATGCAAAAGAGCATTCCAACGATTCCTGATCAAGTCAGTCTTGAATAACAGAACCAAATAAATCTCAAGCACCTTGGACGGCAGGCGGGATTTAAAATACTGACATTTAGATTCTTCATCTCCTGAGATATCCGAGGTTTTGCGATGAACAAGTCGTACTATTCTGTTTCAACACTCTTGGTTATGCTCGCTCTGTTACAAGGAGTACATGGGGATGACAAACACACTGAAACAGCAAAAAACAAGGCGAGAACGATACCTGTTTTCAAAGAAGGCGAAGCCCAAATCGTTGACGGATTCAAAGATCCAGACTACTGGATTCGACATGATCTATGGGTGGAAACGGAGTTCGATTCGGATAAGGATGGCCGTCTCGACCGAATGCATGTGAGTGTCACGCGTCCACGCCAGACAGAAACTGAAGGGCTGAAACTTCCGGTTGTTTATGTTTCCAGTCCATATTTTGCAGGTACCGGCAACGCCGGTAAGGAATTTTTCTGGGACCCGCATCAGGAACTTGGAAAGAAACCTAAAAAACGCACAGTTCAGCCACCCGTTCAACGCAAAGGCATGCGACCTATCATTTCGAAGTCTCACGCAAAGCAATGGGTACCTCGTGGCTACATCGTTGTTCATTCTTCATCACCGGGAACCGGTTTGTCACAAGGTTGTCCAACCGTTGGTGGAGACAATGAATCGCTCGCTCCAAAAGCAGTTATTGACTGGTTATGTGATCGAGCGGACGGTTTTACCACCAGCGACGGTTACGAACAGGTGTCAGCCAACTGGAGTACTGGCCGGGTCGGCATGACGGGAACGTCGTACAATGGCACCATTCCGTTGGCGGCTGCTACCACCGGTGTCAAAGGACTGGAAGCAATCATCCCGATTGCCCCCAATACCTCGTACTATCACTACTATCGATCGAATGGCCTGGTCCGACATCCATTTGGTTTCATGGGGGAAGACATCGATTGTTTATACGAATTCATTCACAGTGGTCCAGAAAAGATGCGAACGACTTGTAACACCATGATTCGCGATGAACTGATGCATCACAATCTGGATCGCGTAACCGGTGACTACAACGACTTCTGGGCGGGACGCGATTATCTCAATGATATCAAACCAATGAAGGCCGCGATTTTGATGGCACACGCGTTCAATGATTGGAATGTTGTTCCCGAGCACAGCGTACGCATCCTGGAAGCAGTCAAAAGAAAACGGCTTCCCTATCAAGCGTTCTTCCATCAAGGTGGTCATGGTGGTCCTCCACCTATGAGGTTGATGAATCGCTGGTTCTCGCGATATCTACATGACGTTAATAATGGAGTAGAAAAGGACTCTCGCGTTTGGATCGTTCGTGAAAACGATGCACGCGATAAACCGACCGCCTACGATGACTACCCAAACCCTCAGGCCAAAACGGTCGTTTTTCATCTGCAATCGGGAGCGCCGAAACGCGGTGCGCTACAGCCTGTTGTCAGCAAAAAACAAGACTGCGAGTCGTTGATTGATAATTATTCTTTCAATGGAGAATCACTGGCACGCGCTGAATCGACAACACATCGTTTGATTTATGTAACACCCGCACTGAAAAGACCTGTTCATATTTCTGGTACTCCAAGCATTGAGATCAACTTGGCATGCGATCGCGAAGCCGTCAATCTCTCCGTCTGGTTGGTGTCACTTCCGTGGAACACAGCCAGGGGCGCAAAAATCACGAACAACATCATCACTCGTGGCTGGGCGGATCCACAGAATCACAAGTCGCTTACGGAAAGTGAACCCTTAGAACCGGGCAGGTTCTATAAACTTAAATTCGATCTCCAGCCAGATGATCAGATCATCCCTGCGGGGCAGCAGATTGGATTGATGATCTTTTCCAGTGACCAGGATTTCACACTTTGGCCGACACCAGGTGCCAGACTGACAATCGATTTGGACACGACTTCGTTGATGTTACCGATCGTTGGAGGGAAACGCGCTTGGCAAGATGCTCTATCGAAGGATGAGGATGGTAGTACAGGGAATCAATGATGACCGAACACAAAAAGCCCTCACACCTTAGTCGAGCACCGCTGCACGAAAACCAGATTATTACTTGCGCGAATTCTCATCGCCTTCGGGCTTATCGGAGCCAAGGTGCTGATACAACCCCCTTTTAATTGACAGTAATCGATTCCGTCATATCTGTTGGTGGACTGGATCAATAGTCGGCTATTTGTTGCTTCGGGCAATCGTAATTAAAATCCTTAAAGCAGGACCTTGTGTCCAGGGAAAGGATCCCGGTCCACACGTAGGAAATCGTTAGAAGCCTGATTTCATCCCGCGTAAAGCCTGGTCATATTAACAATCTTGACAGGCCACTCAGGAGATACCGATTGGGGCGGCTTTGGCTTAGGTATACCGTACAAACAAGACGGGCCATTTCGAGGGACCAGGTCCGGAAACGGCTCCTCTGCCCTTTCCAAAATCAACGTGGCCTTGGAACGATACCAAACCAAAGGTAGCCGTATCCGAGCGTTGTCCGGATTCATTTTCTCATGGTACAGCTCCCTGTTGTTACTCTCTGACTCTCTAGTAACTAACCGGTTAGACACACTTTACTGGTACGAGTCTCCATGAAGTCGGTTAGGTTGTATCGAAGAAAGGAGTCCAGTACTATACTGACAAGGTTGTGCATCGTCTTCAAAAGATACACAAAAAAGGTTGTTCTCGTCCCAGACCAATTGTCCATTCAATCGAAAGGTGAGCCCATGGATCCGAGTTGCCTTGTGCATTGCCTTCGGGATTCCGAACGTATCCAGTTTGAAAAGTCAGGGTACCTGATTATTGAAAACGCCTTGTCGCAGAATCGGTTAGACCGTCTGAACGAGGCCTTCGACCGGATGTTGGCCACGAAACAACGTGAGGGTCTCGGGCCACACGATGCCTACAGCCAAGGTAACATCGTTACAGAAGATCCGGTATGCCTGGAGATGATCGACTGTGAAACCACATTCCCAAAAGTATGGGGGATTCTTGGTTGGAACATCTATCTGTATCACTCACACCTTGCCATAAGCCCTCCGAGCGACCCAAATCCACCTCCTGGAAGCCCCAATGCCGCTTGGCACCAAGACAGCATGCGGGTGAACGATGAAATCGAATCCAGCCCCCGCCCAAGACTATCGCTGAAGGTATCGTACTACATCAGCGACGTATCCGAGCCGGGTCGAGGTAACACATTGATTGTACCGGGCTCCCATCTTCACGATGAAATCGATGTTCCACAAGATGGCGTGTCTCACCCGACCGGCGCCATCCCCATTTGTGTCTCACCGGGAACCGCTGTCATTATTGATCGTCGCATCTGGCATTCACGGAGCCTGAATCACTCGGACATCACACGTAAGGTGCTCTTTATGGGATACAGCTATCGCTGGCTACGTCCTAAGGATGAAATGACCGTTGAACACCTTTATCCCGATCTCGATCCGATTCAAGGCCAGATTCTTGGTGACCGCCCAAGCAACAACAGTTGTTATGCGCCCGAAGAAAACGAAGTGCCGTTGCGTACCTGGCTGAATAAACACCGTCCGGATGACGCAACATGGACCTGCAAGGAACGACAGTCTTACCGTCCCGACATCGTTGAACTGAAACGATGAGAACACCATATGGTTTGAACATTTCGGACATCGTTCCCGAACAGACCATCTGTCATTCCTCCCACAGCTGCTGACCGTTGGTTGTTTGGAACGGATTACCATAGATTTTGAAGACCCTTTTTTCGAGACAGGTTATCTGGCCAATGATTGCGGCTGGAGGTTGAGCTGCGCTCTCAGCAGTCACCGTTCTTACGGCCCGGGACCTTACCAAACCATTACAATTATTTCTTGTTTCCTAGCCAGTGGTTCTTTTTCCAAACCAACGCACCATGGCCGAAAAGCCACTTTTCAGATATGCTATGATGCTTCGAGGGCTGTTTCCCAGAGCGACCTCTTCGCGAACACCCTAGCCTCCCTTATTTCTGGTTTTGCGGTACTCAATATGGCCCAATCTTCCTCTGATTCTTCACCCCGCAAACACGGCTTGTTAATCAGTAGTGATCTGATGATCTCTTCCCGCGTTACAGCCATGGCGAAAGACTGCAACACAAAAGTGGATGTCGTATCCCATCTGGATCGATTACAAGAGCCAACAGAAGACTTCCAGTATGGATGCATCCTGATAGACCTCGCGACGATACCTGCTGCCGTAGACACACTGCTTCAACAAATTCGATCCAATGGAATCTCAGCACCGGCTATCGCATTCGGGTCCCATGTAAACATTCAGCAACTTGAAGAAGCGAAATCCGCTGGATGTGATTACGTTCTCTCACGTGGCCAATTTTCCCAGTCCCTTCGGACCATTATCCTGGAGCATCTGCTCAACTGATACACCCACGGGTCTGTCGAGACCAGGGTCCTGCGGCTATAAGGTGAGACAGGAATCAGCCACTCCGTGAATGCTCATCACGATCGTAGTGAACGGTAATGTCCGTACTGATTCCCCCACGTGGCCTCCACTGACTTAAAATCTTCATATGAACCGGATGACAGACTGATACCAGATCATCCAGAATCTGATTGGTCAGATTTTCATAGAAAATTCCTTCGTTTCGAAACTGCTGCAGATAGAGTTTTAACGATTTCAACTCGACACAGTGCTTAGCCGGTATGTATTCAACACGAATTGTCCCAAAATCGGGTTGTCCTGTTTTGGGACATACCGAAGTGAATTCCGGACAAACAATTTCAATCGTGTACGCACGATCCGGGTAAGCATTGTCAAATATTTCCAAAAACTCTGTGCGGGCATTCTTTTCCGATTTTTGATTCATCGTCGCAGAAATTTTCCAGTTCTATAATAACATCACATGACTCCGGACAAATATGAGCCATCCTACTACCTGAAATGTATCTTTTCGACATAATCGTGTAAATTCGAGTATCGTCCGTTTCCGCTTGCCTGAAATAACATTTCTGCTGGTCTGACCACAACAGATCGGATTGTCTCTCCCAAATCAAAACCTCTTTGATTAGATACCGTCGGCCCTGCATCACCTTTGACTCAAGCTCCAGCTTAATACCCAGAATTTGAAAAAGGACTCATCTTTCCATGTCCACCCCATCTTCACCTAAAGCCGTTTTGCTGCTGAGTGGCGGACTTGACTCCACCACCACTTTGGCCATCGCAAAAGAAGAAGGATTTCAGATTCATGCACTGACCGTCGAATACGGTCAGCGCCATGATTTCGAAGTTAAGGCTGCCCGTCTGATTGGTACTCGATGGGGCGTAACCGAACATCATGTGATCTCTATTGACCTCTCACTCTTTGGAGGCTCCGCTCTGACCGGCTCACTTGAAGTCCCCCAGGGACGCTCAGAACAGCAGCGATCTCAGGGCATCCCTGTCACCTATGTACCGGCACGCAATACTGTTTTTCTCTCCCTTGCGCTGGCATGGGCAGAAACCCTGGCCTCTTTCGATATTTTCATTGGCGTAAACGCCCTGGATTACAGTGGCTATCCGGACTGCCGCCCGGAGTATATCCGTGCGTTTGAAAATCTCAGCCAACTTGCGACCAAAGCCAGCGTAGAAGGTAAGGGACAATTTCGAATCCACACCCCACTGATTAATATGAGCAAGAGCGCCATCATTCAGAAAGGAACCGAACTGGGCGTCGACTACAGTCTGACTCATTCCTGTTATTCGCCCCAGCAAAATGGTCGACCGTGCCGGAACTGTGATGCCTGCCTGCTGCGTCAAAAAGGGTTCCTGGAAGCGGGACTCGACGATCCTTTACTGTCCTGACACAGGAAATCCCGCACAGCTCCATTTCTCGATCACTCTAAATACGACGTCCCTGAAACTCTCATACCAGAAAGAACATTATTTAATCAGCCTATTGCTCGCGTTTCTCTAATCCGGTCCAATGGAATCTGTGCGTTGTGTTTATTCTTACTGAAAACAACCGGACCATCGATAGTACTGACGTGCTTGACCAGGAAAATCCTCAGACTTGGCAATGCGCCCAATCCCTCCCATCCTCACTGAGTGCCATACTTATGCCATCATTTAATAAAATAGTATCCCGAAAGCAGACAACCTGGAACCGAACGGCACCTGTTTACAGGCAACCAGGCCCTGCTCTTTCACTCATTCTGGTGTGGATGGTGTCTTTCTGCGCAGTGCCCCATGCATGGGCGCAGGCCCCAGCCCAGCTGGTGGTCGTAGATGCCGTAACCGAAGGCAAGGTCGGTTCACGGCGAACCGTAGTAGGTACGGTAACACCTTTACGCCAATCGACAATCGGCAGTGCGGTAGCCGGTCGGGTTATCGAGTTTCCTGTCAATGAAGGCGATCGTGTAATAAAAGGCCAGCCGGTAGCACAACTTCTTACGAACACCCTGAAAATTCAACTGTCTGCACTTCAGGCTGAAGTGAATCTACGTGCACAGGAACTGCTCGAGCTCCAAAATGGTACTCGACCGGCCGAGCTGGCTCAGGCCAAGTCACGGATGCTGCTGAATCAGGCCACTTTGGAATATGCGCGAACCAAACATCGTCGATACCAAAATCTTTTCCAGAACGGAAAATCCGTCAGCCAGGAAGAAGTTGCTGAAATCGCGCTCACCGCCTCTCAGGCTGAACAATCATTCAACATTGCCAAATTAGCATGGGAACTGGCAGTCGAAGGACCGCGTCCTGAAAAAATCGCACAGGCCCACGCGCGCCTTTCCCAACAGCAGCAGGAAGTGCTGCGGTTCGAGGACATGCTCGCAAAACATACCATCCGTGCTCCTTTCGATGGTTATGTCGTTGCGGAACAAACCGAAATCGGTACCTGGGTAACCAGTGGGAGTCCCATTGTAGAAATAGCTGCACTGGACATCGTTGAAATTAGGGCAGAAATTCTGGAAGACCACGTGCAACAATTACACACAGGAATGGATGTGGTTGTTGATATCGGAGCTATTCCAGGTCGCGTTTTTACTGGAACACTCACGGCTATCATTCCACAGGCTAACCGTCGTTCCCGAACCTTTCCCGTAAAAGTACGGCTCGAAAATGAGCGGACTGCAAACAACAGCGTTCTATTGAAATCAGGCATGTTTGCCCGGACTACATTTGCCGTTGGGTCAACACAAAAAGCGATGCTTATCTCAAAAGACGCCCTCGTATTAAGCGGGACCCGCC
>Ga0310344_10004159_pt1 | contig 10747 bp, 5 predicted proteins | sample HC15DNA20200_MG_FD_203801 | JGI IMG/M metagenome (GOLD analysis project Ga0310344, IMG submission 203801) | Marine microbial communities from station ALOHA, North Pacific Subtropical Gyre - HC15-DNA-20-200_MG | ecosystem: Environmental > Aquatic > Marine > Oceanic | place: Pacific Ocean: North... | reverse complement strand
GCTTTCTGGCAGATGAAGTACTATGGTCACGAAGATGTAAAACTGATGAACGGTGGCCGTGCAAAGTGGGAATCAGAAGGCAGACCCTTGACCGCCGATGTGGTGGACCACACTTCCAAGTCCTACATCGCGAAGGTAGCTAATGAGGACATTCGTGCTTATCGAGACCAGGTATTGAATAAGGTGAATGCGGGTAGCATAAACCTGGTTGATGTTCGATCTCCTGTTGAATATAGTGGCGAACTCTTGGCTCCTGAGAACCTTCCTCAAGAAGGCTCTCAGCGCGGCGGCCACATTCCTGGGGCTGCTAATGTGCCTTGGGGGCAGGCTGTGGCCGAAGATGGTTCTTTCAAATCTGCCGATGAACTGCGGATCCTCTATGGAGGCAAGGGAATTGATGGTGGGAAAGAGACCATTACCTATTGCCGTATTGGGGAGCGGTCCTCTCACACCTGGTTCGTGTTGACCCAGCTTTTGGGATACGCCAATGTCCGTAACTACGATGGCTCCTGGACCGAATGGGGAAGCATCGTGGGCGCACCCATAGAGAAATAGTGTCTTTTTAGATTTCCAATCGGGAGGTTAAACTTCCTTTTAAACTATTGGAGCCAAAAGGGCCGCAGCAATGCGGCCCTTTCTTTTCGAGAAAAATAATGCGGATGGGAATCACTGTGATGCTCTTTCTGATGAAGGTTCCCAATCTAGTCCGTGCGCCGGGATATGAGATGGAAGGAACGGATATTATCGGTGGATTATGGTGATGGCTTGTTTTCTGGGCCAGCCGCCAGATGTTCTAGCTTCAAATACTTGAGAATACAGGCATAGGAACTACGGACATGTTGGAGTTATTATTTGCGAATTTTGAATGTCAGATTTGTTGGAATGTAAAGGTGCTGCGCCTGAAGGGAAGTGAATTTAACAAATATTTAACAACTATGAAAATTCTCTGTAACAAATCAACGGCACACTATGTCAGTATTATCGGAGAAAGTGACTGGTGAGTCCACTTAGTTGTGACTGGGGCATTTGTAGGACTGTCCGAGATGTGGTTTCCCTTGGTTCATTCTCCACAAGTAAATTTCAGGCATCCTATATGGTTGGCTTAGGCTAGGTTCTGCGACCATAACATTGGTGCAAATCATCCATGTTTATCGCATAAATAAACGAAGGTGGTGCAGGAAAGATGAATACGGGAGATACCGCATGGGTCTTGACGGCTTCAGCGTTAGTGTTGCTGATGACACCAGGATTGGCTTTCTTCTACGGCGGGTTAGTCCGCAAGAAGAACATTGTTTCCACTCTCATGTACAGCTTTGTGAGTATTGGGATTGTCGGAGTGGTTTGGGTTCTATGGGGCTACAGTTTGGCTTTCGGCCCTGATTTAGGAGGCTGGGGGCTGGTAGGGAATCTGGATTGGTTCGGGTTGAAAGGTGTTTCAGCTGATGAACCCATGTCACCAGGAGGTAATATACCTCACCAGGCGTTCATGATATTTCAGGCTATGTTCGCCATAATCACCCCTGCACTGGTGACCGGCGCATTTGCTGAAAGAATGAAATTCGGGGCGCTTTGCTTATTCATAGTTCTGTGGGTGACTATTGTTTACGCTCCTTTGGCCCACTGGGTCTGGGGTGGCGGTTGGCTGGGCGACCTAGGAGCCCTGGATTTTGCCGGCGGGACCGTGGTTCATATCAGCGCTGGCGCTGGAGCCTTGGCCTCAGCTTTGGTTATAGGTAAGAGAGTCGGATTCCCCGAACAGCCTATGGGACCGGCCAACGTACCGATGGTACTTCTTGGAGCCGCTCTACTATGGTTTGGTTGGTTTGGATTCAACGCTGGTAGTAGCTTAGCTGCTGATGGCCTAGCGACCAACGCCTTTGTTGTGACTAATACAGCAGCTGCCGCGGCGATGATGTCTTGGCTGATACTGGCGTGGTTGATTGATGGTAAACCTAGTGCAGTTGGCGCTGCTTCAGGAGCCGTTGCAGGTCTGGTTGCCATCACACCTGCTGCCGGATTTGTCGGTCCCATGCCTGCGCTGATTATTGGAGCAGGTTCTGGTGTTTTCTGCTATGTCATGGTTAAGCTGTTGATTCGCTTGAAAGTAGATGACGCATTGGCCGTTTTCGGAGTGCATGGCGTCGGTGGTATCTGGGGCGCTTTGGCTACCGGTATCTTCGTAGGAGTCGGTTACTCGGCATTAGGAGAGGGAGTCGGGCGTTGGGAACAGATAGCCGACCAACTGATTGGTATCGTCGCCGCGTTCGGTTGGTCCTTCGTGTTAACAGCTATTATTATGTTAGGTCTTAAACACACTATCGGTATCGCCGCAAATGAAGCGGATGAAGGTGTCGGCCTGGATATAGCTGAGCACGGTGAAACGGCTTACGAGCCGTAGGCATAGGATTGGCTTCCATAATTTGGAAATAGTATTCTGCGGGGTGGGCGGTTAAAGCCGACCCCGCTTACTTTTTCGATCTTTTTCTTGCGGTTAAAAACAATTAATGAGGGAATGGCGGATACGTAAAGACGGTATACTTGATACTAACCTAATGTTAAGAATGAATATGGAGGGATAACATGGATGTAGAGCGGGCTGCGGAGCGAGACTTCGTGGTACGCATGGCCCAGGAGAATGACGTCAAGTTCATTCGGCTATGGTTCACTGACATTCTGGGCCATCTGAAGGGGTTCGCCATTACCGTGGAGGACTTGGAAGACGCTATCGAGCAAGGTGTGGGATTTGATGGGTCGGCAATCGAAGGATTCGCCCGCATCGATGAAAGCGACATGCGTGCTTTCCCTGATCCAGCGACATTTACGTTATTGCCGTGGCGTCCACGCCAAAACGCGGTGGCCAGTATGTTCTGCGATATTCGAACTCCTCATGGCGAATCGTTCATTGGTGATCCTCGCTACGCTCTCAAACGTAACCTTGAACGTTTGGCTAGTAATGGTTACACCTACTATGTCGGACCGGAGCTTGAATTCTTCTACCTGAAGGACTCCCAGTCCCCAGAGCCATTAGATAAACAAGGATATTACGATCAGATATCTGGACATCCATCGGCTGATCTTCGGAGAGATACAGTTCTGCATTTAGCTGATATGGGGATTCCGGTGAAGTATTCTCACCATGAAGGAGCTCACAGTCAGCATGAGATTGACTTACAATATACCGATGCACTGACCATGGCCGATAACGTGATGACTGCCAAGCTCCTTATCAAAGAACTGGCTCAGCAGGCTTCGGCTTACGCAACTTTCATGCCTAAACCAATTTCCGGTATGAACGGCTCTGGGATGCATATACATCAGTCGCTTTTCCAGGGCGATAAGAATACATTCTTCGACGCAGATGATGAGCACCAGCTATCCGTTACCGGAAAACGGTTCATCGCTGGCCTGTTGCATCACGCCCCTGAGATCACCTTGATAACTAACCAGTGGGTGAACTCCTATAAGCGGTTAGTTCCTGGGTTTGAGGCCCCTGCTTTTATTTCTTGGGCCCATGTGAGCCGATCTGACCTGATTAGAGTACCGGCCCACAAGCCCGGTTATGAAAGCTCCATGCGTGTCGAATACCGAGCTCCAGACCCCGCCTGCAATCCCTATTTGGCCTTTAGTGTGTTGTTGGCTGCTGGGTTCAAGGGAATCGAGAATAAATACCCAGCGCTGCCGCCGGTTGAGGGCAACGTATTTGCCATGACGCCAGGAGAGAGGCAAGCCAAGGGAATTAGAGCACTGCCGGGTAGCTTGGGAGAGTCAATCGCTCTTGCTGAAGGAAGTACCCTATTGCAGGAAGCTCTGGGTGAACACATTCTCCACAGCGTGATTCAGAATAAGACTATGGAGTGGGACGACTACAGAGCAACAGTGACGGACTATGAGACTTCGCGGTATCTGCCGATTCTTTAGATTACACGTTATTTGGATTGGTCGACTGTGAGGGTATAGCTGGCGTTCTCCCTGGTCTTTTCGGCAAGCGCACCTACTGCGACGATCAAGCGTTGGTCTTTTTGTGGTGGATTCAGGCTTATCATAGCTGAATTACTTCCGTTTAGATCTATTTGTTGCACCTTCGGTTCATTTCCGATTGTGACTACCTGAACCTGGAATCGTTGATCGACCACGTTGTCTGTGAAGACAAAACCGTTTGCTTTCCAATTTCTATCATCCGTCCCTATGTCCTCGCCATCGATGGACAGATTGCGAATGCAAGGTCCTACGGCATTAACGGCATCGTCCGTCACATACTGAAAACGCATCAAGATATCCTCTCCGGCGTAAGCGGAGAGGTCAATATTCTCTTGTATCCAACCGCCACTGTTGCCTGTGTATCCAGGGCCAAAACTGTTGCCGATGGGATTATTATTGGAGGTCGCCTGGGTTCCTATGATTCTCCAGGTTTGCCCGTGGTCGTCGGAAACTTCCAAGTAGAGGTAGTCCCAGTTTTCTTCAATCTCGAACCATAAATCATAAATTAATTTAGGAGTCGCTCCTGAGGCCAATTGAACCTTATAGGTTAAAGTTGAGTCTATCGAGTCTCCTGAATTCCCCCACCAGCATCCCGAACCACCAATATCAATGGGCAACAACGGCGTGGTCGTGTGACCTTCAAAAGTTAATGTGAACGGTTCCGTCGTATCGTGTAATTCTGTATATTCCGTAGAATATTGAGGAATTGCTGACTCTAACCGATTAAATCCTTTGATTCTTTGGCTCACATTGGCGTTGACTGTCAGCTTTTCGTAACCGAGAATACCGTCTCCATCCAATATATTGGCTACCGACCATTGCCGGAAAACATCTTCAAATTGAGCTTTATATCCAGATTCCATTAAGTAGGCATTAACTCCGGCAATGCCATCTTCCTGTTGGGCTACAAAGGCCTTGAGTCCGTCTTGCCCTGTGTAATGCTCTGAGAAATAGTGCATGAACAGAGAAGATGCACCGTAATTGGCTATGCCTCCGCTGGAAGATGTAGGCCAGTTAATCAGGGAAACCGGTGAACCTTTGAGGAACGGGCTGATGGATAAGTATGAGTCTAGAGCTATGCTGGAAGAGAGCTCGGATAGCCCTTCATTGATCCATGTATCTTCCGAGGTGTCGGCATACCAGTGGATGGCGTGCTGTAGCTCGTGGGCTAGTACTTGATCATATGTGTTGCTACCGGGATGGACATCAAGCGCATTGACGTAAATCATCTCGCGCTGGTTGCTTTTAGAATTTACACTCGTTGGGTACTCGTCGACGGAATTGTAGTAGCCAGCTACGCCTCTGAGTGAGGCGTTCAAGATGTTTAAGTGGGCGTCGTTGTCAATTCCAGGAGTCCATTCACTACCGAAAATGCTGGTCACAACCGGATAGATAACGTCTTCAAAGACGGTGGCGGAACGTTCTATATCAGATAGGCTTATGTCCAATATATTTTCCACGTACCAGTAGGCGTGGGGCGTAACGAGGACTAGTTCGAATTCACTTTGGTAGGTTTTCAGCTCAACCAAATCCACTAACCAGAATGTGTCGGTCCGACCCTCTTGATATTCAGTGGTATCGCTTGTGACGATTCTTGGGATCTCTCCGGTGCTAGGAATAAGTTCTTTAGTCAGCCGAAATAGATCGCGGTCAGGAGCGGCGCTGAATTGGGTCGTTTCAAGGGCCGTTGTGTGATTTGGAAACACTCTGTTAGGAGGTTTAATTGATGGCTTTACGAGATCTTTTGGGATGCGAATCGTGTTTGCAGATGGAGTTTCTATCGCTGCCGGGATTTGTGTTGCATATTTAGGCGAACTAGCGCAGGCTACTAGGCCGGTTACGAATAGGAATAGTACGAATGAGAATAGTATTTTCATGAGTAGAACTATCCCAAGGAGAATACGTAGGAGCTTAGGTTGCCCTTTTGTTTAACGTCCAATGACGTTAAATCGGTTCATAGCGATGTCTATGTTTTCTTCCAACATGCATTCCACTGCGGAGACGGCGTCCTGAACGGCCTGGGCAATGAGGGGTTCCTCATCTTTGCTGAACCGTCCCAACACGTGGGGAATTGAGTCCCCTCCATTGGGTGGTTGCCCCACACCGATTCGTAAACGAGGGAACTGCTCTGAGTGTACGGCTGAGATGATTGACCGGATGCCATTATGGCCGGCATGGCTGCCCGAGACACGGAGCCTGATTCGCCCAGACGGTAGCGCCATCTCGTCATAGACCACCAATAGGTCGGCGGGGCGACCGCTAAAACGTGCCAATAAATAGTCGACGCCCTCACCGCTGTTGTTCATGAAGGTGCGGGGTTTAGCCAAGACGACTTCTTGACCCGCGATGCGTCCTTCTCCCAGAACTGCTTTGGTACGGCGGTCATTCAAGCGAATGTCGAATTTCTTGGCTAAGAGATCGATGAACCGGAAGCCGACGTTGTGTCTAGTTGCGCTGTACTTCGTGCCGGGGTTTCCCAGGCCGACGACTAAGAGCATGTCTAATCCAGTACCTGTTTGATGAAAGTTACCAAATCATTGTCCAGTGTGTTTGCCAAAGAAGAAAGCTCACTGACTTGGACTATTTGTAAGAACGCGGTCCAATACTAGTTTAATTTTCCAGCCAAGGTCTGTCCCTCCAGCCGTCTACTTAGCTCCAGTGTCTTGCCACCCAAGGCCAAATCAACTTGGGATTCTAACGGGGCGAATTCCGCTATAGGAACATTTTGGACCTGGCTAATTTGGTATTCGGGGCAAAGAATATCCACTGAGATATCGAGTCCGTTCTCGTTGTATGAACATGGATGGGGCCCATGTCTAGGGTATCGAATTCCTTGTCCAGACCAGCTCACAGCGGCGAGTCAATCTCAACAATAGGGTTGAGCATACCTAACGCTGTTCATTTCTCCCATGCGGAGGCCAGAGTCGATAGGAACTGGAGCAGAAGCAGGCCGTATGGCGACCAGTCCGTCGCCTAATCCGTTATTTCAATTTGATAGCGTTCCCAATTCTGAGGTCGGTCTTGTGCCCAACAGCTTGAGGAAGTTGGCTACCAAATTTGGATCCGAGCCAGGTTGTTTGGATATGGTTGCAAAAAACCCTACGATGTCATCTTCGCAGACGGGATTATTGAGGTTACTAGTGCTTATCGGAAGACTAGGGCCATGGAGCGTTAGAAACCATCCTCCTAGATTTCCATCTAATCCTCAAGATCACCTCCAGAATAGATCGGAAACAGTTCCGGTCCCAGGTCTCCTGGAACGCAAATGTCGCCAATAAAGAACCGGGCCCGGAAAATCAACGTATCTTGAAGGTTGTCCTGCTGTTCTCTGAGATTACTGTTAATACCTGCGGCATCGAAGTCCTGCCTTCTGAGGTAGGCTGCCTGTTTGACTTCAGTAATCTCACCGATAGTCCGTTGTGTTTGGCGTCCAATGCTGGCTGCCGGCACACAAACGGCAGTTTCGGAATGCAAGAATGTTGAAAAGCCAAACCTGGGCCAATCTTGAAGCAGTACTATTCTGAAGGGGGATCCGTCTGTTGGTGATCTGCCTAAGTCCGGCGACAAGCGTTTTGCTCTGACCGCTTCGCCGCATTATTCGATGTCTAAGTGGCAGCGTTCACGGGGAACAGCCCGGCTCAGGCCGTGAGGTTAGCGGACTCTAAGCCGGTGGAGGAGGTGTTCAACTGCCGGGTTTCTCGGTTTCGCTGGCAACAAACGGCGGATTGGCCAGGAACTCGATAAATCTTTCTTCGTTCAACACCTCAGTGCCCAAGCGTTCCGCAGCAGCCAATTTTGACCCTGGGGACGCCCCAACGACTAAGTAATCAGTGTTTTTGGTGACCGACGAAGTTATCTTTCCGCCTAGGTCTTTGATCCTGGATTGGGCCTCGGTTCTGGAGAATTCGGCCAACGTTCCGGTGACGACAAATGTCTGCCCAGCTAAAGGCTGTCCTTCGGAGTTGACCTGCCGAGGTTCCTGCTTTAGGTTTACCCCGGCATTAATGAGTTTTGAAATCACTTCTTGATTCGCGCTAACCTGAAAATAAGACGCGATACTCTGTGCGATCTTGGGGCCTATTCCGGGTATCTTAGCAAGTTCCTCTTCTGTAGCAGTGGCAACCTCATCGATGCTGTTGTACGCCTGGGTTAATAACTCGGCGATCTCACTGCCAACATGAATGATTCCTAATGCGAAGAGCAGGCGAGGCAAAGGCTTCTGCTTGCTGGTTTCGATGTTAGCCAGGATACGTGTGGCCAACTTGTCGCCCATCCGGTCGAGCACTAGAAGTTGATCTTTCTGCAAGGAATAGAGATCAGCCAGGTCGGAGACTAATTTCTGATCGATAAGAATTCGGCACCATTGCTCGCCCAGACCGTCGATGTCCGCGCCGCCTTTGCTGACAAAGTGTTTCAGTAACTCGAAGAACTGGGCCGGACAGGAGGTGTTAGGGCAGCGGTGCATGGCTTCGTTTATCGGCTTTACGATCGCTGTGAGGCAATCTGGGCAATTGGATGGCATCTGAAATTCTTGTGTGTCTTTGGGACGGTAGGCCAATACCGGAGCGATCACGTGGGGAATGACATCGCCCGCTCGCTCGATCGTCACCATGTCGCCGACTCTGATGTCCTTGCGGTGGATGTCGTCTTCGTTGTGGAGTGACGCGTGCTGCACGGTCGTTCCGCCCACGACAACTGGCTCAAGTATTGCGTAGGGGTTGAGGCTGCCGGTCCGGCCTATGTTTATTCCAATCTTCAGCAACCGGGTTTCGGCCTGCTCGGCGGGGAACTTGTAGGCAATGGCCCACCGAGGCTCACGACCGACGACTCCTAGCGTGTCCTGGAGGGCCAGTGAGGATATTTTCACAACCACGCCGTCCGCTTCGTATGGAAGCTCATAGCGGGCCTCGGTCCAATGCTGATGGAAAGCCATTACCTCGTCAATGGTGCGGCAAATCTTGTTATTAGGGTTGATTCTGAACCCAAGCTCCCTCAACCATTCCAGCGCTTCCCAGTGGCCTTCCAACGGTTCCTCAATGCCAACGCCGCCCAAAGAATAGACCCATATCTCCATGTTCCTGGACGCGGTAATCTTGGGGTCAAGTTGTCTTATGCTGCCGGCGCCGGTGTTTCTGGGGTTGGCGTAGAGCGCTTCACCTCTCTCTTCTCGCTCTATATTCAGGCGCTGAAACTCAGGGATGGGGAGGTAAACTTCACCCCGAACTTCAAGGCGATGGGGGGCTCCGGGTCGGAGTGAAAGTGGGATAGATTTGACGGTTCTGAGGTTCTGGGTTACATCTTCACCAGTGGTTCCATCACCTCTAGTAGAGCCTTGAATAAGAACTCCATTCTCATAAATCAAATTAACTGCTAGACCATCAATCTTTAATTCACAAACAAGATCGAATTCGACATCACCTATGATGTTCTTTACTCGACGTAGCCAGTTTTCTAGGTCTTCTCTGTTGAATGCATTGCTAAGACTTAGCATGGGAGCGCTGTGGGTTACCTGGCCGAAACCTTCGGCGGGAGCGCCGCCAACACGTTGCGTTGGTGAGTCTGGAGTCAGCAGTTCGGGAAAATCGGATTCCAAGACTCTTAGTTCTTGCAATAGTCTGTCATACTCCGCATCGGAGATTGTTGAATCGTTTAATATGTAGTAAGTGTAGTTGTGATCGTTGATCACCTGCCTAAGGTCGTCCGCTCTTTTTGCTGCTGACTGCACCATAGCATGATTCCTCGTTACTGGGCTGGTCAGAATTATAATATACGGAGTTGCCCGTAGAGATAAACGGGTAACGTTGATTTGCGATAGATAAACTTAAAATATGTGGTTGACTCGTCTTGATTTTATTAGGCGGTTGGTTTCCGTTTTGAGTAATATATCAATGCCACATGTTAAACCTGCAGTGGGATAGCATCGGCATTTTATTAAGTAGCCTAGTATGAGAACACCTATCTGTGAACAGGTTTGAATAAATGGATTTTCATGGGTAAAAAGCCTTCACATCGAATCATGATCATAGCTCCAACTTGTTTTTATTATCAGGTGCCGCTGTTTCGCGCTTTGTCCTCTGACCCTCGGATTGACCTGACGGTACTTTTCTGTACTGAAGAAGGAGTTTCCGGTACGGATATCAAATCTACTTATGGGGCAGACAAGAGATGGGGTTCAAGAGATGAACTTCTCAATGGATACAAGTCAAAATTTCTTAAGAATTACGCGCCAAGAGGATCGTACCTAAAATCTTTGGTTGGCCTTTTTAACTTAGGTATCTGGAATGAACTCAAACGTGAACGTCCCGATGCAGTTGCGATTATGTCTTGGATGAATCCCACCTGGTGGTTGACTATTCTGGCGTGCTTAAGGTTCAGGATTCCGATTTTGCTTATGACCGACGCCAATGTGGATGCTGAGAGTCTAATCAGCACTTGGAAGACGTGGGCCAAGCGCTTTCTTCTTTCTAATTTCCTGTTTCGTTCGGCGTCTGGGTTTTTGTGCGCAGGTACATCTAATAAAAAGCTTTATGTCCATTATGGGGTACCTGACGATAAATTATATTCGTTCGCTTACTCTTGGGGATATAGCTCGCTGATTGAGAAATCGAAGCACTTTTATGGCAAGAAATCGGAATTCCGAGATGAATATGGTTTACCCCAAGACGCGATAATTGCCCTTTATTGCGGTCGGTTTAGTGCTGAAAAAGGAACTATGGAATTGGTTAATGCATTTAAAAATGTATTCAATCCTAGAGCTATTTTGGTTTTG
>Ga0310344_10004158_pt1 | contig 10750 bp, 10 predicted proteins | sample HC15DNA20200_MG_FD_203801 | JGI IMG/M metagenome (GOLD analysis project Ga0310344, IMG submission 203801) | Marine microbial communities from station ALOHA, North Pacific Subtropical Gyre - HC15-DNA-20-200_MG | ecosystem: Environmental > Aquatic > Marine > Oceanic | place: Pacific Ocean: North... | reverse complement strand
GATCAAGCCAATGACTGGGGTCAACACGACGTTTCCATTCAAGCCACAGAGCTCGAGATTCCTCGGTATTGAGATCGTCATGGATCTCAAATCCGAGTGCCCGAGCGAAGTCTTGAGCACCTTTCCCAACGATCAAGTGGTGATCAGTCAGTTCAGCGACCGCTTTCGCGATTAGTGACGGTGTTTTGACACCTTCAATACCGGCTACTCCTCCGGCCCATTTTTTAGGACCATGCATCAGGCAAGAGTCTAGCTGGACCACCCCGTTAGCATTCGGAAGTCCCCCGTACCCTATCCCCCTCTCTTCGGGATCTAGCTCTGGGATATTAACTCCTGCTACGATAGCATCAAGAACGTCTTCTCCAGAACTGATTCCTCGAAACGCTCTGGTTATAGCAGTTTCCGAGCCTCCGTTAGTGTATCGAATGCTACTAACGTCTGCTATGCACAGTGGGCGGCTACGTCGTGTGTGAATGGCTGGAGGAGTTTGACCCCTCAGCGCTGTTGGCGTCGTCGCTACTGCGACTCCCTGTACCGTAGTTTTCAAGAAGTCTCGTCTGTCCATGGGATCCTTCTGCTTATGGTTATTATGAATTGGTATTCTCGTATTGGTCATTCTTAAGTTGTTGTGCTCGTAGCCAGATGCGGTCAAACATTTCTTCTGTGAGTTTGCCAGTAAACGTATTTTGCTGACTCGGGTGGTATGATGCTAGGACTGTCAAGCCAGCACAGGACACTTCGACACCGTGGCTAAACCTGGGACGTGGCCGTGGTAATGAAAAACCACGATCACCGAGGATTCTAAGGGTTTGTAGGTATGCAAAGCTGCCGAGAGTGACGATCACCCTGAGGGAACGCACAAGGTCCAGCTCCTGCTCGAGCCAGCTCCGGCAGGTGTCTCGCTCGATAGGATGAGGCTTGTTACCGGGTGGTGCACAACGCACTGCGGTAGTGATTAAGACATCTTTCAGCTCGAGTCCATCATCTCGTGATCTGGACTCTGGCTGGTTCGCCAAGCCAGCCTTATGGAGTGCACGGTAAAGCCAGTCACCTGAGCGATCTCCCGTAAACATCCTTCCAGTGCGGTTTGCCCCATGTGCAGCAGGGGCAAGTCCTACAACTACGATGCTACCGTTGTTGTCACCAAATGATGGAACGGGTTTACCCCAATACTGATGTTCTCGAAATGCTCTCCGTTTTTCTTTGGCTACCTTCTCCAGCCACCCTACAAGTCTCGGACAGCGCCTACAGTTGGTGACACTTGTCTGAAGTTTAATGAATGCTGAGCAGTTCATCCTTTGTTTTCAAGCTGGACAGCTGACCACATAAGCCTAGGATGAAACCGCCGGCGGCAGTTCAATGGACGCCAGGTCACCGATCCGGATAGCTCCTCCCTTGATAACTCCCCCATGAGCTCCACCATACCAGTCGGGGTCTAGGGCATCACGTAGTCCCTGACACTGCTCATCCATCAGCTTACACGGACGGGTTTCTCCTCTTAGGAGGATTTCTGCTTCACCAACAATTAGCACATGGTTATTCATATTCTTTAGTTGTAGGCCGCTGACCATGATGTTTGCTCTCCGCAGCGCCGGTTCAGATGTGGGGAGGTTTTCTTTTATTCTATCGAACACTTCTTGTTCAATCACAGTGACTTGTCTAGCTGCACCAAAATTAGCGTCATCTTCGAGGCCTTGATCTGCTATAGCATTCACTTGTTCGACTGGATCCATAACCCCCCCATGGGACGTTTTTTTCCAGATCGCTTCGACCCTGCCACTCATTACGCCTCCTTCAGTATGAATATTTAGTGTGGGGCTAGGGTGCCAGCATCGGATACCCAATGCTTTCAGTTAATTTATGCTAAGTGCGTCTGCGCTCGGATGGATAGTCCGCAATGTTCTCCCACTCTGATGCATCTGATCGAGCTACTACTGCGACCACTGGCTTTGTATTGCTCAGGTTGATTACTTCATGCGGCACACCTGGCTTGATAAAGATGAAATCTCCTGCCTCATTCTCCATCTCTTTCTCTAAGCCGATACCATATTCGTGGCGTACGTGGCCTTCAAGGATATACAACATAACTTCGAAATCGATGTGGCTGTGTGCGTAAGCAATTCCGCCTGGAGGAACTATTGCCACGTTCATTGACAGCCATCGTGAGCCAACATTCTTAGCTGAAATCCCAGTTTTGTAATGAATACCATTCCAGCTACGATCAGTCTTTGGGCTTCTAACGCAGAGGATTTCGTCCCCGTCTTCGAGGGTTTCTTGTAAATCCTCCGATAGCGTGTCGTTTCTTGTCATTGGCTCAATACCGGGAGGTCTACGCCCTTGTAATCGAACGATGATATCACAGGGATGGTTAGTCTCACTGTATACGTTACTTAGTCGTCATGATTTAGTTCGTACTGTCTTTGCGTGTACTCTCTCTCCTTGGCCTGCACACTATCACGTTTACGAGCAGCTCGCATACTGCGCTGTTTCCGTGCTTCAGAGTGTACACTGGGCATAGACAGCAGTCGCTCAAGGTCTTCTTCGTCACACGAAGGGCAGCTAGGGGGTTCTGACTCCTTAAGCACTAAGCCTTCAAATGTGTGTCCGCAGTTCCGGCAGAGATAATCGTAAATAGGCATGAATTAACTCAGATCTAATTAGGTTGGTAGGAAATCTATGATCGGATGTTTATTTTAGAGAGGCTTATTTCCCTTTAGTTCATACCTGCCTGGTCTCGCACGTAGTGGGCTGTGGCTTCGTGAGTTGCAAACCAGACATTTCCTCGTGATTTCATATGCTCAATGAGCCCCTCCAATGCTACGATTCTTGAGCGGTGGCCAATGTAATGCGGATGCATTGTGAGCAAAAACATTGTCCCTTCTTCCCAGGCCTTATCAAACTCATCAATCCAGACTTGCATCACCTCTCGAGGTGAGCTGTATGAGTTACCTCTCGGATTGAACAGTGGGGCATCATCAAGAATCCATTCGACAGGTAATTCAACAAGTCCGGTTGGCTTGCCGTTATGAAGAAGTTCATAGGGCCGGTCATCAGCCATCAGTGAACTTTCATATAGGAATCCGAGGCGCAGAACTATCTCAAGCGTGTTAGGGCTAAAATTCCAAGAAGGGGCTCGATAGCCTACAGGTTTCTCTCCCGTTAATTCCGTGACCTCTTCTATTGCTGCTACAAGGAGTCTCTCCTCAGTATCAGCATCTAGTTCTGAATTTCTCTCGTGAATCCATCCATGTACTGCGATTTCGTGCATCCCAGAAGATTGGATTACCTCCGCTTGTGAGGGTGCTAGCTTGAGGCTCCATGCAGGAAAGAAAAAGGTAGAAGGAATGCCTTCTCGGTTCATCAATTCCACGACCCGTGGTAGCGCGACCCGAGACCCATATTCTCCCTGCGAAAGTGGGCCGACGCTTACATTGCCATCACGGAGGCCCTGAACCGTTTCGTTGTCTACATCGAAAGAGAAGAGGACAGCAACTCGGGCTTCGTTAGGCCAGCTTTCAGGGGTGAGGTCACGGCCAGCTCTTACTTGATTGACGGCGTCACGAACTTCGGATTCAGTCCAATCCCATGGAGGTGTTTCCAGTTGTTCATTTGGCTGGGATGCTTGCTCGCATGCAGTGAGCAGAAAAGAAGTTGTGATAGCTATCAGGACGCGGGTCATCAGATGCTCCATTAGAGAATTATTCAGCCTACTCAGGTTCGCGAATTAAGGCTATAAGTCTTCTGGTACTTGCTATACGGTTCCTTGCTAAAGATATGCTCTAGAAATTCTTGAGCGCTACTTCCTTCATGCGATATCACTCAAAGGGAGGGATGCGCATGGTTCCGCTGCTTACCCTAACTGCTTTGCCGCCAACTCGAACTGCAGATGTAGATCCACCTGCTCTTACCGTCTCTAGGTAGATCAAGCTAGGGCGGCCCATCTCGATTCCCTGTTCGATTGTCCATGATAGTGAGTTGTCGTTTCCCGCATCCATTTTTGAGAGGTAGCCTCCTAGTGCTGCTGCAGCAGAACCAGTCGCGGGGTCTTCGGGGACGCCTGACCCTGGTGCAAACATCCGGACTCGAATATCAGCGGCCCCTCCCTCCGCCTGCATGCACACCAGATATACGTGGTGTGCCCAGGTGTCTGCTAGCATTTGATTCCATAGCGCCATATCGAGTGAAGCTTTGCTCATTGCTTCAATAGTTCGGACAGGAATTACATGATATGCTAGACCGCAGGAGACCATTTCTGGGTAAAAGCCTTCTGGACAAACATCCTCAGGGCTGAGTGAAATCATACGAGCTAGCTGGTCACAGGAGTATGGTGACGGACGGTGCTCGGGAAGAATCGCTGTCGTGAAGCATCCGAATACTGGCTGCCCAGCCTTAATTTGCACATCAACGGGAACCAATCCAACATTCTCTTCAAGGATGATGCTGACTTCTTCTTCCGCACCATCTAGTACCGCTTCTTCCGCGAGTTGCTGATCAGCAATGAATATTGCGGCGCCCACCGTAGGGTGACCAGCAAAGGGTACTTCCACATTTGGTGTAAATATCCTAACTCTGGCTGTTCCCTCCACGGTCTCTGGTGCTCCGAGGAATACTGTTTCTGATAGGTTCATCTCTCTTGCAATTCGTTGCATGAGATTAGTCGGAAGGTGGGTCGCATCAGGAAACACACAGAGTGGATTTCCACCAAAAGTGCGCTCTGTAAAGACATCAAGAGTGTGAAAGGAGAGTTCTGTATGCACTAAGAGGACAGTCCTTCGTTGTGACGAGTTGTTTATCGTATCGCTAAAAGTTCACGATTACGAGATTTGAGTCCATAATCGAGCACCAATAGGATACTTTTGGGAACATCGCTTATCTCATGAGTTTGGGTGTTATTGAGCTATTAATAAGCCCAGAGCCTCGCGTACATCAGCGATGTGCCACAGTTTCATCTACTAGTTGTAAAATTGTTGAGAGAGCTTAGTGAGGATGATCATAATGACAGGACGACAAAGGTTATTGGTTTTTTCTACAGTGTTGCTGATCCCCGGCCTTTTAATTGGTTGTGGAGCCGGGTCTGACAAAGGAGTTGTCTCTTCGGATAGTGAGGTCACCTCGTCTTTTGAGGTCGATCCTAGTTGGCCCCTTGAGATGCCTAATGATTGGATTATGGGTTCAGTAACTGCGGTGTTCGTTGATGCAATGGATCACGTATGGGTTACCCATCTGCCCGAAACGCTGACCCCAGAAGAGACATCAGCTGTTCAGGACCCTCCTATCGGTATGTGCTGTGTTCCGGCTCCCGTGGTTGTTGAATTCGATCCAAATGGACGAGTTGTTCAAGGATGGGGGGATCCTGCAACACAGGACGTATCGGAGTTTCCACGGAACGCGCACGGACTCTTTGTCGACCACAATGATTTTGTTTGGGTAGGTACTTACCAGCATCATCGAGTGATGAAGTTTACACGCGATGGTGATCTCGTGATGACGATTGGCGAATACGAAGTGAATGGGGGGAGCAACGATCCAAATCTTCTTGGAGGACCTGCAGGTATCTGGGTTGATCCAACTACTAATGAGGCCTTTATCGCTGATGGTTATCGGAATCGACGAGTAATCGTCTTCAACGGTGAAACGGGTACATATCTTCGACACTGGGGTGCTTACGGACAGGTTCCAGATGATGAATATCAAGCTGGCAGCGGTTCTTCAGATGCCCCTCTTCCAGAGCAATTCTCAACTGTCCATGGACTTGTCGGCTCGAATGACGGGCTTATTTATGTTGCCGACCGACGAGGCAATAGAATCCAAGTATTTCTCCAGAGTGGTGAGTTTGTTACAGAGAAAATTATTGCCCCGGGTACGCTGGCATCTGGTTCGGCATTTGTGATCGCCCTTTCTCCAGATCCAGAGCAGGAGTGGCTTTATCTGGCTGACGGGACTAACCATAAGATCTGGACCCTCAGGCGGAGTGATCTTGAGATCGTAGGTAGCTTTGGTAGGGGTGGGCGGCAGGTTGGCCAATTCCTGCGTCCTCACGGCATGGGGATTGATTCAGAAGGCAACCTATATGTTGGGGAGGCATCTACAGGTCGACGTGTTCAGAAGTTCAAGCGGCAGGACGGTTCCTAATGTAAAGCGCGAATAGGGTACGGACTGGGCAGCGTTCATGCCTGATAGTACTCGCTGATATGTGCCTAGCTAAATGTTTCAGTTTAGCACACGGGGTTGTTTCCGGGGTATTTTTTCTGGTGCCATGGCAGCATGGTATACGAAAGACGCCATGATTACTGCGTTTTTCATAAGGTCACTTATCGGTAGTGTGTCAAAAAAGTCTAGGTTTGTATGCCCACCCGTACCTCCGACACGAGCTTGCAAGAATTGGAAAGCGGGAAGGCCAATATTATCGAAGGGCACATGGTCGGTACTGCCGACTCCCTGCAGTGATATGGTGGTCATCCCCATGTCATGAAATGGCTCCATCCATGCTTTAAATGTTTGTCGAACATGTTCGTTTTCCTGCAACCAAATGCCTCTGTATTGACCAGGACCGTAGTCTTGATTGAAATAGGCTGAGAACATCTCATACTCTGAGGTCGTGCCGATGTTGGAATCATCAGGGGCACCAAAGTGTTTACGAACATAAGCTCTAGAACCATAAAGTCCTTGCTCTTCCCCTGACCATAAGGCAACTCGGATTGTTCTGCGTGGTTTAGCACCAATAGCGTTTAAAATGCGTGCTGCTTCTAAAACCACCGCGACACCTGAAGTATTATCGCTTGCGTTTGGGCTAGCATGCCACGTGTCGAAATGAGCACCCATCATGACTACCTCTTGGGCTAGGTCGGTCCCCGGAATCTCAGCAATAACATTACTCGCCTGCTTCACTTGGGTCCCGTGTCTGTTGCGCACCTCAACCTCAATATTCACTGGAATCCCTCGGCGTAGAATCCGATACATTCGGTTATAATGTTCTGGAGTTACTGCTAATATTGGTACAGAAGACAGCGTCTCATCTCGGGACCAGAGATCGATTTTTGCTCCTGGCCGAGCAAATCCTCGCACGGCTCCTGGCCATCCACTCGAAGATTCCAGGACTACGGCTACGCCCTCTGCCACATAGAAAGCAAGTCGTTCTGCAGCTGTAAGCACATCGGGGTTTTGCGGTGGATCCGGGTATAAGCGGGAGAAATATGGGTCAGGTCCTGGCGGTGGCGGGATTACGGCCTCCTCAAGTTCGCGCATTTCCTGGGCACTTCGTCTGGGTGTACCCGTCTCGAAACGTGAAAGATCGATAATAGCGGGTGGGGTAGAAAGCACCGCCATGCCCTGAATCTTACCTGTTAGCGTTTCTAGGTCCTGACGAGTTCTGACATCTGCGATGATAGCCTGTAGTTCCTGCTTGCCATCTGTTCCTGGTGTGTGTGCGATTGGGTAGCCAACCATTGGTTGGTAGTCAGGCTTGAGCAGGTGGATGGAGACGTATTCATTGTCCCAGCTGACTCCGTATTCCATAAAAGGTTCACGGTAAACTTTCTCTAGTCCGATTCTCTTCATTTCTTCTGCCACCCAACGTTGCGCATTGTCCATTGCAATCGAGTTGGTGAGGCGTGCACCGAGCACATCGGCCATGTAGGAGAGCGTATTTGCAATTTGAGACCGTTGCAGGCCTTCTTCCCTTATTTGAGCGACTACCTCCCAATGAACTTCGATGTCACTTTCAGTGTGCGCCTGAGCGGAGGAAGCTTGAGCTAGGGCACCCAGGGGCAATGCCAATAGGTTTGTTGCTATGGCTGAGATCAGTAGTGTTCGACCTACTAAAACCGAATGCGAGCGCATTGCGCCTCCTGGTGTTCTACATTTTTGATGTTTCAGCATGAGCGAATATGTCCGACAACTGAAGGGCATGCCAAGATATTTACCAGAAATGTTATATGAGTCGGCATATCTAAAAAAACTGAGGCATGATGGCAGGAGGATGTCTGCCGCCAGGGTTAACTCTTGAGCGGTTAGCGTCGGATCAAGTTTCTGAACTGACGATCACTGCGAATACTATCGAAGTCTTGCTCTCTTCTGGCCTGCTCTTGCCACCGCATATTCATGACAATCGCCTGACTCAGTACTTCAATTGCGCTTGCTGTGTTACCTGCCCGAGCGTGCAGCCTGGCTAAGCCATAGATATATTGATCGTTTCCTGGCCTCATCGCGATTGCTTCCCTTTGCGCAGCAATCGCGGCAGGAAATCTCCCCTCCGAAGCGAGTTGGTTCGCTAGGCGCGTTTTGTTTCTGGACACAGCCATGTTCATAAGGCGGCGGATCTCAAGGAAGGGTGTCGGATGGTCATCTACGCGCACGTCGATCCAGCGGTCTGTGGTGCGATCCGAATCTCCTATGGGTTTCACTACTAATATTCCCCCGGACTGTTTTCCTCGGGCGTCCCCTCCAGCAGCCTGGCCAGCATCTAGCGCAGCCATGAGTCTCTCTGCTAGCTCTCCTCCTGTTGTCTCAAACGCTTGCGCCATTGCTTGAACAACTTCTTCGCTCACCAGGATATTGCCCTGGACTGAGTAATTCTCCCCTTCTATATGTCCTGCCCAATCGCTTGTTCGGGATCCAGTGTAAGCGCGCACTCGACCTTGTGCGTCGATCACTGCAAGTTGGCGTCGTTCTCGGCCCTCATCAGCGTTGGTGAGACGCGTCACCACTTCATCTGGTGAAAGTCCTTGCTCAAGCAGCTCTAGTCCTTGAGGTCCATATGATTGATTTGCCGAGGCTTGGGTTGCGATTGCACCGACACCTGCCTTGGCATACGAGACAATCGCAGCAGCTCGGAAAGCGCGGGATTGAACGGCAACTCCAAGCTCTTCAGTAATGGGGTCTCTGGCGACAATTGAAAATGTCGCGATGATCTCCTCGCCGGCTCCATCCATGATGGGTGCTCTGATCTGTGCCTTAGCAGCACTCCCACGGAGAGCAAGAAATAATGCGAGAAGTAATAGTGGGAGTATCCTATTCATTCTGTAGTCCTCCAAGAATGTTATCGCCAGAATGTTCTAGGGGTGTCTAATGCCGAAATACTTTGGCGCCAGACACCCCTATTTATTCTGGTTTGTTCTAGTTTTTTTCGGTTGAGTGCAGGTAGTCCATTGCTTCTTTGTATCCATCGAATGAATCACGTTCAGCCCAGACTTTGGTAAGGTTAGTATATGCTTCTATTGCCTTATCTCGGTCTCCCACCATGGCACTTGCTCTACCAAGACCTAGGAGGGAACGTGGCCTGTTTGGCATACGCTCAAGCGATTTCTCGAACTTTGCGATCGCCTCTTCGGGCTCACCGAGGTCCAGTAGGATTTCACCGTATAGTTCGTATACTGGTTTGATCGGTGACGCGGCACCTCTAGGTGGGGCCATGGCCTCGATAGTCTCTACTGCTTCATCCATGAAGCGCTTGGCCACGTCGGCGTGTCCCATCCCAGCATGTAGAAGTGCGCTCACTTCATTCGCCATAATCGCTGTGTTGTTCCCGCTCTCATCTGACGAGCGCTCTCTTAACAGTGCCTCTGCAGCACTGAGGGCCTCATGGTCACCTGTATGTGCGGCACTAAGGGCGCTGGCTAAGAGCTCATTATTGGATGATTCCTCGGCAACAGGCAGGACCGCCCACTCTTCAGTCTCAACGATGTAGCGTGCCTTTAGAAGAGGAACACTATTGCGGGCCCGGGCTTCTCCTCCTTCCCCTCGTGCCCCGCCCTCCAGAAAGCCACCCTGTTGCGACATCTCCTCAATGCGCTGAATCCATAGGCGGGCCTTTTTATAGTCACCCAGTTGCAGGTCTCCGTATTGACCCCAGTCCAGCGCATGGATCGCATCCCCCATAGTATCACCCGGACGCCAGAGTTCACGGGCAGCATCGTACGCAGATTGATTGTGGTTAGAGACGTAATCCCACATGCCATGCTGGATGAAAATGTGAGTTGGCATGTGACGCGCATGAGATACCGCAGGCGCTATGTCCGCAAAAGCGTGTGCTGCCTCCAACGCTAGAGGTGCATGAAGTGGGTCGTCAAACGAGTGGATTGTGTAGTGCGCAGCTCCTGGATGGTTAGGCCTGTCCTCAAAAAGGCCCATTGCAATTGTGCCCGCCCTGATATTGAGGCGTTGACTCAAGTCGCGAGTTGCTCCCACGGCGCTCAGCATTGATAGCGCGTAGAAAGCAGCGACCTCTGAATCATTTGGATATTTCTCGTATAGATCTTTCATCGCTTCCATATAGCCCACACGACGTTTAATGTGGTCTCCGTCGCCCCAAAGGATCTCCACTGCACTGAGGAACCCCTTCTCTCGATCCGTTGGAGCTTCAGCTAAACGATCAGCTGGGTTTTCACCTAAACGCTGCAGCACCTTTCGTGGTTCTGTAGCATCCATTTGTGACATGAGTGGGTGATTATATGCCAAAGACTCACCCCAATAGGCCATGGCAAAATCAGGGTCCAACTCCTGGGCCGCCTGGAATTGTGCAATTGCTTGCTTCCATCCAAAGCTGTGAAGAATCGAGACCCCTCTCAGGAAATGCTGCTGAGCCTGACCAGTTGCTGAGGTGGGGAAGTCAATTGAGCCGACGTTCACAAATTGTGCCTGGCCAGAACCCCCGACACAAAAAAGAAAAGTTGCGGTAAGAATTGAGCTGCGAAACACGTTCATTTTTGCACTCCTTAATGAAAGGGGCCAACAACTGCTGTTAGCCACTCTA
>Ga0310344_10004157_pt1 | contig 10751 bp, 11 predicted proteins | sample HC15DNA20200_MG_FD_203801 | JGI IMG/M metagenome (GOLD analysis project Ga0310344, IMG submission 203801) | Marine microbial communities from station ALOHA, North Pacific Subtropical Gyre - HC15-DNA-20-200_MG | ecosystem: Environmental > Aquatic > Marine > Oceanic | place: Pacific Ocean: North... | reverse complement strand
CACCTAACGAGGGTTTTTCAATCGCTCCGCGTGGGACCTCGGGAGTCAAGCCGCAATGTCCATGACGGGTAGCCAGTGGTTTTCTTGGACAAATCGCAATCGTATTTTCATCATCGTCACGATTTTGTTGATGGCCACATTGGGAGCTTGTACCCGCGACGAATACCCTCAGACGCTGTCTGATTGGAATCAACTGTGGATTGAGGACGGAGTGCTCGTCGTAGGGGAAGACGCGGAGCCATTCACAATTAATTCGCCTCTTTTTTCTGATTACGCATTGAAACTACGCACGCGCCACGTCCCGGGGGAAATTGAGGTTAAGGACGACTGGTACGAATATCCGGTTGGCAGCATCTTCACGAAAACGTTCTATTACCCCGAGGTCAATGGTGAGCTCACCCGTTACAGTAATCACTCGACCCATACGTCGGTCACACTGAACGACCACCGCTTGCTTGAAACGCGCGTTCTGTACAAAGAAGCCTCAGGCTGGGTTGCTCTGCCTTATCTCTGGAATGAAGCCCAAACAAAAGCAAGGTTAGCTCCCACAGGAAGTTCCCTACCGCTCACCCTGGACAATGAAACGTTCGTCTATTTCGTTCCCGACCAGAACCAATGTGCGAGCTGTCACGCGTGGAACCACACCACGGGTGAGATCCGACCATTAGGCGCCAAGCCTGCGCAGTTCGGTTCTATGCCCGCATGGCAAAACAACGCTATCAGGGTCGAGGAGCGGGCCAGGGCATACCTCGACGTATCGTGTGCACACTGCCACAACGCAGAAGGCGCGGCCGATACATCGGGACTGGACCTTGTATACGCCAATAACGACCCGATTAGTCTCGGTATCTGCAAACCCGCCGTTGCAGCCGGACCCGGCGCTCCATACCCTTTCGATATTGAACCGGGTCGTCCCGGCATTTCTAATGTGATGGTACGACTTGGTTCAAAGAATCCCGCCGTGATGATGCCGGAAATCGGCCGCAGTTTAGTCCACGTCGAGGGCTACAATTTGATCGCGGCGTGGATTTCGACAATGGATAGCGAATGCGAAATCGGTCAAACGACGCTCTAACCGACATGCCGTTGCTCTTTCTCAGCAGACACGCAATTCAGTAATCCCAAATCTCCCCCGCGTGTTGCGTTGACAGGTTACGATGCCAACCGAAAGAAAGCAGAGGCGATCAGCATGAGTTTCATCATCTCGCGTGTTCGGACAACCGACCGACATTTCAACGCGCTGCATACCGAGATCACAAACGATTCGAACGCGACACTTCAGCCCGCATCACTTTGGGGCGCATTTCATGGATTATTCGGTCTCGGATCCAATGAATTGATCGTCGTCAGTGTAGGCGCAACGGAAAACGTTCATAAGAATTTAATGTCGCTGAATAGCGCGGCGGGCTGCGAGTCACTTGAACTTGCACCGACCGTTCGACCCGTTACCGAAGAACCCCTCTCGCGAGAAGGACTCTACGTTTTTCGGTTCTTTGACGTGGCTCACGTAGATGTCGACGAAATCGCCGAGCTCTCTCGTGTTGCCTGGGAAAGTTTCGAGCACGTTGATGCTTACTCGGCCGAGCCACAAGGCCTTTTTTGTCAAGCAGACCGTTCGGAAGAACGAGGCCGCATGCTTCTCGTTACCTGGTACGACGGGCTCAATTCCTGGCAAGCCTCGCGAAATCCCCCCGCAAAAGCGCGTGAGAATTTCCAGCGCCGCCAGCAACTCACCAACGGTACAGTGGCCTACGCGACTCGCCTGATCGTCTCGTGAAAACCGAACAAGCGCTCTTTGCAAACGACACGTTCTACCTCACCTTCACCAGCAAAGATTTCGACACCATGGATCGTCTATGGGCCAATGACCATCCCGTACTCTGCATTCATCCCGGCTGGCCCGCGCTTACCGAACGCCAAGATGTCATGGAGAGTTGGAAACGAATTCTTGAGAATCCCGGGCAGCCGGGCATGGACTTTTATAACGCCAGTGCCCTCGTCGTAGGTAACGTTGTACTTGTGACATGCTACGAGGAACTGTCTGGAAGCATTATGGTTGCGACCAACGGGTTCGTTGAGGAGAGCGGGGAGATCAAACTCTTTCACCATCAAGCGGCTCCGTGCGCGGAACCACCGCCCCCGACAAGCGCACAGACCGGGCACGCGGTGTGATAACTTCCTCGCGTTTTAATCTCGCGTAGCACGGCAAACAATGGTCAATCCACTACTTACCGCACCCATCGTTTGCCCAACCATGCAAGTTGACGACGCATGGATTGATTACAACGGCCACATGAATATGGCCTATTACCTACTCATTTTCGATCGTTGCCTCGATTTCGTGTACGACCAGCTCAATATCGGCGAGGCCTATGTCAAAGCTTCCGGGGGTTCCTGCTTCTCGCGCGAAATTCAAGTCAATTACCTCCAGGAATTAGTCGTTGGTGATCCCGTACGGGTGACGTTTCAACTCATGGACTACGACGAAAAACGCCTGCACTTCTTTCAACACATGTACCACGATCAAGACGATTATCTTGCCGCGACATCTGAACAGCTCGCGCTTCATGTCGACGCGAACCTCCGTCGAACCACGCCGCTGCCGGTAACAGTAAAAGAGCAGCTCAACGAGCTCATGCAAAAACACAAAACTCTTCCCACACCAGAGCAAGCGGGTAGCCACATAGGCATCCGTCGCAACCGATAACCAAGTTTCAGGTTTCTCGGCTTGCAGCCACCCGACAAAATCTGCGAAATTTAAGCCCTAAGGGAATCACGCAAGGACAGTGAAATGGCATACGAACAAATAGTTACCGAAGTGGTGGACCGAGTTGGCGTGATCCGTCTCAATCGTCCCGAAAAACTTAATGCGTGGACGAGGCAGATGGCGACCGAAATCCGGGATCAAATGAGCTCGTGGAATGACGATTCCGGCATTGGCGCCGTACTCGTCACCGGTGAAGGACGAGCATTCTGTGCCGGGGCCGACCTCGATGGGTTCTCGCAACGAGTCGAATCCAACCGTGAGGGCCAGGGCGAACCACTTGTCCAACGCGGGGAAGGTTTTACCCATTTTATTCGTGAATCAAAACCAACGGTGGCTGCAATCAATGGGTATGCCGTTGGCGTGGGGCTCACCATGATCCTCCCATTCGACATTCGGATTGCGTCCAGCAAAGCTCTTTTAAGTATTCGATTTATCAAGATGGGCCTGATGCCTGAACTGGGTTCAACGCGTCTTCTTGCAGAACTCGTGGGGCTCGGCAACTCGACCGACATGTGCCTCACGGGAAGGATGGTTGGGGCAGACGAAGCCGCCAACATGGGGCTTGTAAGTGCTGTGACCGAACCGGACGAACTTTTCGATGTCGCCTTAGCCAAGGCTACAGAAATTGCAAATAATTCAACCCCAGCCGTAATGATGATAAAGGAACTTTTACGGAAGAATCCTATGGATCGTGACCTCGAAGCGGTGATGGAGCGTGAGACTCTTCGTGATCAAATTGCGCGACGCCTTCCAGATCATGCCGAAGCGGTGAGCGCATTCATCGCTAAGCGTGATCCAACGTTTAACAAGAAAGACTGACGTACGTAGTTAACGATCTAGGTAAGCCGCGAGACAATTTCGGGTTCGGCCGGCTGCATATGCCATGGAGGTAAACCATTCACCAGCGCCTCGATGTCATCTACCACCAACCGACCGATGAGCTGTGAATCACCTTCGAGACTCCCGGCACGGTGTGCCGAAAGTACCACGTTGGGCGCGTTGCGGATCGGATGATTTGGAGGCAAAGGTTCCTCCGGGAAGACGTCAATTGCTGCCCGAAATCTCCGTTCAAGCAGCTTTTCGGTGAGCACGTCGAAATCAACCACGTGCGCTCGGCTCATCAATACCAATACGGCCTCGGACGCGATCTTTTCGAGCTTAGTTCGACTCAACAGCGCTTGATTTTCATTACTCGGAATGGCCAACACGAATATGTACTGACTCGTTTCCAACAACCCATCCAAATCAACGGGTTCCACTCCTTGATGCCGGATAAACGCGTCGGTGCGCCATGGATCGAATCCCTGCAATTGGCATTGGAAAGGTTCTAACAGAGGTATCAAGGCATTCGCTAACCCGCCCAGACCAATCAAGCCGACCCGTTTACCGTATAAAGAAAACGTTCCTTTATTCCCATCCCCGAGGTACTCCTCGTCGCCCCGACGAATAAGTTCATGACCAAACGTGATTTCTCGAGCCGCATCGATCGCCATTCCTAACGCCATTTCGGCAACCATCGGTCCAAACGCGGGCGCGCAACTTAAGACGCGAATGCCGTGAATTCGACAGTACTCATAATCCAAGGCCGTCGGACTCGGATGGCGACCGGCCACCTCAAGGATCGCTTTGAGCTTGGGCATTTCGCTCAAATCTCCGTATCTCCAGTTCGCGGTGACGATCGCAAATGCGTCCGCCTTGACCCGCTGTATTTCACTTTCCGATAACGGTTCGTTTTGACCCCAGATTACATCGCAGCACGCTTGTAATCTGTCCAGATCGTCAGCATGAAAAATCTCTTCCATACGCCGAAATGAAGGATCAACGAGGACCTTTTTCAAGGGTTCAGCCATCGGCTTACCAGGACAACGGGTTTACGAGAATTCGATCAATAGCCTTCAAGATCACCGTATCGATTGCGGTGAAAGTTGACGTCGCCTAACGTTTGTTCTGTCACCGCGGCACGCTTGATGAAAAAGCCAATATCGAATTCGTCCGTCATCCCAATACCACCGTGCATCTGAATACCTTCTCGCGACACGGTGTGGAAAGTTTCACCAACTTTAGCTTTCGTTAAGCTGGCTAGCTTCGCTATCTCACTCGGATCTCGCTCTTCGTCCAGTGCCGTCAACGCTTCGAGAACGACCGACTTCGAGAGTTCAACCTCGCAGAACATGTTCGCCGCTCGATGCTTAAGCGCTTGGAAAGAGCCAATGGGAACTCCAAATTGCTCTCGATCCTTCAAATACTGAACAGTCCGTTCGAAACACTCTTGGGTGCTGCCAAGCATTTCCGCGGCGATTCCTATTCGTCCGATGTCTAGTGTCGGATCAAGAACATCGGCACCCTTACCTTCGTCCCCAATACGAGCGCCACTCGTCACCGCGACATTGCTGAAATCGATATTGGCGGCATTACGGCTATCCACCATCTTCGTTCGAGTGACGGCCACTCCCTCGGCTTCTCGATCGACAAGAAAAAGCGTCAAGCCGTCACGCTCGCCAGGCGAACCCGACGTCCTCGCCACAACAATTAACTGATCTGCAACGTGCCCATCCAATACGAATTTCTTGGACCCCGAAATCGTATACCCGTCTCCCGATGCCGAGGCCGACGTAGCGATCCCATAAGGATCATGTCGATGAGATTCTTCCAATGCCAAAGCGAGCAGAAGTTCCCCTGTCACTACTTTTGGAAGAATCTCGCTTTTTTGCTCATCTGAACCACCGATATTTACGGTCGTACCACCGAGCCAAACGCTTGAAAAGAGTGGGCTGGCCGAAAGGGTTCGTCCTGTTTCCTCGGTGACGACTCCGAGCCCCTTGTATCCGAAACCGATTCCGCCGTGCTCTTCAGGAAACGGTGCACCGGCAAAGCCGAGTTCGGCCATTGCTGCCCATGTTTCTCGATCGAAACCATCGGCATTGTCTTCATCCCGAAGCCGACGAAGTTGATCGATCGGCGCTTTATCCGTGCAGAAAGACTTCGCCATGTCTTTAAGCTGATTTTGTTCCTCATTGAGAATCATCGGCATTTTCTTCCCCTTGTCATCATCTTGACCGCCAAGTTCCCCACGCGGCTCTGTATCATATTCAACTGTGTTAGCGAATTGCACCGTTGCCCATCGATGACTCTAACGAGCCAACCAACCTACCCCGCCGATTCCTCGGCCTCGCAACTTTTGTGCCTTTCCCCAGCGCACCAATGCGTGCCCAAGTAATGGAATCAGACTCTTACCATGGCGGTCAACCAGTCGACCTCGTCGGCGTGCTGGCTACTGACTAGAGAATCGTCTCGGGGCTATGGGCCAAGAAAGTTGCACTCCATACCGACCAAACAACCGCGTTGACCATGTCACTAGTCAAACTGCAGTCCAGACTGGAAAACACGTTACCCGACGGCCGCCTCGAGGTGCTCCCGGTTCCCGGCTATCGTGCTATCAAGCTTGCACTTATTAACGCAGATTTCTCTACGGGTCCGCTGCCCCAAGCCGTCATGAACGCCGTCATTGAGAAACCTGCGTATTGGGCCTTTTGTTGGGGCAGCGGAATCGCACTCGCTCGTTACCTGCGAACGCACAAAGAAATTGTGTCTGGCCTTCGCGTCCTGGATCTTGGTTCAGGCTCGGGAATCGTTGCGATAGCCGCTTGTCTTAATGAGGCACGTCTCGTCGTAGCATGCGACACCGACCCCGATGCGCGGTTGGCGATTGAAGTCAACGCAGCCATCAACAGCGTCTCGATCGTCAACACAGGGAACGCCTCAGGTCATTTTGACATTGCATTACTCGCCGACGTTCTTTATGACCCCTGCAATCAAGAAATACTCGAGAAATCGCGAACGTTGGCTGACACTGTGTTGGTAGCCGATTCTCGCGTAAAGCAAGCGCCTCAAGGATTTCGCCAGTTTGATTCCATGTCGGCCCGCACGTTCCCAAATCTCGGTGAATTCGACGAATTTCGTACGGTACGATTTTTCCGCTCGCATTGATTGACCAACGTTTGACGCCGTTTCGCTCATAAGCCATCTCGTTGCTTGTAAGTCTTTCCAACAGATTCTCGCGTTAGATAACTGACATTGTCTCGGGTCGTCCCAGATCGGTAGAAACCAAACCGGTCGATCGACGGTTTCGACAAGAACTCAAATCAAGTTACTCTCTCGCACGACGCTTGATTTGAATCCAGGAGGTCGTCGTGAGCCTATACAAAGAAATTCTCTACGAAATAACCGGTTCGGTGGCCGTATTGACCATGAACCGACCCGAGACATTGAATGCCTTGACCGATCTGACACAAGCAGAAATCCGGCATGCACTTGGGGAATCGGACAAGAACCCCGAGGTTGTCGGCACAGTGCTTACGGGTGCCGGTCGTGGGTTTTGCTCCGGCGTCGACATGAACGCATTGGGTGCCATGAGTGAGGCGGGCCAGCGCTTAGGAAACGTCCACGAACACCTGGCATCGGACCCAGGAAATCCAGACGACGATCCCAATTTCAAGGTTGCAACCGCCTATTTTCTGGGATTACGCAAACCGTTGATTGCAGCAATTAACGGAGCGTGCGCAGGCCTCGGGTTCAGTTATGCAACGTTTTGTGACCTTCGGTTTGTTGATCGAACCGCGCGGCTAACAACGTCATTCGCCCAACGAGGACTAATCGCGGAACACGGTACGAGCTGGATGCTACCTCGGATAATCGGCCCTGCTCACGCACTAGACATTCTTTGGAGCTCACGGAAATTCGAAGGCGACGAAGCGTACCGCATAGGCTACGCCAACCGCGTGTGTGAACCCGGCGAATGCGTCACGGAGGCCACGGAATTTCTCGAGCAAATCGCAGGAACCGCCGCGCCCATGTCCCTAATGATGATGAAAAAACAAATCTATCGGCATCTAAACCAGGAGTTGGGACCCGCCATGGTCGAATCTAACGAATGGATGGACGAAAGCCTCGCCCGAGGCGACTTTAAAGAAGGAGTCAGTTCCTTTGTTGAAAAACGAGCGCCCGACTTCCAACGCATCATGATCGATTGATTGAGGAGCCAGGACTATGAGCGTTATCGCCACAGACCACACGAACGTTGATTGGAGTCAGATCGTCGCCGACCTGAACCGGTTCCTTCGACTCAGAACCACGCCCATTGGCATGAAAATGTTCGAGACCGTAAAGGATATGGAAGCGATTCCAAGAATCCGTCGGCCGTCAGACGTCCACACGACGGACCAGATCGTCGGGCAAGCTTGTCGCAACGGTTGGACCGTGGGCATCACTGCCGAGGACCTAGTCGGCGCTCAATGTCAGGCGGTGATCGGCCTTGCTCCTCGGAGCGACGAGTGGCTGTCAGGAAACAACATGGCTGGCGTGTGGTACGAAACGAAGGAAGAGTCGTCGAAACACCAGCACGCGATGGACGTTGTTCCCTATGGTGCGTTCGAGGCTATGGCCGTGAGCCCTCTCGCAAGTGGCCGCTTGTCTCCTCCCGATATTTGTCTCATCTACGCGACACCCGCACAAATGATCTTATTCATTAACGGGTTGCAGTGGACGGGCTATAAAAAACTCGAATGGGGTTGTGTCGGCGAAAGCGCTTGTGCGGACAGTTGGGGTCGGGCATTGGCAACGGGGGAGCCAAGCCTTTCGATCCCTTGTTTTGCGGAACGACGCTACGGTGGCGTCATGGAAGACGAATTACTGATGGCTATTCCACCGCTTTTCCTACCCAAAGTGATCGATGGTCTAGACCACTTATCTCGTAACGGTCTGCGCTACCCAATCCCGCAATACGGGATCAACAACGACGTTAGAGCCGGAATGAACGTCAGCTATCAGTGACCAAAAGAAGGGTTGCAGCTACCGACGGACAAGACCGCTTCGTTTAGAAGTTTCGTCATCCCGTACGTTGGTGGACACGCCAAAAACGGCGGTGCAGATCGAGCGCATGGACGCGCAGTATGTCGACCCCAAGACTCGCTAATCTCGCCGATACCGCCAACGTTTCCGGATCGCGTTGGTTGGGCGGGACTTTCGTCATCGGCTCGAGAAAGGACTTGCGACTATGGCCAAACAACAATCGGCAGTCGAGGTCCATCAATTCACGTGCTCGGCGGATAATTTCCAGCGACTGCGACGCCGTCTTACCAAAACCGATCCCCGGATCCATGATCACTCGATCAGTTGATATGCCAGCCCTGCACAACTTATCCAGCATCTTGACGAACCAACTGCGAAGACTGACTAACGGATCAACGTCGGGCGGTAACACGTTACCGGGATCGGCGGGCACCGACAAACTATGCATTAGAATGAGGTCACATCCGCTATCAACTATCACATCAATCATCGCGGGATCCGCAAGACCGCTCACGTCATTAACGATGGAGGCCCCCGCTTTGATCGCTCGGGCTGCCGTTGATGCGGACCGCGTGTCGATGCTAATTTTGGGTCGTAGCAGCCGCCCAGAATACTGTTGATCGAGTTGCTCCAACACTGGCGCGACCCGGCGCCATTCCATTTCGGGATCGACGTCGACAGCCCCAGGACGGGTGGATTCGCCACCGACATCGATGTAATTACCCGCAAGCAATTCTGAAGGGATGCTGCCTGGCACATCGTTGTTGAACCAACGCCCCCCATCCGAAAACGAGTCAGGCGTTACATTAACCACGCTCATCCATGCGGGTAGTGGTTCGTTGATCGTACGTTTGAGCTGTATAAGGGTTTCTGCCATGCCTGGGAGACGGCGGGATGGAACGATTTCCGCTAAAGGGGTCAACACAAAGGCGCGTTCACACAAGCCAACATGGGGAATGACAAGGTCATTGGTAACAATCGACTCATCGTGGTACGCCAGGATATCGATGTCGAGAATCCTCGGGGCCCAGCGCTCTTTTTTAATCCGTCCGAGACGCTTCTCGATTTGTTGGGTTGCTGCCAAGAGGTCATGTGGCTGTAAGGACGTTGAAAGCTCAACCGCCACGTTTAGGTAGGGCCTATTCCACGCCGACGGCGATTCTGGCTTAAGTAGCGCTTCACTTTCGTAAAGTGTCGACCATCGAATTAAGGACGTTCCCGCAAGCTCAGACAACGCTGCCAGCGCTTTTTCAAGGTTGCCGCATCGGTCTTCAAGGTTGGACCCAAGACCGAGCAACACGCTCATCGATGTGTCCGCGTAATGAAAGCGGTCCCACCCCTAAGACCTGAGATGGGGGGATGGCATTTACGCACTTCAAGCGTTAGCTCCGTTCCAGACTCCGTCAAGAGTTCGCCCAATTCATCTAGGCAACATTGGGCAAGATGTTCGATCGTCCGAAACTCACGAGAACCGACGAGTGCGATAACGCGTCGACACATCACACCGTAGTCGAGCGTTCCATCGATCTCATCTGTCCTGCAGGCTTCAGGCACGTCGGAAAACACCACACTGAAGGAAATCGAAACTTCCTGAGGATTCTCTCGTTCACTATCGGGTACGCCGAGTCGAACGTCCATGCGAAAATCATCAACGCGCAATTCGGGTCCGACTCGCTCGCGAGTTTTAGTCGGTTGGCAAACGATGGGCTCAGGCACAAGCGAGACAGCTGTGGACTCCAACTGCGACCAAAGTTCGGTAAACGTGCTACCCGCCACCGGGTGAACACGATTCGGTGCTAATTCAAATAAAGGCTTGACGTAATACGCCGCCGTCACTGACTCCGGCCGCGGTAAAATCAGGCGGTCGTTATCAACAATTAGATCTCCGAATAACAGCAAATCGAGATCAATCGTTTTCGCTGACATCCGTGGCGCTGCCAAGTCCTTGCCCCCCCGAATTTCGATTTGATGAAGGATCCCCAACACCTCGGACAACGAGACCGTCGTCCGAAAGCGAACCACCAAGTTAACGAATTCGTCGCCCTCGAATCCAACAGCCGGGTTTCGATAGGCCGTGGATAGCTGGATGGCACCGAATCGCTCCTGTAAATCCACAAGCGCATCGCCAATGCGTACA
>Ga0310344_10004155_pt1 | contig 10752 bp, 9 predicted proteins | sample HC15DNA20200_MG_FD_203801 | JGI IMG/M metagenome (GOLD analysis project Ga0310344, IMG submission 203801) | Marine microbial communities from station ALOHA, North Pacific Subtropical Gyre - HC15-DNA-20-200_MG | ecosystem: Environmental > Aquatic > Marine > Oceanic | place: Pacific Ocean: North... | reverse complement strand
CAGTCTAGGAACCCATCCGCCCTCCCCTCCGCTACGACCGGGAGTGTGAACAAGCTACCCACCGCTGCGCGCACGGAGCGCGGATCAAAAGGATCGGTCGATGCCCCGACGAGGATCACCGCGTCCCCACCCGCGCTCGCGACCGTCCGAATCACGGTCCCCAGGTTGCCGGGATCTCCCACCCTGTCCAGAACTACGAAAAAAGCACCCGACTCCACGTCGAGTGCCCCCAGACTCCGATGCTTCGTGGCCAGAAGTGCTCCGATCCCGGCGGGATTCTCACGTCCTGAGATCTTCCGGAAGACCGATCGGCTCACCATCACGGCATCTGCGTTTGCACGCTGGATCGACTCTCTGGCTGCTTCGCTTGTAAGAAGATCGGGGCACCACACGAGGCGCTCCATCGGCCATCCGGTCTCCAGCGCCTCCATCGTGATGTGAATGCCCTCCGCCCAGAAACAGCCCTCCCGTTCCCGCCCCTTCCGGGACGCAACTGCGCGGATTCGCTTCACGATCGGATTCTGTAAACTGGTGACGACAGACATCCTGCCTCCAACTTGCAATCCCGCACTCGTTCTCGGTATATTCGTTCCGACTTTTGCGGCAGTAGCTCAATGGATAGAGCATCTGACTTCGGATCAGACGGTTGGGGGTTCGAGTCCTCTCTGCCGCACCAGAAGGGCCCTGGTCGCAAGACTGGGGCCCTCTCCATTGATAGCCTTCCTCGTCAGCTGCTGAGAAGATTCGGGGGGCCTGGCCTCTGGCCAGTCACCACTGAACCCATCTCCATCTGAAGGTCTGGGCGAAACACGGTGACCGCCCTGCCCGCCGGACAATGCCCTCACTTCTTCCGGCCAAAACAACCTATATATATGTAGAACGACATTCGCGCACACGCCTTGGGCGCAGCCATCGCCACACCCACACGCCTGCTCGCAATGAATCTCATCTCTATCCGCGGTGCCCGCCAGCACAACCTCAAGAACATCGACCTCGACCTGCCTCGTGGAAAGCTCGTCGTGGTCACGGGTCCTTCCGGTTCGGGCAAGTCATCGCTCGTTTTCGACACCATCTATGCCGAGGGCCAGCGGCGATACGTCGAGTCGCTGTCCACGCAGGCGCGACAGTTCCTGAATGTGATGGAGAAGCCCGATGTCGACAGCATCGAGGGACTCTCCCCAGCGGTCGCCATACAACAACGCGGCGGATCCAGATCCCGGCGATCGACCGTCGGGACCCTCACGGAAATTGCCGATCATCTCCGTCTTCTGTTCGCTCGTGCCGGCGCCCCGCATTGCCCCCAATGTGATCGTCAGCTTCACCGCCAGTCGGTCGAGCAGATCGTGGACACCCTCGCCGACCTTCCCGAAGGAAGCCGCTATCAGATCCTGGCCCCCGTCACGCTGCGGGATACGGAGACCTGGGACGCCGTACTCGACGACCTGCGAAAACAGGGTTACGTACGAGTGGTAGTAGACGGGGAAGCCCTGTCCGTCGACGATCCGATCGACACGAAGGACATCCAGGACCTTTCCGTCATCGTCGACCGCCTCGTGTCGGGACCCAATACAGGTCGCCGACTGGCCGATTCTCTGGAAACCGCGCTGGCTCTGACTGGCGGCCTGGTCGTCGCCGATGTGCCCGACGGCGATAACCACACGTTCACAACGCGCCTGTTCTGTCGAGACTGCGATATCCACCTGCCCGATCCGGAGCCCCGACTGCTTAGCTTCAACAGCCCCCACGGCGCCTGCACGACCTGCAACGGACTGGGCGAGTCACTGACTTTCTCCGCGGACCGACTCGTCCCCGATCCGGATCTCTCGATCGGCGAAGGGGCTATTGCGCCGATGGGATCCCCCAAGGGCAAGAGGGAAGCCGCCGGGCTGACGAAAGTTCTAGAGACTTTCGGAACGGATCTGCTCACCCCCTACAAAAACCTCTCCGAGCCAGCAAGGGACGTGCTGCTCAACGGCCGGACCCGCCCCAAGTTCTCCGGGGTCCTGTCTGAGTTGCAGGAGCGGTATGACGCTGCGGGCAGCGAGGAGCGCGAGCGCCTCGAACCCTTTATGCGCGCTACCCTCTGTCCTTCCTGCCAGGGGAGCCGACTCCGCCCTGAAGCCCTGGCCATTCGACTCGGGGGTCGATCGATCGCCGATCTGTCCGCCCTGACCCTCGTTGAGGTGGTGAGCTTCTTTGAGACCCTCGACCTCAGCCACGTCCATCGCGAAATCGCGCAGCCCCTCGCCACGGAGATCTCGAATCGACTACATTTCCTCTTGGATGTCGGCGTGGGCTATCTCACCCTCGACCGCGGCGGGTCGACGCTCTCGGGTGGAGAAATGCAACGCATCCGCCTTGCCACGCAGATCGGCTCTCGGTTGGTCGGTGTACTCTATGTGCTGGATGAACCGAGCGTCGGGCTTCACCCGCGCGATAACCTTAGACTGATCGATTCGATCGAGCGATTGCGAGACCTCGGCAACTCCGTCCTCGTCGTGGAACACGATCGGGATATGATGGTTGCCGCAGACGACCTCATCGACCTCGGCCCTGGAGCGGGCGAACTCGGGGGTGAAGTGATAGCGCACGGAAACCCCGACGAGGTTACCGCCACCCTGGAGTCGCCCACGGGCGCGTATCTGTCCGGTCGATCGACCATCGAGATCGCCGAACCGAGTGCATCGGCCGAACGTTGGCTGCGCCTGATCGGAGCCAGCGGCCACAACCTCGATCACGTAGACCTGGAATTGCCACTCGGCAAGCTCGTCTGCATCAGCGGCGTATCGGGATCGGGCAAGTCATCGCTCGTGAACCAGACACTTTATCCCATCATTGCCCGCAAGCTGACACGCTCCCTAGAGGAACCCCTCCCCTATCAGTCGATCGAAGAATCGGGTTCGATCGACAAGATCATCCGCATCGATCAATCACCGATCGGCCGCACACCCAGATCCAATCCAGCGACCTACGTGGGCATCTTCGGGGCCGTTCGCGAGCTCTTTTCTCAGCTGCCTGAATCCAAAGTCAGGGGCTACAGGCCGGGTCGTTTCAGCTTCAACACTCGCGGCGGTCGATGCGAGGTCTGCCGAGGCGACGGGGTCTCCCGGGTCGAGATGCACTTTCTGCCCGATGTCTACGTAACGTGTGACGCTTGTGGCGGTAAGCGCTTCAATCGGGAAACGCTCGAGGTCCTGTTCAAAGGTCTGTCGATTGCAGATGTGCTCGACCTGACCGTCGAGCAGGCACAGAAAACCTTTCGCGACATCCCTCAGCTCAACCGTCGACTGAAGACCCTCGTCGATGTCGGACTCGCTTACATCAGACTCGGGCAATCCGCGACCGCCCTGTCCGGCGGCGAAGCCCAGCGTGTCAAGCTGAGCGCCGAGCTTTCTCGGGCAAGTACGGGGAATACGTTGTATCTTCTTGACGAACCGACGACCGGACTGCATTTCGAGGACATTCGCGTCCTTCTCAGCGCCCTTCGTCGGCTCGTCGACGAAGGCAATACGGTCGTTATCATCGAACACAATCTGGACGTGATTCGCAGAGCCGACTGGATTATCGACCTTGGCCCCGGCGGTGGCCCCGAAGGCGGCCAGATCGTCGCATCGGGTACACCGGAACAGATCGCCGACTCGGATAATTCCGTCACCGGCCGTTTCCTTAGAGAGGTGCTCGCACAATGATTCGAATCGATTTCGGAACGCTCTACGAATTCGAACGGGAAGATACGGGGCGGAAGGAAGAAAACCGCCGGAAGCTCGCCGACTTTCTGGAGCTGTGCGACAAGCACGACGCAACCGTCGTGGAACAACGTGACTGGAACACGCGAGACCTCATCCACTACGTGGCCATCTCCGACACCATCGTCATCACGATGACCGTGTCAGACAAGTACCTCGGCATTCAGACCAGTCAGATCCGGGAGAAATTCAACACCTACCGCGCCGAGTATGTGTCCGTTCCCGACCGGCTGGCCGTGTCCGTCGAGTCCCCGCCCGTCGAGAAGCTCGATCTTCACGAGATCGTGATGTGTAACAGCTGTGGCCGCAGCACTCCCTACGATGGATACTTCCAGCATTGTGTGCACTGCGGCGAGCAGATGGACACCATCGTCAAAGTCTGCCAGCGCTGTGACAAGGGCGTCCTGTATCATCCTTCGTTTTCATACTGTCCCGTCTGCGGTGACCAACTCGAGCAGGACATCGTGGGCAGTCCCCCTCTGAACGAACTCGATCCCAACGGGCTCGTCTGGGGGATCCCTTCTCGAGAAGAAGACGAGGACTCTTTGCCTCCGCCCGGCCCCGGGTCCGGGGCAAATCCGGGACCGTCACCGTAAGGGCGTGCCGTGCGGTAACCCTCGAACAACCTCCCAACTGCCGGACGAACGGGCCGGCGATTCCTCTTTCCTACTGGCGAACGCATGGGTCGCTGTCGCACGTTTCAGCAAAAGAGGAAGACGTGGAAGATCTCTTAAACAGCAAGGAGCCCACGGGTGCGGAAGCCCTCGTAGCCTTCACGGACCTCACGGGCTTCTATCGAAGCTCGCAGAAGTTACCCGACCACGATCTCCTCACGATGCTGTAGCAGTATTACGCGATCGTGGGAGACCGGATCGAGAACGCCGGAGGCAAAGTCGTCAAGTTTATGGGGGATTCTGCGCTGCTGTTCTTCTCCGCCGATCGGGTCGACGAAGGGGTGGAGGCGCTAATCGCGCTCCAGGAAGAAGGTGACGCGTGGTTGCACGACCGGGGGTTCGCATCGCGGCAGATCATCAAGGCTCATTTTGGCTCGTTGTGCTGTGGGTTGATCGGCACCCGAACGGAAAAGAGGTTTGATGTCTTCGGTCAGACCGTCTGCATTGCGGCAACGATGCGGTCCGATGGACTCGCCCTCTCTGCGCAGGCGTTCCGAAAGCTGTCGCCTGCAACTCGAAAGGCGTTCAAGAAGCACACCCCACCGGTGACGTATATCCCGATCGGGCAAAGGCACTAGGGTAGGGTCACGGCCTGCCGTGACCCTACAAACGATCGACGAAAAAAGGGCCGTGCAGATCCTGCACGGCCCTCCCCTTTCGCCCTTCTATATATCTACCTAGGCAGGCAGGTTCTTCTCCCCGACCTCCTTAAGCGTCGGGTTCGAAGCATCCCGTTCCGACACCTCCGGATCGGTGGCGCCCCAGTCGATGCCGATATCCGGGTCATCCCACGCTACGCCGTTCTCGTCCGTGCCGTCGTAGTAGTTGTCAACGAGGTAGGTCAGGATCACGTCGGTCATCGCGAAGAACCCGTGAGCGACCCCGATCGGGATAAACAACCCACCCCAGTCGTCCGCACCCATTTCCAGAACTTCCGTCTGCATAAAAGTCGAACGGGACCGCCTCAGGTCGCACAGCCCGACGCGCACTCGACCGACGGGAACGAACCAGTAGTCGATCTGGTGGTGGTGGAAGTGAAGCCCGCGTAACACGCCTGCCGAAGAAAACGACGTGTTCGTCTGGATTCGATCCCAAGGCCTTTGGGGAAACCACTCGGCGCGAAAGGTCTCGATGAATCTTCCGCGGTCGTCTCCGTGGGCGGTTAGCCCGACCCTTTGAACCCCCTCGATGAGCTCCGAATCCACGATGTCAGGCATCACTTCTTCCAGTTCGACTCGTCGATGTCAATCCGTTCGAGCAGAGGCTTCCACCATTCGGGATGGTCGCGATACCAGTGAATCGTCTGTCGAAACCCTTCTTCGAAATCGACTTCAGGTGACCAGCCGAGCTCGTTTCTCAGCTTGCTCGAATCGAGCAGATATCTCCGATCGTGGCTCGGTCGGTCGGGCACATAGGTCTTGAAAGATTCATCCAGACCGAGTGTCTCCAGAATACGATCCGCGATGCCTTCCACGTCGATCTCCAGACCGCTCCCCACATTGTAGGTTTCGCCGATCGCACCCTTCTTCAGGATCAGGTCGATGGCTGTGGCGTGGTCCAGGGCGTGCAACCATTCTCGCTTATTCTGGCTGCTCTTGTAGAGCGTCAGCTTTTCGTTCTGGAGCGCCAGCGTCGCGAATCGGGGAATCACCTTTTCAGGAAACTGGTAGGGGCCGTAGTTGTTCGCGCAATTGGAGATCGTCACCGGCAATCCGAACGTCAGATAGAACGTTCGGACGGCCATATCTGCGGCTGCCTTGGACGCGTTGTAGGGCGTCTTCGGTTGATAGGGGGTCTCTTCCGTGAAGACCTCGTCGGTATCCAGATCCAGGTCCCCGTAGACTTCACACGTGGAGATATGATGAAACCGTGGCACCTTCGCGTCACGGGCGGCCTTCATCAGCTGAACCGTCCCCACGACGTTCGTCTGGAAGAAGTCTTCCGGATGCAGGACGGCCCGGCTGTTGTGGGATTCCGCCGCGAAGTTGACGATGTAATCAGGCTTGTGGGTCTCGAACAGAGACAGGGCGCGGTCGTAGTCGCCAATATCGCCCTGCTCGAAGATATAGCGTCCCCCTGCCGATTCGGCGACATCGGTCAGGCTCTCCTCGCACCCCGCGTAGGTCAGCAGGTCGTAGTTGACGGCCGTATCGTCCGGATACCGTTTCAGCCAGTAGCGGATGAAATTGGACCCAATGAAACCAGCTCCACCCGTTACGAAAATGGTCGCCAACGTCGGCCCCTCAAAGCAGATACCTCGCGGCAAGTGGCAAGTAGATGGCATACAGGGCGATCAGCCCGACGCCTTCGATCCGTGTCAGTTTGTGTTGGGTCCGCATCAGCACGAGCATCGCGACAACTACGAACAACATCGACGGAATCGAGAAGTGGATGAACTCCTGCGTGACCACGAGGGGGTTCACGACTGCCGAGGCTCCGGCGATCCAGCAAACGTTCAGCACATCAGCACCAAGAATGTTCCCCACCACGATTTCCCCGTGGCCTTTTCTTGCGGCCGTCACACCCGTGGCAATCTCAGGCAGGCTCGTCCCGATCGCGATGATCGTCATCCCGATGACCGCTTCGCTGATACCGAATGCGGAAGCAATCACGATCGCAGAATCGACGATTCCGTGACTTGCCAGGAGTACCCCGACGAGTCCAATCGCGAACCACAACATTCGCGCCTTGAGAGACTTCCCGGCGATCGCCTCCTCGATGTCCGCCAGCTCTTCGAAGTCCGCGTCCTCGCCCGCGCGCGAACGGGTCACATACGTATAGACAGTGTAGGCAACGAACAAGACCAGCAGGATGCCGCCTTCGACCCTGCCGAGTGTCCCATTCCACGCCATCCCGTAGAGGGCCAGATCGACGACAACCAAGAAGATTCCTGTGGTCTTGAGCAGATGCTTGTCGATCAGAATCGGTGAGGTCGCGACGACGGCGGCCAGACCCATCGCGACCGTGTCGTCGACAATCACGGAGCCGATCGCGTTCCCTAGAGCAATCTCAGGAAAGCCCTGAATCGCGGAGTTGATCGATACCGCCAGTTCGGGGGCCGTCGTAGACAGGCTGACCAGCACGATTCCGATCAGCATTTTCGGCACATTGAAGTGCTCGGCGATTCCCACCGCCCCATCGACGAACCAATCCGCACATTTCGTCAGAATAATGAAGCAGACCACAAGCACGGCAAACGCGGCGGGCAGGCTTAGTGCTATCCCTGAATCCAGCTTGACCTCCAGTCGATCGGAAGGGAAACCAGGATCGAATCGAAACGGTGGATGCAAAGAATTCGACGGTACATCAGGCGGCCCTACACCACGAAGACCGGTGTGGGGCGATCGGGAGCGGCCACGTCGATCTGAAAATGCCGGCGCTTCCCGTTGAGGCCTCTTTCGCACGTGGCTCGGGCGATGTCAGGGCGGTTGTTTTCCTGGCTCAGATGTGCCAGCACCGCGTGTCGAAGCCCCTGTTCCGCCAGACGGGCGAGAGTCTCGGCCGAGTCGCTGTTTGCAAGATGGCCGTGCGTACTGCTGATCCGCTGCTTGAGGTGCCAGGGGTAAGGACCGTTCATCAACAGATCGCGATCGTAATTCGATTCCATAATCACCATATCAGCGCCCTGCAGACGCTCGAACACGAGAGGCGTCACCTTCCCCATATCCGTCGCCACCGCCACCCGTGTCTCCCCATCCTCGATCACGAAGTTGACGGGATCCGCTGCGTCGTGCGAAATCGAAAAGGCCCGGGCACGCAGATCCCCGACGGCAAATGTCGCATCGTTCTCGATAAACCGAATCCGCTCCCGACCCTTGAAACGTCGACGTGCCGCCTCGAACGTGCCACGCGTCATCCAGACCGGACATCGGAGCTTTCTGGCCAGGACTCCGACTCCCCCCACGTGGTCGTGATGCTCGTGGCTGACCAGAATCCCGTTCAGTTTCTTCAGCTCGACACCGATCTCCGACAGACGCTTCGTGATCTCCTTCCCCGATAGTCCCGCATCGATCAACATACGCGTAGCGCCCTTCTGGACGTAAATCGCGTTGCCCGTGCTGCCACTCGCAAGAACGGATACCTGCACCTCAGTCTCCGGTCCGTTGGAAGGCCATACTTGCGAACGAGACCATCGAGTGACGTTCCTCGTCGATCGTATGATCGTAGGTCAGTAAACTCCCCTCCGTACCGTCGAGCACCTTGAGCATCGTGTAGATCGACGAAGTTCCGCATACTCGATTGCGATCGCCCTCTCCCCGGATGCACGCGAAGAACCGCTCGGGATCGCCACTGCCCGCCGCATCGATCAGCTCCCGGTCGGCTTGCTCGACCCGTGCGACGAATGCGTCATCCAGGGGCTCCTCGTCACCGAACTTTCTCCCCACGTGGCTGAAGTCCACACCAGAAATGACCGTAACGTCACGCCCGTCTTCCCGGATCGCTTCTCGAAGAGCAGTCACCATTTCGTCCACCCCCGGTAACAATGATGGGGATAAGTCTGAAACCACGGCTTCGTGAAAAGAGCCGCACAGAATCGGAACGAACGTCACGTCGTCGTCGGGGAAGAGATACTTGAGAAAGACCGCCTGGAACTCGATGGAATGTTCCGAATGATGAGCATATTCGTCCGCGAACAGATCCGAGAACGTCCGTTCTACGATCGCGTCGATCAGGCGACCGTCGGCCCGAAGGGGCCCGAAAGGTGTCTCGAACGTCTTGCGGCTGGTCGAGTAGAGAGTGCGCGACTGATGTCCGGTGCCGAGAACGACGTAAACATCCGCCCGTGGCGACTCGGCCAACTGTCGATACGCCCAAGCGAATGCGGGCCCACCTCGACCGAAGTCGATGTGGGGCGCGATCAGTCCGCTGAGAACTCTGCTATGACCATTCTGGCCCCCGGCGCCGTCGAGCCGCCCCCGTCCCGACGGATCTTCGAAGAATCCATCGATCAGCGCCTTGAGTTCGACCGGGTCGGCGGGATAAGATGCTCCGGCGTGTGCGGCAGGCCGGGTCTCTGATTCGACGAAGTTCTTGATCCGGTCTTCTCGGTGGAGTCTGAATCGATCGCTGTCCAACAGCAGGGCCTCGTCCAGCGAACCGACCAGTTCTTCCACCTGCCCTCTGTCGATCGTCAAACCCGTTCGCTCGCGATAGGCTTCGCACAGTCCTTCGTGGGACAGGGATCCATCCATCAACGCCATCAACTCGAAAGCGTGAACGGGCACGCCGATTCCCTCCCTGCAGAACCCTTCGGGGTCTCGCAGGTAGATCATTCGCTGCCCGTCGACATCGACGGGAAAAGGCTCGACGTATCGTAATCGAGGATGGGTCACTGGGGTCGTTATAGCTTCTGATCTACACTGAAGAACCGGCTGAACTGCTCTATAGCCGGCTCCGGATGATCACCTGCTGGGGGAATTCGACGGTGTTTGGGGGAAGTTGTGCTAAGTATAGTCCGACCCGACCCCAAGTCAAGATGGAGTCGTCTCGGAATCTTCCTCTTCTTCGGGGCGAGGCGCCGCAACCTTCGCGACCAGGATGCTGATTTCGTAAAGCAGGATCAAAGGCAGCGCCATCATCAGTTGCGAAATGGGATCGGGGGGCGTGAGGAACGCCGCCAGGATAAACCCACCAACCAGCGCGAACCGCCGTCCCACGCGAAGCGTATCGGCTGTCACCAGACCGACCTTGGCCAGGAAGAATGTCGCCACGGGCAGTTCGAAGACCACCCCGAAGGCCACCACCAACCTCAGGATGAAGCCGATATACATCCCGATGTCGAACTGAGCCACCACGTCCGTATCCGCCGTCAGCCCGACTAGGAAACGCAAAGAGAGGGGAACGACACCGTAGTAGGCAACCGCGGCGCCGATCAGAAAGCAGATCGTGAAGGAGACGATCAGGAACGACACATAGCGACGCTCGGTAGGAAAGAGCCCCGGAGCCACGAACGTCCAAATTTGGTAGAGCAGCCACGGAAGGGACAGAATCAGGCCACCGACGAGGGCGATGTTCAGCTTCACCATAAACATCCCCATCGGCTTCAGCGTCACGAGCACGTGGTTCGGATTCATCTCGCGATAGGGTGTCGTAAGCATCGACAGAATGACGTCCCCGAAAAACCCGCACACCACGGCTCCCACCACCAACCCACCCAGTCCACGGAGCAGATGCCACCGCAACTCCTCCAGATGCTCCAGAAACGCCATCGGGCGATCTCCATCGGGCCCGTCGGAGGGAGCCATCGCACTTTCCTCATCGCTCCCCACACGCACGACGGCCTCGTGCGTCGGCTGGGGCCGCGACCACGCCATTACGATCGCCAGCGCGGT
>Ga0310344_10004154_pt1 | contig 10752 bp, 5 predicted proteins | sample HC15DNA20200_MG_FD_203801 | JGI IMG/M metagenome (GOLD analysis project Ga0310344, IMG submission 203801) | Marine microbial communities from station ALOHA, North Pacific Subtropical Gyre - HC15-DNA-20-200_MG | ecosystem: Environmental > Aquatic > Marine > Oceanic | place: Pacific Ocean: North... | reverse complement strand
GAACACCTGAACAGTGGTCTAGATGGGCACTTTCTGGTGCTTCTTCCAAAGCCGTAACCGAGCACCCCGACCTAATAACGCAAGATGGTAGAGCAGGCCCACTGACTTACGAAATCGAGCTGTACCAAGGCTGTGTCCGCTTCAAGCGCGGTTGTAGGTTCTGTATTGAGCCCAAGAAAGGACTCCCATTGTGGCGCAGAGAATGATGTACTGAGTGAGATAACAGCAGCATTGGATTCAGGAGTCGTCAATGTCAGGGTAGGAGGGGCTACAGACATCTACACCTACAAGGCAGAAGGAGTAGAGGACCTGGAGTATCCAATTCCCAATCCGGAGCCGATAGCCAAGGTGCTACATCGTGCACGAGAGGACGAAAGACTCCAGATTTTGCATGTCGACAATGCTAATCCCTCAATTGTCGCTGAGAATCTAGAGCCGTCAACGGAGATTACCAAAACTCTAGTTGAAACATTATCTGACGGTGCAGTACTTTCTTTTGGCCTCGAATCGGCCGATCCAGAAGTACATGAACAGAACTGGCTGAATTGCGATTCAGAGCAACTCAAGACTGCGATCAGACATATCAATGAATTCGGCAGGAAAAAAGGCGATAGAGGGCTACCTAAACTCTTGCCTGGGCTCAATTTCATCGCTGGACTGAAGGGAGAGACAGAAGAAAGCTACCAGATGAATCTACAACTTCTAAGGACACTGAGTTCTGAGGGCCTTTGGCTAAGGAGAATCAACATCAGACAGGTCGAGGGGCAGGGTTTCCAAGAAGTTCCTGAGAAGGCATTTAAAGAATTCAAACAAGAGGTTAGGAATGAAATCGATTCACCTCTTTTGCAGGAGATGTTGCCTACTGGTGCCATACTCAGAGATGTTTGGTGGGAGGCACAGGATGATCGAATTCGAAGGCCAGAACAGGTTCTAGATTCGAAGTACAGCGATGAGGATATACGAGGGAAGCCAGGAATCACCTTCGGCCGACAAATCGGTGCATATCCGATTCTCGTCGGAGTCCCTTACAGAATCCCTCTTGAGACCTCCTCTGACATCATGATTACAGGACACGGTAAACGAAGCATCACTGGAGTTGAATTAGGACTCGATGTGAATACTGCGACACAGCATCAACTGCAGGCTATTCCCGGCATCAGCAGTAAAGGAGCATGGCGTCTACTTTCAGCACGCGCGCGCGAGAAGGAAGGATTCTTCTCTTCAACCGAGGAAGCATTTGCCACTGCACAACTAGAACTGCCCGGTTATTGGAGAGACAATCAGTAGTGATGCACCAGCGTCCGAGGCGCAGGAATAGTCATATTGCCTAGATAACCGCTCCTCTTCTAATTGACCGCAGTCGGACATGTCCGACCAACGTCTTTGCCCAAAGAGCGCAGTAGTGATATTATGGTGAATTCAGGACAAAGAGGAATTGCAATACTGATACTAATGGTCATGGTGCTTGCAGTACCTGAGGGTGCCTTTGCAAACAGCTCTGGAAAGACAGGCTCTTCCAGCTCAGGTTGCGGAGGCTGTCACGGTGGCGCAAACACAATGACGCCAACGCTAACTACGGACATACCAAGCTCAGGATATACTCCTGGGGCGGTTTATTCTCTTACAATTGGAGGAACTGGGGGAGTTTCAGGGACAAATGGCGGATTTAATTTGGACTCCTCTTCAGGAACTTTCTCCAACCCAGGGACAAACGCCCAGATAGTAAGTGGAGAAGTCACTCATTCAAACTCCAACGCAAGGACATGGACGGTTGATTGGACTGCACCTTCTACGGGTACTGGGGATGTGACCTTCTTGCTTGCGGTAAATTTCGCCAACGGTAACGGGGGCACAAGTGGTGATTCATGGGGCACTGATTCTTGGATAATTTCCGAACTCACTACTTCGAATCCCTCTCCTTCTCTACCATTCAATCAACCAGGGACGCAGAGAGACTCAGTGTTTACTCACTCTGTTTTCGAACTAAACTCTGGGTCTCCAACTATTGTTCTCAATAATGGAACAAGAGTTACTTTCTCCACTGGTACTGGCGGAGGGCAGCCCGTTTACACCAACGACGATGTTGTATCACTCGCAGGAAACTGTGCATTACTCGACAACTACAGCCTCAGGTGTGCAGGACCCAACAACTACGGCCAATTGGGCCTGGGCTCTTTCTCTCAGTCGAATGGTACTGTAGACTTTGGAACTCACCAACCCGCTGCAATTTCAAATGGCAACAACCACAATTGTGCTATCCTCACTGACGGTTCAGTCAGTTGCTGGGGGCGTAATAATCTAGGGCAATTAGGAGACGGAACCAATTCCAACCGAAATGCCCCGGCAAGCGTCGATTTGGGAACTAATACAACTGCTGTTGCCATATCGGCAGGAACTGATTTCACCTGTGCAATTACTAATTCAGGCGCTGTGAAGTGTTGGGGATTCAATGGGTATGGCAATCTAGGCGACGGAACCACTAGTGACTCCAACACTCCGATTGAAGCCAATCATTCTACTGGTATGAGGGCAGTTGCTATCTCAACACCAGGATATGGAGTATGCGCACTGTTTGAGAACGGTTCGATATACTGCTGGGGGCAGACTTACACATCCTCGACACTAAATGGGGCAGTTACTAATGGTTCAGTGAATATCGAAATTCCAACCGGAAGGACCGCAGAAGCAATTGATGGCATTTCTTCTCACATGTGTGCGATTTTAGATAACGGCTCCATCAACTGCTGGGGAGTCAACACATACGGCCAATGGGGAGACGGAACCTGCAGCTCTGTCATTACATCAAGCGGGTGCACGGGCGAGAACAGCAACACACCTGTCTATACGAATCTCAACTCTGGTAATTCCGCGATTGCGATTTCAGCGGGATCGGACTCCACATGTGCTATCCTCGATGACTACTCTGTGCAGTGTTGGGGTAGGCAGTCAGGAGAGTTCGATGGCACTACTGATGATTTGCTAACTCCTCACACAATGAATTTCTCAAATGGTACAGAGATAGCCTATTCAGATCAAGATATGGATGGAGATGGGTTAGCCAACATCCTTGATACACACATGGCTGGAGATGATGACGGAGATGGCACCCCAGGAAGTGCCGACCCCTATCCAAACAATCCAACCAGATGGATGAATTGTGATTCTGGGAACTGGGGTAGACTGACCTGCTCACCGGCCGAACCGGGCCACTTTGCTATCATAGGCGATTTATATCATAGGCCATGCGAAGCAGGGTCCTACCAACCTGGATCTGGTTACGATTTGTGTTACGACTCCTCGGCAGGTAACTATGTCTCAATCACACAAGCAACATCTCAGTCCCAGTGTTCTCAGGGAATGTATCAGGAGCAAGTAGGTCAGACTTCATGTGTCAACAGCGCAGCAGGGAACTACTCAGATCAGATTTTCGGCGATGCGGGCTCATACAATTCATCAGCATTCAATATCTCAGCGAATAGTGCGCTGTACAACGGAACAATCCATTCTAGTTCAGACCTCCAAGATCTGTTTGTGATGAGTGTTCCCAGAGACTCGGGAGTAAGTGTTGGTTTGACTTCTCCATCAGGCGCTGACTTTGATTTGGCAATTTATGATGAGAATCTCAATTTACTCAATTCGAGCTACACATCTGCATACGACCAGACTTCTACAAACAATACTAATTTCTCGTCAGATTCTATGTTGTATATCCTCGTTTCACCTTGGAATGGAACCGGGCAGTACCAATTGCAAGTATGGTTATTCTCGACTTTAGATGGATCCGTGGTCGGAGACCCCAACTTGAGTATCGAAGTCGAGTTAGGAGTCACTGACTACCAGTGTACTCCTGGTAATTTCCAGCCTAGTACTGGGCAACCAGCATGTCTTGACGCAGATCCCGGATATTTCGTCAACACAACCGGTTCGACCACACAATCTCCGTGTACTCCTGGTAATTTCCAGTCGGCACCTGGGCAGACATATTGTATTCAGGCTACAATTGGTCACTATGTCGATGTATATGCGTCTGCTGACCAAATCCCTGCATCTCCTGGACACTATGTCAACACCACAGGAGCCACTAGTCAGGAGGCCTGCTCAACTGGAACATATCAGCCAGGAATCGCTCAGACAGATTGTCTCGATGCCGACGCTGGTCACTTTGTCGGTACGACTGGCGCCGCCTCGCAGTCTGAATGCTACTACGGAACCTACCAACCTAACACCGGACAATCATCTTGCATAGATGCCTCTGCTGGATACTATGTGCCCACTACGGCAGCAACTAACCAGACAGCCTGTTCTCTGGGTACCTACCAACCTAATACCGGAGAATCTTCTTGCCTCGGTGCAGACCCTGGTCATTATGTAAACACATTAGCAGCTACCTCTCAGACACCTTGTGACATCGGCTCTTTCCAGCCCCTATCTGCCTCTGACAGGTGTAATGCCGCTGATCCCGGATACTATGTCCCCAACACAGGATCGGCCAATCAGACGGCATGCGACTTTGGAACATTCCAGCCCAACCCCGGAGCCTCAGCCTGCATCGTTTCTCCATCAGGGCACTATGTCGATACCAGTGCAGCCACAGCACCTACTCCATGTTCATCAGGCACATACAATCCTTCCCTGGGGTCCAACACTTCTCTAGATTGCATGCATGCCGATCCGGGATATGCGGTTCCAGACCCCGGATCATCATACCAGACTCCCTGTACGCCAGGCCACTATCAACCATCTTCTGGCCAGACTTCTTGTTTAGAGGCTGATGCAGGCCACTTTGTCTCATCACTAGGGGCCGATTCACAAACTCCCTGCAGTATAGGGACATACACTGCTAATACCTCACAGTCGGCCTGTACCGAAGCGAGCCCAGGACACTATGTTAGCACCCCCGGATCGACATATGAGGAAGCATGCTCTATCGGCACATACAATACCCAAAGTGGCTCAACTTCTGCCTCAGACTGCTTGCCAGCTGATGCAGGGAATTATGTCCCTATGGCCGGTGCAGCAGAACAGATTCCATGCGCTGAAGGAAACTATCAGCCGAGTATAGGCCAGTCTTCGTGTATCATGTCTGATCCAGGGCACTATGTTCCGGGAACAAACTACCAGTCTCAGTTGGAATGTCAATTAGGTTCATTCCAACAGTATGCAGGCGCGTCTTCTTGCACATTAGCTGAGCCGGGACACTATGTTGATAGCATTGCATCTGACACACAGAAGCAGTGCCCTCCAACTACATACAACCCAGAAATAGGGGCCGATGAACGTGATGACTGCATAGATGTTGATCCCGGACACTACGCCAGCGAGTGGGCTACTCCCGAGCAGATTGAATGCGATCTAGGAACCTATCAACCCAACTCGGCCCAATCAAATTGTTTGGAAGCAGATCCTGGATACTTCGTTTCTTCATCCGCCTCGACTTCGCAATCGGCCTGTCCGGCTGGCACCTACAATCCATCCCAGTCTTCTGGTAGTGCTGCGGATTGTTTACCCGCTGATCCAGGATATTTTGTAGACAATCAGGCCAGCCCGGCTCAGACTGCTTGCAGCCCGGGAACATATCAGGACATGCCCGGCCAACTCTCTTGCGATGATACAAGTCCAGGATACTATGTTTCCACCGATGGACAGTCGGAGCAGATACCTGCCCCACTCGATAGTTATGCAACAGGGACTAGGAATATCGGTTACGAGGATTGCCCAGCGAACCACATCACCTTACAGTTGGGAGCGATTTCAAGTGATGATTGCTATCTCGACACGGATGGAGATAGGACACAGGATGCTAGTGATCCCGATGACGATAACGACGGAGTCAACGATGGCATGGATATGTGCCCAACAGGTCTGATGGGATGGTCCAGCAGTCCAGGCTCAGATTTCGACGGCGACGGATGTAAGGACAGCGACGAGGATGCTGATGATGATAACGACGGCTTCCCCGATGAGAGCGATGCCTTACCTCTCAACCAAGATGAGTGGGCAGACAGTGACATGGATGGAATCGGAGATAATGCCGATACTGATGATGACAATGACGGACTATCTGACTCCGATGAGGATGCCGCTGGTACTGATCCAAGGGATACAGACACCGATGATGACGGTTTCAATGATGGAGTAGATACTTTCCCCCTCAATCCAAACGAGTGGACAGACTCTGATGGAGATGGATACGGAGACAACGAAGACGCATTCCCCTCTGATTCTTCGAAATACTTGGAGGAGGACACGGTCGCCAAGTATGGATTGGTCATTGCACTAGCAGTAGGAATGTTGGCTGTAGGGCTTGGTGGCTGGATGGTAATGCGAAGAAGAGAAGATTCCGAAACCCCTCCTGCTTTCGAGCATACTCAGAATGTGATGATTCCGCAGCAAGAGGTAGCCACAGAGACCTCAACAGAAGAACCGGTAATTGCATCGACCCCACAACTAGAGTCGGAGATGGATACTAGTCAGTTCCTAGAGAGTCTTGAGGTAGATCTACAGAGGCCAAACCCTCCTCCGGATGCCAAGTTGAACGAGCATGGACAGTTGGTATGGGTCGATGACTCTGGCACGGTTTATGCACAGAATCCAGATGGTAGCATTCTGACTTTCGATGTCTCCACCGGAGCTTGGACGCCTCTAGATTAATTATTCACAGAATGAAGGCGTTGGCCCCCCAAGCCAACCCTCCTCCGAAGGCAACTGTAATCACCAGATCTCCTTCTGCAATCAGGCCCTCATCGATAGCTTCTCGCATTGCAATAGGTACACTTGCACCTGCAGTGTTTCCATACTTGTGCAGATTTGTAAATGTCTTTTCCATCGGCAGACCGAGTTTTTCCATACCAGTCTTGATGATGTTGATATTGGCCTGATGCGGGATTATCATTGACACATCTTCTAGTGTATGCCCAGTCCTTTCGAGAACAGCCAAGACAGCTTGCGGAAATGCTTCAGTTGCAAAGTCCCAAACCGCACGTCCATCCATGTGGAAGTACTGGTCACCATCTTCGAATTCCGAAGATGGAATTGGTTTCCTAACTCCTCCCGCTGGAATCTCAATGACTCCGGCTCCGGCGCCGTCGGACATCATCCAACTGCCTAGTAGACCCCTGCCTTCGTCCACTTGCTGAAGGACGGCTGCCCCGGCACCGTCACCGAAGAGGACGCAGGTTGTACGATCCTCCCAGTTGAGAATTCGACTGTAGACCTCAGCACCCACGACCAGCACGTTGTCGTATCCAGGAGTCCCGACGAAGCGTCCTCCGATGTCCAGAGCATGTACCCAGCCAGCACACACCGCATTGACATCGAATGCTGCAGCGTTAATGCAACCCAGTTTATGCTGGGTTATTCCGGCTGTTGAAGAGAGAGGAACATCCGGAGAAGATGTGGCGAGGATTAGCAAGTCCACATCTCCGGGACCGATTCCTGCTTCGTCCATTGCTTGCTTACAAGCGTTGACTGCGAGGTCACTAGTGCAGACATCGTCTGCGGCGATTCTACGCTCTTTCATCCCTGTCTTGGTGAAAATCCATTCATCACTGGTCTCGACCAATTCTGCCCAGTCTTCATTGGTCATGACTTTGGGAGGTACATAAGCCCCGAGACCAACGATGCCTGCAGGTGGCATTGCCCACGCTCCACCTAGAGAGGACTTTGACTGTTGCTGAGTTAATCGTGTTTCACACACACGTTCATGGCCTCGGAGAAGAAGCCCAAACTCCACCTTCCTCCTTCTCGGCCGACTCCGCTATCCTTGACTCCACCAAATGGTGCTCGTAAGTCTCTGTGCAACCAGGTATTGACCCAGACCATTCCGGTTTCCAACGATTCAGATATTCTCTTTCCACGCGCTAGGTCACCGGTCCAGACACTGCCGGCAAGACCGTATCGGGTGTTGTTGGCGATGGCAACGGCCTCCTCTTCACTGCTGAATCGATGAAGCGTCACCACTGGGCCAAAGATCTCCTCAATGGAGCATCGTGAATCAGGACTCAATCCCTCGATGACCGTTGGCACCATCCAGTTGCCATGCTCGAATTCGGGTGCCAAACAAGGCTGCCCCCCTGTCAACAGAATTCCACCTTCCTTTTTGGCTAACTCGACATAACTGCTTACCTTGTCGAGGTGTTCACTAGAGATCAATGCTCCAAGATCAGTCCCCTCATCCGAGGGATCTCCTATCTGCATCGATTTTACGGCATCGACGAAATGGTCACGGAACTGTTCGTAAATCGAATCCTCAACTAGAACGCGTGAACCACACAGACATACTTGTCCTTGGTTTAGGAAACCAGCTCTGACCACACCTGAAACAGTTGCTTCCATATCGCAGTCCGAGAATACAATACTTGCATTCTTCCCCCCCAGTTCTAGACTCAGTTTCTTGAATGACGGGGCAGCCGATGCAGCAACCTTCTGACCTGTATCGGTCCCACCAGTAAATGAGACTAAGTCTACATTCTTGTGTGCAACCAGCGGAGCGCCAGTACCTCCTCCGTCTCCATGTACTAGGTTGACCACACCTGCAGGAAGTCCGACATCGTGAATTACTTGCATGAGTAGGTCTGCGGTCATCGGAGTAAGTTCACTAGGCTTGCAAACCACACAATTTCCCATTCCAATTGCCGGTGCAACCTTCCACGAGAGTAGGTATAGAGGCAGATTCCAGGGGGTGATTAGTGCACCAACTCCTACCGGCTTGTGAATAACGAAGTTGGTCGAATCTTCCATCTCGAAGATTTCTGATTCCTGCTCTCGAAGGAGCCCGGCGAAGAATCGGAAGTTGGTCACAGAACGTTGCGCATCTACGGCTCTAGCGAGAGAGATTGGCTTGCCGGTATCCCGACTCTCCAAGGATGCGATGTCCTCGTAGCGAGCCTCTAAGGCATCCGCAATACGATCCAACCATCCTGCTCTTTCAGTTATACTCAATGCACCCCATGCCGGCTGCGCCTCTCGAGCTACTGCTACTGCAGCATCCACATCTTCTGCAGTAGACAATGGGACTCGTGCAAACCTCCGGCCAGTCGCAGGTTCGAGAACATTCATCCATTTATCGCCAGAATGGCAGACAAACTCGCCTCCGATGTAATTGCACAAATCGAATGGCTCGTCAACATCACCGTATTTCTCAGGATCCATCAGGAACCCTCCATACCCTCATTGGAGAATGGGTCGGAACGAGTCATTGCTTCAGTATATTCCTTCCAGTCCATCGTGAACCTATCTCGGTCAGGATCCCACTCGTCCCAGGTTACAACACTCTCCAAGACATCAAGATACTGAGGGGGGACAATTCTGGGCACAATGAAGGCCTTTTGGCGATGCAGGGGATATGGATTTCTGAGTTCAATTCCTAGGACTCCAAGTACTGCTCTAGCAACATACCATGTCGCTTGACTATTCCACCCATGAGCTATCTTGATTACGATACCAAGTCCCTTTGGCCAGTCAGGGTGAATGACTGAGAGGCCGAGTAGGCCATCGGCACCTTCCTTAGCGAGTAGTTTTCCTTCGCCGGCCTTCAGACATGTTGAGTCTAGTCGATTGAATCCCCCAATCAGATCGGGGTGTTCATTCATCGATTTCCAAATCCAGTCATCGTCCTTCTCGCGGGCAAGACCTGCAAAGAGAATTGCCAACTCATCTACTGTGTTGGAAACAGTCGGCAGCCCACAGCCGTCCTTAGCTACTCTCTGTGGTTCCCAATCAGGATTACCCATCATATCTCTGAGGACATCTAGGAACATTGGGAACCAAGGTGAACTTGGCAAGGTGTAGCCAGCCCTGTTAATTCCCATTCTCCGTAACGCCTTGAGCATCGCAGCGTGCTCGCCGGAGCAAGTGTGAAACCACCTACGAGGCCGCCTGACCTGTCGACCAAACTGAATTAGTGGCACATCTAGAGGACATTGCATCAGCCCCCATTCTGATTCCGTAAGAAGAGATTGTGCTGCTGCCACATGCTCGGTGTCACCATTGTGAGATGAGCAGGAGATAGCCAACTGCTCACTGCTCAGTCCTTCTTCGGTCAAGGCATCCTTGAACACCTTCATCATCAGTGGTTTCATCATCGAGCGCCCGTAAACGAGAACATTTCCTCCAAAGGAGTGGATTATCTCGGTACCATGAGCCCAAGCTATTGCGCCATGAATGGTATTCTCACTGACATCCATTCTTCTGAAATCAACCAACGGCTCCCACTCGACATCGCGCCCAGTCGCAATTCCCTCGTACTGCTCTCCAAGGGGATTATTCGGATATATGGCCGAACCAGGCCTACCCGGGGAAACACTAGATGGCTGCTCACCGAGGTCCTCACTCATTTACTCCCCTCCATTCACTCGCGGGGCGACCTTAGTCATGAATGCCGTCATGTTTCTCATCACTCTCTCGCTGTCGTGGTTGAAGAAGTCGAACCAGCACATTAACCGATCTTCGGGATCGAACCTCTCGAGAATCTGCCGACTAACAGTTTCGACATTTCCAATTACAGCGTTGTCTGTGGCCTTCTCGATTTTGGAAGGATCAATCGTTCCTTCTAGGGCACTCCAGTAAGTCTCCAGAGAAGCCCTCGCCTCTTCCATCGCGGCTTCGTCCTGCTCGTCTGGAGTGAGACCCACTTCGTCATTAACGAAAACCATGACAGTTCTTGGCATCATGCTTCGATGCCAATCTCCGCCGTCAGGATGATAATTCTCAGACATCCTATCGTGAGTCTGATCGATAATATGGGGAGGAGTA
>Ga0310344_10004153_pt1 | contig 10753 bp, 7 predicted proteins | sample HC15DNA20200_MG_FD_203801 | JGI IMG/M metagenome (GOLD analysis project Ga0310344, IMG submission 203801) | Marine microbial communities from station ALOHA, North Pacific Subtropical Gyre - HC15-DNA-20-200_MG | ecosystem: Environmental > Aquatic > Marine > Oceanic | place: Pacific Ocean: North... | reverse complement strand
GGGGTTTCCACCAGCTAGCGTCACCACATACGATTTCAGCGTTCCTCTGTTGGTGTCTGTCTCACCCTTCTGCTGTTCCAAAATCCAGAGTGCTTCAAGCGCGGGTTTGAGTTTTGAGTTGATCCCGATGCGTCGTCCTCCACTCTTTCCTTTTGAGAAGCTGTTCCTGATCTCCAGTTCGTCACCGACAGTGTCCCCGTCGATCACATTTTCCCATCTCAATCCGGCGATCTCCTTTGCGCGAAGTCCGGCGAAAAACGACAGGTTCAGACACACTAGATTTCTCTCTGGGAACCGAGTGCTGTTGGTGATGAACTCCGTCACTCGTTTGAGTTCCACCGGTTTCAGCACTCTCGCTTGTTTCCCCAGTCCCATCTCAAATCTCCCAAAAACGAGTTTTCAGTTTTGTTCCCGACTTACATGATACATTATATGTTATTCGGGAAGGTATGTCAAGTAAAATCGTATCTGAAACGCTCTGGAAACGACCAAAAATCACTGTAAGTGTAGGTCTATAAGTGGGTTACAGGTATTTTTGCGTATCCAGATTTATTCCCGACAACATATCCTCTCGGGAAGTTGGGATTTCCCAGATCCCCGCGGGGTCAACTGACCCCCTAGTCCTTCCTCACGTGGGGTATTTGGAGAGAGAAAATGCGTCCAGCGAGGTCGCGTCTGTAAGGGACTGAGCGGGGAGACTGGGTAGATAGGGTGGGTATCTGTCAGGTCGTCCCTCTGATAGAATGTGCGTGGGTTTTGAGCGGTGCTTGGTCCTGAGCGAAACGTGACAAAACTGCTATAACCTGTTGCGAATAGTCGATTTATGGGTCTAACTGGACAAAATACTGGACAACACAGCTATTTGGTCAGTTTTTGCTATGGTTTTCGTGAATCAAGGGAAAGTAGGTCACTGCCGGGATTATTTGAGCCCGCTGCCCAAGGCAGCGGGCTTTCGTGTTTCATGGTGCCAAATTACCTACCTCTGGATGTTGATAAATTATTTTTTGCGTTGCGACTGCTTGCGACGTGAAGCTTTGAACCCGAACTTCATAGGTCGCAGGCTTGTTGGTTGACCGGTCCAGGTGCCGAGGTATGCAGGTGTTTCCTGACTTCTGCTCTTTGACCGCAGTCTTTTGTGAGTGCTGGGTTGCACAGGGACTTTGAGGGAATGTTGCATCTTGTTGCGACCTCCCTTGGGAATATTTGCCGGAAGGATGCCGAGCGGACGTGACGAGCGACGATAAGATTCGGTCAGACTCACCAGAGGGTATTCCGGTCGAGTTGGCAAGCGATCGAAAGATTCGCTACCGCAACAAACCTGTGTACCGGCTGTCACACTGGCCCATCTGGATTTTTGTTTTTTTTATTATGCCAGGACCACTCACATTTGATTTGTTTGAGAGTGGGTTCGATTGGCGCATGTTGCGGTGGCTTGGGATCGTGATGGCTACGACTGGTGTCGCTGGACTGAGGGGGCGGCTCCCTGGTTGTGAACCTCGTCCGTATATTATTCGGTTCACTGAGGATCGGCCTAACCCCTTGTATCGCCGAGTGTGTTACACGTTCGCGTGGAGCGCTGTACTTTCGTTTGGCCTACTCAACATTGCTGGGCTTATGGTTGCAATCATTACAGGCGCTTGGAACATGCGACAGATGTATGACGTAGCTTACTTCCCGCTAGCGGTCCTTGTTTGGGGATTGGGATTGTTCGGTCAATTGCCCCGAGTGAAACCGTCTACCAAGGGCGAGGGGCATGAACGGCGTTATTTCTATGGTTCTGTTTGGGCGATGTGCATAGCTCAACCAGTCCTCTGGTTTCTGTGGAGGGCGCTGCCTTATGGTAGGGGTGGAGACGTAGCTAAACTGGTGGTGTTTGTTGGTATCTTGGCATTGGTTGGATGGTGGTCGTATCGAGGAAAGCTGCCGCGGACTCGTCCGATTGTACCGGGAGAACTAGCGGTGTCGGATTAAGTTTGTATTGCAAACTGTAAGGCGAATATGGCTTTTTGGACCCGGCTAGAGGCCGAGTTCGCCCCCTGGGCTACAGTCTCAACCGCGAGACCGGATGAGATGCCAAGCGTAACGAATGGTCACGATTGTGATCGGGGCTCCCACTAGGATCCATGCCCACTTCCAATTGTCCGACTGTTGATAGCCGTAACTGATTAGAGCTAGCAATAGCAGGTTAAGCCCCACGCCGATTGCAGTATGCCTGTTCGCGGGACCTGGAACGACTTTATCGTTAGGTAGTGTGGTCATCTCTCAAGCACGCGTGAATTTTATCAGGTCGGTGGCTTTGCAGGGGCTTAGGCTGACAGTGCGTAAGAAGATTGCTTCCAAAGCCGATCCCTTCGCGCAGGTGAACACCTGAGTCTCTGGGGTGCTGTTGGCTAGGGTTATGTCTCAAAGGAGTGTTATCTCTTAGAATAACGCCATGAGTTTTCCTCTACGCCAACGTCGCATCGGTTTGCTTGCCACTTTCGCTGTTGTTTTGTCGGTCGGCCAGGTTGCCGGTCGGACTCAGTTTGGATTCGATGCCTTTTTCACAGACAAGACGATGAGGGTGGATTATGTCCACTCGGGTGGTTTGGGGCAGGAGTTTTTCTCTCTCGACCAGGTGGTTTCTGACGGGCCTTGGGCAGGTAGCCGGACCCAATTGGTGGACGATCTCAACTTGGGAAAATACTTGTTTGAGCTGATCGACCGACGGACTAACAGGGTGCTCTATTCCCGCGGCTTTGCATCGATCTACGGAGAGTGGGAGACTACACCCGAAGCAAATACCCTTCATCGTAGCTTTCATGAGTCCTTGCGGTTTCCTTGGCCAAAGATGCCAGTTCAGGTTGTTCTGAAGGCCCGAGACGAGGAGAACAGCTTCCATGAGGTATGGTCCACCGTCATCGATCCGAACTCACGGTTTGTCAATCCGACCGATCGGGTTCCGATAGGGCACGTGTGGTCTTTGCTAAACAATGGCCCATCTGTTCAGAAGGTCGATCTGCTGGTGATTGGAGAGGGATACACAGCTGATCAAATGCCGAAATTCCACGCGGATGCTGGTCGGCTTGTGGATGCATTGTTTGAGGAGGAGCCCTTTAAGAGTCGAAAGGCGGATTTCAATGTCTGGGGACTTGATTTACCTGCTGACAAGTCTGGGGTGAGTCGCCCTCGAGCCAACCAATTTCGGCGTACCCCCCTGTCGGCCGAATACAATATCTTCGACTCCGAGCGTTACCTGCTTACCTACGACAACCGGGCTCTCCGAGATGCAGCTTCGGCGGCGCCCTACGAGTTTCTCGAGATTCTCGTTAACGAGGAACAGTACGGGGGAGGAGGAATATTCAATTTTCAAGCTACGGCGGCAGCGGATACTGGATTTGCAGAGTACGTCTTCATTCATGAGTTTGGGCATCATTTTGCTGGTTTGGCTGACGAATACTACACTTCTGACGTTGCTTATGAGACGGGCGAACATTATCAACCCGAGCCTTGGGAACCCAACGTGACTGCACTACATGATCCGGAGAACGTGAAGTGGGGTGATTTCATCAGTCCAGGAACGCCACTACCAACACCTTGGGACAAAGAAGCATTTGAATCGGGGAGTATTACCGCGCAGATTGAGCGGCGTGAACTGCGACTTTCAGGTGTAGAAGAAACGGTCATGGACCGTTTATTTACTGAGCAGATGTCCCGTGAGACTGCTTTGCTTGGTGGCATGGCTTATGCGGACCAGGTTGGGGCATTCGAAGGTGCTTCCTATGAAGCGACCGGGCTTTACCGACCGGAGGTTGATTGCATAATGTTCACCAGAAATCCGGTAGGGTTCTGTCGCGTTTGTAGCCGTGCGATTGAGAATGTTATCGATCAGTATGCGAGGCCTTGATGGATCAGTTGTTCCTCTTAGAGCTCGAGGACATTGTTGGTGTCGACGGAGTTGTCCGTGATCAGGCAGAGTTGATTACTTACGAGTCAGATGGACTAGTGTCGCATCGCTCGAGACCAGGTGTGGCAGTGTTGCCTGAAACGGCCGAGCAGGTTCAGGGGGTTGTCCGATTGTGTCACCGATCAGGCGTGCCTTTTGTGGCTCGTGGGCAAGGGACGGGCCTGTCGGCCGGAGCGTTACCCCATCCAAAAGGCGTGCTGATTGTGATGACCCGGATGAACCGAGTGCTCGATATCGACCTTGCGAATCGACGCATTACGGTCGAGCCTGGAGTGATGAACCTAGACGTGACCCGAAGGGTGTCTGGTGATGGCTACTACTACGCGCCAGACCCATCGAGTCAGTCGATTTGCTCGATCGGTGGGAACTTTGCTGAGAACTCAGGCGGTGCCCACTGTCTCAAGTATGGGTTCACTGTTCACCATGTGCTTGGCGCGGAGGCTGTGCTTCCCGATGGTGAGATTGTGCATCTTGGGGGTGATGCGCTGGATAGCCCAGGCTTAGACCTACTTGGTGTACTTGTTGGATCTGAGGGGACTTTGGCCGTGGTGACCAAAGTGACGCTTGGGCTGCTTCGTCGCCCTGAGTCTGTTCGCACACTTCTTGCTGCCTTCGATTCGACGGATTCGGCTGGAAATGCCGTTTCCGACATCATCTCAGCGGGTATCATCCCCGCGGCGATCGAGATGATGGATCGCACAACAATCAGGGCTGCTGAGGCGGCGGTGCATCCGGGTTTTCCTGATGCTGAGGCAGTGCTCATCGTAGAGCTCGACGGGTCCGAAACCGAAGTGGCGGCTCTCTTTGAACAGATCGAAACGGTGTGTAGCCAAAATAAAGGCTGGGGCGTGCAAGTAGCCCGAGACGAGGAACAGCGGGGGCGCATCTGGATGGGACGGAAGGCGGCGTTCGCAGCGATGGGCCGAATCACCCCAAGCTACTATGTTCAGGATGGCGTTATTCCACGGAGTACACTGCCTGAGGTTCTCAGGCGTATCCGGGAGCTTGAACAAGACTCTGGTCTCACCATTGGTAATGTGTTTCATGCTGGGGATGGGAATCTCCACCCGTTGGTCTGCTATGACGATGGTGTTGAAGGACAGGCTGAGCTCGCCGAGCGGGTGGCCTCTGAGATTCTGTCCTATTGTCTCGATGTCGGCGGTTCGTTGACTGGTGAACACGGCATTGGCGCCGACAAGGCCTGCCACATGCCGAAGATGTTTAGTGAGAACGATTTAGCGACCATGCAGCTAGTCCGCACAGCTTTCGATCCCGGCCAGTTGTGTAATCCTGACAAGCTGTTTCCTACCCCACGACTTTGCGGGGAGGTTCCAGGGCCTTACCGCCCTCACCCGGTCGAGGCGGCCGGCCTAGCAGAGCGCTTGTAACCATGGCGGACGTAACGTTGTCGCCTGGCACTCTCGTGACCGAGATTGACTCCTTGGTCGGTTCGAAGGTTGCCCGGGTTGGGACAGATGGTGACTCGATCGACGCAATTTTGCCTACTGTTGTTGCTGAGCCGACTAGAGCTAGCTCGGTGGGACAAATTTTGGGCTGGGCTTCGGGTCGCGGGGTGTCAGTTTCAGTGCGGGGTGGTGGCACTAAGTCGGGGTGGGGCGGACCGTCTGGTCCGATTGACGTGTTACTTTCCACTCGAGCGATGAACAGGGTGGAAGCCCATCGCTATAGCGATCTGACGGCTACAGTCCAGGCAGGAGCTACTCTATCGAAAACTAATGCGGTACTGGCCGAGCATCGCCAGTGGCTACCGCTAGATCCGCATAATGATGAACAGGCGACGATCGGAGGCATTGTCGCTACGAATGACAGTGGACCTAGACGGCATCGCCACGGTGCCCCAAGAGATCTGATCATCGGGATGACTTTGGCTCGGGTTGACGGAGTAATCGCCAAGAGTGGTGGGATCGTCGTAAAAAATGTAGCTGGCTACGATTTAGCTCGGTTACTGACCGGGTCCTTCGGGTGCCTCGGGGTTATTTTGAGCGCCACGTTCAAATTGGCACCTGTGGCTGAAGCATCGCGTACGGTTTTGGTGGAATTGCCTAAGGTGGATGTGTGTGCTCGCTACACAGCCGATCTGATTGCCCATGCATCCACTCCTACGGCTCTTGAAGTTTCGGTGCCGCAGGGGACAATGCTTGTTCGTTTTGAGTCTGTTGAGACTGTGGTAATAAGCGAAGCTACCCGGGCGGCAGCTTTGGCTGAGAAGGCTGGCGCCACGGCAACGGTTTTAGTCGGTGACGATGAGCTTGAGGCATGGCGGACCCATCAGGCGCAGGTGTTTGTGGAGGGCCACACCATCGTCAAACTTACGGTTATGCCTAGCGAGTTGGTTTCTACTCTCACCTGGCTTGAGGAAGAGGTTAGGGTTCGTCGTCTCGACTATGGTCTCATCGGTCGAGTAGGTCTCGGGGTTTGCTATCTTCGACTGCAAGGAGCTATAGCCGAGCAGGTGTCCCTGATTCTTGCGCTGAGGGATCGGTTGCCGGTCGGACGAGGAAGCGCGGTCATCCGGCAGTCCAACCTTGAGCTCAAGAAGCTGATCGATACCTGGGGTCCCATCGGGGACGGTTTCCGAATCATGCGGGCCGTCAAGCAGCAGTTTGACCCAACGGGGATGTTGAACCCAAGTCACGGTCCAGGGGGACTTTGAGGTTAGGGCGTCACCCCTTGGATTGAGGCATCGACCAGCTCGATCAGATGGTAGGTTTTCCGCGGGGCACCTATTTGTTCCAATTGACTTGCAATCTGCAATAGGCAACCCGGGTTGCTGGAAACTACAGCTTCAACTCCGGTGGCGCTGATGTGTTGGGCCTTCCTGGCTCCGAGTCTGCTGGCGGTTTCAGGCTCCACGAGATTGTAGATCCCAGCCGACCCACAGCACACCGCGGCTTCTGGGATTTCGTGGATATCCAGTTTCGGAATTGTCTCAAGCACCTGCCTCGGTTCGGAGACGATCCCTTGAGCGTGCCGGAGGTGACAGGCGTCATGATATGCGATGCTTAATGGTAGAGGGTGACGGGGTGCTCTAGGGGGAAGTTCCGCCAAAAGCTCGGAAATGTCTTTGCACTTGTTGGCCAAGGCTTGTGCCCGGTCAGCATACGCAGGGTCATCCCTCAACAGGTGGCCATATTCTTTCAGCGTGGAGCCGCAGCCGGCAGCGTTTATCACAATGGTGTCGACGTCAGCTGCTTCCACTTCGAAGGTGTCGATGAACCGGCGAGCCATGTCCGCTGCATCTTCTTCAAGACCAGTATGGAGCATCAATGCGCCACAGCAGCCTTGGGTTTTTGGAATGACCACTTCGCACCCTTCAGCTGCCAAGACACGAATGGTTGCTCGATTAACTTCATCGAAAAAAACTCTCTGTACACATCCGAGGAGCAGTCCAACTCTGCGGCGGCGTTCGCCGCTGGCAGGCACACGCGCTGGTTGGGATGAGAAAGCTCTGCGCAGCGAGATCGGAGGAAGTACTGCTTCCATCGCACGTAGTCTCAGAGGCAGCAGGTTTGGTAATCCAAGCTTATGTACCAACCACTGGAGACCAAGTTGCTGATAGGCCCAGAGCTTGCCGGCTATCAAGCGCAGACGATTGGGATGCGGGAATAGCGAGAAGATCATCCACCGAAATAGGCGATCTTGCAGGGACCGAGTTGCGTGCCGTTCGATCTGAGGACGGGTGGCTTCAAGTAGCTTGTCGTACTGCACACCCGAGGGACACGCGGTGACACAGGCCATACAGCCCAGGCAGGTGTCGAAATGGCGAGCGAAGGTCTCGGTGATCCCGGTTTCGCCTTCTAGGCCTCCCTTGATCAGGGCTATACGTCCACGCGGTGAATCGGTTTCCCTGCCCCACAAAAGATAGGTTGGGCAGGCAGGCAGGCAGAAGCCGCAGTGGACGCAATCGTCGACCTGCTCAGGATCTGGTGGGTGCAGACTATCAAAGGCTGCTGGAGCTGTCGTCACGGTTGTTGGAATCTTTCGCCTACTCCAAGCTCTCGACCAGGAGAAAGGAACAATTGAGGGGTTGTCGGTAACATTAGATTAAGCTTCACCTCGAGGCGGCCCAAGGGTTGGCAGTGTAGCCGATGCCTTTCTTAGACACCAGTGTAACGTTGTGTGACTCTCATCTGAGCTAGTTTGCTGCAGTTATCCTGCGGTTATTCTCCTGCGATGTAGACCAGGTTTAGTTAGGCTGAAATTTCGGCTTTTAGCCGGGTCGTGGTGCCTGAGTGGAGACCGCAGTATGATCCCGACGGTTCTTGAGTTGTGTGGAAGTATCGGAGCGATCAAAAGATGACGAAAGCTATTCGAATTCATGCGCATGGTGGTCCTGAGGTTTTGCTGTGGGAAGAGGTAAACCCAGGAAGGCCAGGACACGGTCAGGCCTTGATTCGGCAGACTGCAGTCGGCCTCAACTTTATCGATGTCTATCACCGGACAGGCCTGTATCCGGTGGCGTCAATGCCAGCCATCATCGGCAATGAAGGCGCTGGCGTTGTAGAAATGGTCGGCGACGGAGTGTCACACATTAGAGTTGGCGACCGTGTGACCTATTGCATGAGCCTGGGTAGTTATGCCGAGCGGCGGGTGATCGATGCCTCGTGTCTAGTTCGGGTGCCGGATTCTATTACCGATCAGCAGGCGGCGGCGATGATGCTTAAAGGGTGCACTGTGCAGTATCTGTTGCGACGTATCTATCAGATTCAGCAAGGGGACACGATCCTGCTGCATGCGGCCGCCGGCGGTGTGGGGCTGATTGCGTGTCAGTGGGCAAAGCATCTTGGAGCGACGGTAATCGGAACTGTTGGTAGTGATCCGAAGGCTCAGTTGGCGCAGGAGCATGGATGCGACCACACTATTATCTATACGAGAGAAAGCGTTGTTGATCGGGTTAAAGAACTAACTGATGGGGTCGGTGTGCCCGTTGTGTTTGACTCAGTGGGCAAAGACACATTCGATGCATCCCTTGATTGTTTACAGCCTCGCGGTCTGATGGTGAGCTACGGGAATTCGTCAGGAGCTGTTGAGCCGTTCGGGCCGGGAGTGCTGGCTGCTAAGGGTTCACTGTTTCTGACTCGGCCGACACTGGCAAGTTACATCAGCACTCGGGAGGAGCTTGACGCAACCACTGCTGATTTATTCGAGGTCGTCAGTAGCGGCGCGGTCAAAATTTCGGTCGGCCGGGTTTTTCCGTTGGAGTCTGCTGCTGAGGCGCATCGCGAGCTAGAGGCTCGAGAGACAACAGGGTCGACGATTCTTGCTGTGTGAGGAAGGCCGTTTCCGCAAGCCGAAGTGGCTCGGCCAGTCGGTTGCCAATTTAGATATGTCAAGATCGATTGAAACAAGCGTCAGGATAAGAGTGCGGCAGTTTAGTTTGGTTGGAGGTTAGACGACCCGTGCGCGAGTGGGATTGCGCGCGACCTGCGGCTGATGTTTAGGTTTTTGAGGGGCGCGCATTTTTTCTAGAGGCAATGGTGAGACATGAGAATGAGCCGTATGTTTGCTTTGGGTTTTGTGTTTGGTGGTGTGGTTGTTGGTGCTTGGGGGGACCTTTCTGACAGGTTGTGGGCTCATACGTTTACCGCTGCTTCGGCCCAACCCGCGTCGGTGTGGCGGGCGGTTAATTTGCCAGGTCGAAGCGCACAGAACCCGCTGTTCAGCGATGCTATTCAGGCCGGTAACACGTTGTATCTAGCTGGCCGTCTCGGTTTGGACTCCGACACCGGTGAAGTTCCGGACGAGCCCCAACAGGAGGCTCGAAATGTACTTGACCAAATCCAATCGGTACTCGCGCAGGCTGGTATGGCCATGGATGATCTGGTCAACGTCCAAGTGTTTTGTTCGGACGTAGCTTTTTACGACGATTTCAATGTTGTCTATCGCACTTACTTCAATACCGATGAACCTCCTGCCCGGGCGTTTCTGGGGGCTGGCACCCTGTTGCGGGGTGCTCGATTTGAAGTCGCTGGAATAGCTGTCAAGCGTCCATCATAGTGACTGCAACAAGAAGAGAGTGTTCTAGATGTTCTGTGTTCGCTTGAGTTTGGTAGCTGCAGTTGGTTGTCTGGTCATCGGATGCGGAGGCGGTGGCGTCGATCAACTTAGTCTAGACCCTACAGAGGAAGCTGGGTTTCGTCTTGGACGGTCCTTAGATGGGCTTGTTGCCCATCGGCCAGCCGTGGCCGGTGTTAATGGGTTGGTGACTGCCGGTCACCCCTTGGCGTCGATGGCGGGTATGCGGATCTTGATGCAGGGTGGCAAAGCGGCGGATGCTGCAGTAACGGTTCTAGCCGTGTTGAACCAGGTTGAACCGATGATGTCCGGTGCTGGTGGCAATGGTTTTGTCACGTTCTACGATGCTGCTAGTGGTCTAGTACATTCTCTGAATGCGACCGGGGCGGCTCCGAGGGCATTGGACCCTGCGACCACCAGTGCGGATGAATTGCATCGGGGAATGCGAGCTGGTGTTGTGCCGGGTCTCGTGGGTGGCTGGATCGCATTACTCGAACGGTTCGGCACTATGACTCTGGGGCAGGTACTCGAGCCAGCGATTGAGTATGCTGAGCGCGGGCATCCGATTGATCCATTCGTGGTACGGGAGATCACTCACTCCCGAGCGCTGTTGGAACGGTACCCGGCAACAGCGGCCGTGTTTCTTCCAGGGGGAAAGCTTCCGGTTTTAGGCCAGCGGTTAACTTATCCTGATTTAGCTCGTACCTTGCATAAGCTTGTGGAAGCTGAGGAGACCGCTCGACTGAGCGGAGCTACTAGGGAGGTCGGATT
>Ga0310344_10004152_pt1 | contig 10756 bp, 10 predicted proteins | sample HC15DNA20200_MG_FD_203801 | JGI IMG/M metagenome (GOLD analysis project Ga0310344, IMG submission 203801) | Marine microbial communities from station ALOHA, North Pacific Subtropical Gyre - HC15-DNA-20-200_MG | ecosystem: Environmental > Aquatic > Marine > Oceanic | place: Pacific Ocean: North... | reverse complement strand
TCCTAATGCGTTCCATAAGATGGAACTCGCAAGAAAACCCGTCGTGCCAGGACCCGTTATTGGTATTTTTATCTGGTTCTTGGTTTTTAATACATCCTGAATAGATTTATATTTACCTTTTTTACCGCTGGTTACTATCAGATATCGGAATTGTGCCACCCGGCCTAACCAGTCTATCTTGCGAACATCATAACCTGCCTTTTCACCAATGATATTGGGCATGGCGTGTCCGGGCATGTTGAACATTAAAATATGAGATCCATCTGGCTTTCGCTTGGCAATAAAAGCTGCTGCTTTCTTACCTCTTCCTCCAGGCAGATTTTTTGCAATGATATTGACCTTACCACCGAGATTCTTTTTAAGGTACGGTGCTAATTTTCTTGTAATCGTGTCAAAACCGCCACCCGGGCCATAGGCGATTAGAAATGTTATATTTTTTTTCGGAAAATCAACCGCCTTTGCAGGTGCGGTTACTACCGCGGCTACAGCACTCAAGGCGACGACGCCCATAGCAAATTTACTAAACATAAAATACCTCCCTGATATTTCATTTGCCCCATTTATAAAATTTTGGAGCATTTAATTTAACTAACGGACTTTAGTCTAGACCAACAAAATTGCCCTGTTAACCCAGAAATGAATAAATTTTTTTACATATCACAACTAATCCGCTCGTCTCACATATCAAATGAATGTTATCATTCCGTTAAAAAATTTTGTAAGCTGTGGCGCTGATAGTGAGATAATAATGGCGAAAATAATACCAAATCTGGAAATTGTTCCGACACATCCCGCAGTTGGTGCGAGAGTTACTGGTGTTGATTTCAGCAAACCGGTCAGCGAATGCCTAGCTCAACAGATACGTGATATTTTTACTCAATACTCCGTTCTATGTTTTCCAGGTCAGGACATTACAAATGATCATCAGGCTAATTTTGCGAAAATTTTTGGCCAAGCTGATACAGCGGATCGAAGTAAGGAAGATCCCGATAGTAAGCAGTCCAAACGGGGGGTTATGTATGTAAGCAATATTCGTGAAGATGGTAAGTTAATAGGCGTTCTTCCCGATGGAGAGATGCATTTTCATTCGGATGGTGCACACCGAGAGAAGCCTTACAGGGCCACCACGCTTTTTGCTTTGGAGGTACCGTCATTTGGCGGTGAGACTAGGTTTGCCGCTATGGCGGCAGCATATGATGCTTTATCAAGATCTCAGCGGTCTAGTCTTGAAAACCTGCATGCGCGTCATGTTTTTAATTATAACAAAACCACTCGTGAAGAGATGCGTCGGGATAAAGATGTTTCATATGCCATCCACCCTCTGGTTAAAATTCATCCAGATTCTGGAAGGAAGTCACTTTATTTAAGCCGTTTAATGACAAGTGACATTATTGGTATGACGACAGAAGAAAGTGAAAATTTATTAATCAAGCTATTTGCCCATTGTGAAAAATCAGAATTCGTGTACGAGCACAAATGGACTCCGGGTGATCTTGTGATTTGGGACAACCGCAGTGTCAACCATGCTAGAAATGATTTTCCGGGTGATCAGCGTCGATTACTCCGACGCTATACAGTATCCGAACCGAACTAATAAAAATTATTTAGTCAAACCTATCGACTGTTATGTTGCCGAGTTCGCGAACTTTGGCACGATATGCTTTGACCGCCCGCTGGTGGCGAACGGCATTACCTATATCATCGTCAGCAATAGGTGCTAATTCTTGATCAAAGTTGCCAAATAGGTCTTTTCCGCGCACTAGCAAAGCGCTGCTCCGATTTGCACCCAACTGTTTGAGGTTTGGAGGGTGGTAAATAAACGTGATCCCTATTCGTCGGTCTTTCCCCTTGTTTGGAGAAGAACCGTGAACCAGAAATGCGTGATGAATTGATGCTTCACCAGGCTGCAGTATCGCCGATACGGGCTCAGTGGCATCGTCACTGATATCCACATTTTGTCCACTCGATAGCATGTTTCCTTGCCCGATATCCGGTGTTTTTAAATCACGCAATCCACCTTTATGGGAGGTTGGTATAAAGCGCATGCACCCACTTTCCTCGTTAGCAGGAGAAAGGGCAATCCAGGCGGTTAAAACTTGGCAAGGGTCATGCCCAAAATATGTATTGTCTTGGTGCCAACTAACGTAGGCATCGTCTCCAGGTTCCTTTATCCAGGCGGTATTGTGATAAACCATTATGTCGGGTCCAATGAGATCTTCAACTGTATCAAGTAATTTTGGATGGGTTGCCATCTCAAAGGCCCACGGAAATCGCAAATAAAATTTTGTTTGGCCAATACCTCGAAAAAATTCTCCCATTGTTGATTCGGTGTTTTCGATATGTGTACGGTATTTATTTACCTCATCACGATCTAAAAGTTGGATCGGAGTGACGAACCCATTCTGTCTATATTCAGCTATCTGCTTTTCGTTCAAAACCTTAGGCAAGGCGTTCTCCTGATCAGCGGCTGGTTTTATTGAGACTGCAAAAATGTTCTAAAAATTTCAGTGAATTCTTCGGGACGATCAATTGTTGATAAGTGTCCAGCGCCATCAATAACTTTTATTTCTGAGCCTGAAATTCCATCACGTATGAATTCTGATTCGGCAATTGGAGCAGCTTCATCAGCTTGCCCTGCAATAATCAACGTCGGTTCCGTAACCAGTTTTAAGTCGCTGCTAGCATCATAAGTTAGTAAAGCACGAATGGTACTGACGTACGATTTTGGCGGGCATTTAGAAATTTCCTGTGCGAGTTCATCTAGCTTTTCGATAGGGGTAGTGGGCATTAATTGATCACCGGCATACTGACTACCAAATTCAAGCATCGAAAGGTAGGCGACTGCTTCCTGAGTTGCATAAATACGATCTTCCGACCCTTCTCGTAGGCGAGCAAAGCTGTTTGCTAAGGTCATGGAAAGGGCTACGTCTGGATACAATCTGTTGAAACATAGCCCAATTGGACCACCCATAGAGAGACCTACCAGATGGCAGCTGTCTATGTTGAGCTCATCCAGTACCGCTTTTAAGTCAGCGGCACACTCTTCTATCGAAAAACTTCCATTAAAAGAGGAGGCCCCATGCCCGCGGCAATCAGGCACTATACAGCGGAAATTGTTTTTGAGATCAGCAACTTGGTCACGAAATAAGTAACTATTCGTACCCATCGAGTGGATAAAGAGTATGGGAGGGCCATCACCCTCATCTACGAAGAAAATCTTTTCACCGTTGGCTTCAATCGTTGGCATAAGCAAACCTTCAAGGAGTAATGTATTAATCAAATATTAACCAAAACTAACACTGGTCGGTTGTTCACGAAACCCTTACTGGATCTTATGCAGCGTTAATCATAGGGGACCCTTCAAGCGTACAACGTCTCAAAAGCCGTTTTTCGTCAGCTGGAAAGTCAGTTCTGGCATGGGTTGAACAACGGTTGTCCCACATTGCTAGGTCACCTTTCCTCCAAACATGTTCATATACAACTCTTGGGTCTTCCGCGATATCAATAAGTTTTCCCAAAATTTGATCACTGTCTTGACGCTCCAAATCTTCAATCGACGCAGAAATGAGTCGGCTCACATAAAGTGCCGTTTTGCCAGTTTCAGGGTGCTTGACAAAAATAGGTTGCCATTGATGTTGAATGCCATCGAGGCCTTTTTTAAGGTCAACCTTTTCCAGCATAGTAAAGTTATATGCTTGTAAAACTTTTCGGCCTTGAAGTTTCTTTTTTAAGTCCTCTGGTATGTTTTCATATGCTAAATATTGGTTTGCAAATTTAGTATTTCCACCGGTCGAGGGAAGTTCTATAGCGTGCAATAATGTCGCTTTGTGTGGTTCTGGCCTGTAACTCATATCGTGATGAAACCACATTTCCCCATCTTGCAATGAACCTATGTAGTTACCATTCTCATCGCGCTGATTGGTTACCAACATAATACTCCCATCATATCCATTGGTAACTTCGTTCTGGTTCTCAAGTGGTGTTGCTCTAATGCCAACATTACCAAACTGATTGGCGAATGCTACTTGTTCATCCTTTGAGAGCGATTGGTCCCGAAATATCAATACGATGTGATCAAGCCAGGCTTGGTAAATTTCCTCGATATTGTTTTTGCCGAGCGGTTTACGAAGGTCAATTCCTGTTATTTCAGCGCCTATTGGGCTGTTAAATGGCGTGATTTTATAAGTCACAATTAACTCCCTTTATCCGGTGTAAATATTAAGCAGCTGCGGTCAGCGCATTTGATCCTTTGACAGTGCAACGCCGAAGTAAGCGCAATTGTTCCTTCGGAAAATCTCTCCTTGCATGAACGGCACAACGATTGTCAGTCATCAGGAGGTCGTTTTTTTGCCACTTGTGTTCATAAATGATTTCTGGTGCTTCTGAAATATCGAAAAGTTCATTTAGAATGTTATTACTCTCCGATCGGTCCAATCCTTCAATAAGGGCAGTCATGAGGCGGCTGACATAAAGTGCAGTTCGGCCAGTATCCGGGTGTTTGATAAAAATAGGCTGCCAACAGCTCTGAACACCGTTTAATCCCCTATCCAGGTTATACCTTTCCGTCGTTGCAAAGTCGTATATGTGTAGGGCGCGTCGACCGGCTAACTTCTCCTTTAGTTGAGCAGGAATTTTCTCAAATGCTAGGTACATGTTTGCAAACATGGTATTTCCGCCGCTGTCTGGTATTTCGAGAGCGTTTAACAATGTCGCTTTGTGGGGAATCTCCTGATAGCTTAGGTCACTGTGAAACCACAACTCACCTTCAGGGATAGTCCCGATATAATTCCCTTCTTTATCTTTTTGGTTGGTTACCAACATTACAGAACCATCGTAATCATCTACCTCTCGGCGTCGCTCTATTGGTGTACCTCTTTCGCCCGTTGGGCCAAAGTTACTGGCAAAGGTTAGTTGTTCTTCAGCGCTGAGGCTTTGGCTTCTGAAAATAATAACCAGATATTTGTTCCAGGCATTTTCAATGGATCTTAGGGTATTCGCAGGCAGCGTCCCCGATAAATCAACACCCGTAATTTCCGCACCACAAACTGGGGAAAGAGGGGTGATTTTGATCATGCTGCGATCATTTCCTGACCGAGCAAAGTACAGCGACGCAACAATCTACGTTCATTTGCTGGAAAGTCGGTGCGTGCATGGCAAGAGCAGTAATTATCCCACATTGCCAATTCTCCTTCCGTCCATGTGTGTTCATAAAAATTACTGGCAGATTCGCTTATAATGTAAAGTTCTTCCAAGATAGCATCGCTTTCATCGCGGGGTATTCCATCGATCCTAGCGGTCATGAGCCTGTTAACATAGAGTGCTGTGCGCCCCGTTTCCGGATGACGAACGAAGATTGGTTGCGATCTGTTATGAATTCCGGTCATATCACCGTCAATATCAACCGTTTGTGTCATATGGTAATCGTATACCTGCAACGCCGTACGGTCTTTCAGCTCCTTCTTTAATTTGTCTGGTATCAGGTCGTAGGCACGGTACATATTTGAAAAACGTGTGTTCCCGCCGGTTGAAGGGATATCAATGGCATAAAGCATCGTGCCTTTATGCGGCTTCGGCATATAACACATGTCATGATGAAAATACATTTCTCCATCGGGTAGGGATCCTACGTAGCGCCCTTTTTCATCTTTTACATTGGTCACCAGCATTATGGCATCGTTATAATTTGCACCTTCGGGACGTTGTTCCGGGCGGCGCGAACGAGTTCCGGTATCACCAAATTCTTTGGCAAAGTTAAGCTGCTGGCTCTGCGTAAGTTCTTGTTCCGGGAAAATCAAAACGATGTAATCATGCCAGGCTTGAGTAATTTCTTTAACTAACTGAGCAGTAAGTGGTTTGCCAATATCGACCCCAGTTACTTTCGCTCCAAGCGCTTCAGAGAGTGGGGTAACGGATAATCTCGATTTAAGAACACTAGCCATGGTTGCAGGATCCTATATATCTCTATTTTAAATATTATAACTGCATGGCCGAAGAGATTCCAGCCAGCGTAAAGTATTTAATACAATTAGGAATAAGTGAAGCGACTAGATGGCTTGGTAATGAAAGAAAAATATTCTCAAATAAATCGTTTCCTGTTAGATGTTTTAGATCAACAAGCGTCAAATGCCGAGCGGGAAGAGTTGATTGGAGAAGTTTATGACTTCCTCGCTGTGCTAGACGGCGTCAAACTTGTCTTTCTGCATGGACGTGGCCATGCCCCTGTGGAATGGGTCGAACCAGTAAAAAAGTTTGCTTGTGATTTAAACCTTTTTGTCATTGAAGGCTTTTATTGGGATGCTACACCTTATGACAAGGTCCCCAATTGGTATCAAGAACATTGTCGCAATCAATTGTTGCCATTTCGAGCTTGGTATATTTGTAAAGAGGCGGAGATAGCGGGTGCCATAAAAAAAATTAACAGTAAAGGTGGGCGCCTTTCGATGGCTGAGGAGGCCTATTTGCTAGGCTATCCGGAATGTTGTGTGCGTGCTCATTATGAACGTGCCTGTCGATATCACAGGGGTACTTTGTCTATCCTCAGACGTTTGGCAAAGGGTGATCAAAACCAAATGAAGGCTCTCGCGATCGGGAATGCGCACCTTACTCCTGTAACGCAACAAGAAATCGAAGACTTCGATTTTGCGTTTAAACTTCACACCCCAAGAGTAGGGAGTTGGAATATGTGTGAATCCTGCTCCAGTGGAGCCAAGCCCTTCTCGGATGATTTGGTAAAAAAATATTTGGGGGTAATTGAAAAAGCCGGCTTGGCGATTTGCTAAGCTGTCGCGAGGGCCACGTTAGCTGCAGTAATTACACGCAAGCCCTTGTCAGGGTCTACAAACTCTGAAAGGGCCTTGGCAACTTGGGCTTTTAGATCTTCCAGACCCACTTTATCTAATTGTTCTAGAGCGTGCCTCGAAGAAGGCCCACCAGCAGCAAGAGATTCTATAAAATGTTCTGAAGAGGCAAAATAACTATCCATTTGTTTTCGGACTACAGCGATATCGCGAAAGCCCGCCTCTTGAAAAAGGTCGCCTAGAATAACCGGGTCACCAAATGAAAATGGATGTGTAACCGCCTTCGCGTCGACGCCGTTTTCTTCTAATGCTGCTGCAATTGCCGCGTGAGCGGGGTTCCTGTTGGGGGGACAATAGGCTGTTAATGCTAGCCGTCCTCCCTTTGCTAAAACACGTTTTATTTCCGCCAGAGCTTTACCTTTTTCGGAAAGAAATTGTATAAGTTGATTGCCGACGACGATGTCAAAGGCATCATCTTTATATGGCATATTTATCACGTCACCTCGATGCCATTCTATTTCGTTTTGTTGATCAAGTGTCTTGGCATAGGCGATCATTCCGGCGTTAAAGTCTATTGCAGATACAGAACCCTCGTTGCCAATAATTTTTCTTGCGTATCGTGCAGCAGCACCACTTCCGCAACCCACATCAAGTAATCGTACTCCCTTTTTTGTTCCCGCAAGATCTACCATCGACTCTGACCAGGGTCCGAAGATGGTTGGAACTAGAAATTTTTCGAATGCTTCCGCAGCAGATGTATCCACTTCATCTCTATTAGAATTGCTAACCATATGAAATCTCTACTAAATTAAGGAATTATGGGTAAGCAAAACGAACTTTCCCTAATGATATTATCACTGTGAGTCATTCTTGCCCAAATCTCTAGGCCGCTTTCTTTTTGGGTTTTTTATCGAGTAACCCAGCCCGCTTTAAAACCCCGTCTAGGCGTTTTTCAAGCTCCTTAGATGCTGGCATCATGGGAAGACGGTGTTCATTTTTCGGCATGATACCGAGTTTTTTCATCATGTATTTCATGGGTGTTGGGTTTGTGTCAAAAAATACTGCCTGGTTAATCTCGAAAAGGTCATAATGAATTTTTTGTGCGGCCTTCATATTTCCTTTCCATACCTGTTCGCACATGCGCGCGAGTTGCCTCGGCATTAAGTTTCCGACCGCATTCATAAGGCCGCAGGCACCAACCGTCATCATTGGGTAAGATAGATCCTCCAGGCCCACGAAAATACGAAAATCCTTTCCAAAGTGATCAATACATTTCGAGACGAAACCAAGGTCATCAACGGCGTGTTTCATACCCACAAAGTTGGGACAGTTTCTACTGATTTGATCAAGAGTACTTAGCGTAACGGAAACAGCGGCGCGCCCGGGGATATGGTAGATCATCCAAGGGAGTTTTGTTCTTTTACCCAGGTCACTGTAGTAGGCAATGAGCCCGCTTTGAGGAGGGCGGATGTAATAGGGCGTCACGATCAACAATGCGTCAGCGCCTGCCTTGTCAGCGTGCTCTGTTAGTACCGCGGTTTCAGCCAGGCTTTGCGAACCTGTGGCGGCAACAATAGGTACTTTTCCACCGGCGGCTTCTATGGCAACATCAACTGTGCGGTTGCGCTCTTCAGTTGTTAATGTGGATGGTTCAGAGGTGGTGCCATTTACGAGAATTCCATGGGAACCATTTTTAACCTGGAACTCTACTAAACCGGCATAAGCATCGTAATCTATCGAGCCATTTTTAAAGGGTGTGATAAGTGGGGGTATGGACCCTTTAAGAAATGTTTTTGGTAAACGCATCATTGGTTTAGCTCGCCACTTTATCACGATTAGTATCAAAACCCATTTCCGCCCCAAGAACACTCCAAGGTTTCTTCAGGTCTTCTTGCCACAATAAAGATTCCATTACGATGTTCAGTGGCTGATCCTGGATTGTTAATTCATAGATTGGATCAGTACCGGTACTAGCATGATTATGGACACCCCAGCCCGGCGCGGTGAGCAGTAAGTCACCTGACTGCCACTCATAAACTTTACCTTCGACAGTTGAACGTCCTTCTCCTTGAAAAATATAGTTCATAGCAGCAGATACATGGCGGTGCGGCTTATCTACAATGCCGGGTGGACGAATGGTAATTGTCGCGAAAAAGTTTGGTGTGGTGCCGTTTGTTCGACCAGTCATTGGATTCCATAAAAGATAAAGACGACGACCAACGTAGTCAGAACCAAGTGCCGAAAGTTTATCGAGCTCAGTTTTGACTTTTTTCCATGGCCAATGTAGCGCATGCGATTCAACGGATTCGGGTGCTATTAAAATTTCATAGGGCATAAGCCATGCACCGTCGTCTGTAAGCTCAAATGTACCGTAGGGACTTTGCCGCCGGGGATCGTCTTCAGCAATCTCCCCTTCTATTCTTTCCTCCACTACTTGAACATCTGCCGGGGGGTCTTCTTCAATAATGTGGACGTTCATCTTTTCAAGGAGCGGAGCATTAGTATACGTCAAGCGGACCTGGACTTCATCTGTATCATTTACATGGATATAGGTTTGCATTGAAGGAAAATTGAACACGTCAAATTGTTCAAAATCTATTCGTTTTCCGCCAACGACGGAGTGTCCTCCTCCCTGAATACAGAAATTAACCTGGGTCGAGTTGTGGCGGATGGGGTGCGTTTGCTCCCCCGGGTTAAGGACCTCTAGAATTGGGCGAATACCCGGTGCTAAGCCCAAGCCAACGCCGAGTTTGTGTGAATCCGGGTGAACAATCCAGCTTTGTCGACGGCCATTATTAGGTGTTGCCATACTAGACAATCTTTCAATCTCGCCATCAAAGTCGGATTTTTTTATGATGGCTGGCTCCCATAATTCGGGAGAGGGTTCTGTCGTACCTGATTTGTCTATAAAAATTCCTTTTTGCTCGGCCATGACTCTCCTCCATTAAATTCAACTCATATATCAAACCTATTGAGATATAAATTTTAGTTCGTTGACCTTCTAATTAGGCCAGAGATCTAATATATTAATTACTTGGATACTTTATTTTCTCTTTGCATTAAAGGTCCTTCTATTGTCTTTTATTCGTTGCCGTCCAAATTACTTTCCAAGTAAAAAGAGGCCCCTAGCGGTCGAGAGATGGTTAGTGCCCAACCGATTGTCTTAATCATATCCCGATAAAAATTGTTCAAGGCAAAAAATCTTCGATATTTACGGAGCTATAGTTGACTGGCATGGCACGGTCAAACCGTGTCTTATCTTGGATTCGTGTGCTCCACGGTTTAGTAGCGTCGATTGCAACCTTAGTACCGATCCTGTACATCGGGCTCATACCCGGGACAATTTCTGATACGTTATCGAGAGACCAAATTCGTGTATTATTAATTTTGACAACATCACTATCAGCATGCACTCGAGTCGTTAAAGACCAGAATACCTGATTGAGGTTAGCGGCATCCATATCCTCATCAATCGCTATGGCGAGTTTTGGATGAAGATAGGGGCTTGATAGTGCGGCCATTAGGGCGGTTTTAGCCTGACCGGCGCTGCGTGGCCTAATCTTTATGACAACAGCCATCAGACCAGATACACCAAGGCATCTTACATCCAGGAGGTCCATTCCTCCTTCAACATTTGACAAGTGTTCAAAAAGGGCGGCTTCAATGCATGTGCCCGTGATAGATTGAGGATCCGTCATGGGTGCTCCGGAATGCATTCCATAGAATATTGGGTCTTTGCGATGCGTAATTGCTTTGAGTACGAATATTTCTGTTGACCCTTCTTCAGCATATCCCCCAGTAACTTCACCAAAGGGCCCTTCCTCGGTCATAGCATCGGGCAAGATTTCCCCTTCTATAATGATTTCGGCATCTGCTGGAACCTCGAGGTCACTGGTTTCGCATTTTACTAATCGCACCGGGTCCTCTAGCAAGCCCCCAGCTAATGATAACTCATCAAT
>Ga0310344_10004151_pt1 | contig 10759 bp, 12 predicted proteins | sample HC15DNA20200_MG_FD_203801 | JGI IMG/M metagenome (GOLD analysis project Ga0310344, IMG submission 203801) | Marine microbial communities from station ALOHA, North Pacific Subtropical Gyre - HC15-DNA-20-200_MG | ecosystem: Environmental > Aquatic > Marine > Oceanic | place: Pacific Ocean: North... | reverse complement strand
GATGTAGTTATAATTGGTGGAGGAATAATAGGCGCAGCCTCAGCCTATTTTTTGTCTAAAGAGGGAAGAAAAGTTAAGGTTATAGAGAGAGATCCCACCTATAAAAAAGCCTCATTTCCTTTATCTCTCGGTGGTTTTAGAAGGCAATTTTTTCAAAAAGAGAATATTTTACTAGGCAAATTTGCTAGAGAATTTATTTTTCAAATACCAGATCTGCTAAAAACTGCAAAGAATCCTAAGCCCACAGTGAGTGTAGTTCCAAATGGATATTTGTTCTTATTTGGATCTGAACATGCCTCTGAACAATACGAAGCTTTAAAAAATCATAAAGCCTGTGAGGCTGGCACAAAAAACATTAAAGGAAGTGAATTAAAAAAAATATTTCCTTATGTTAATGATGAAGGGATCGAAACTGTAACTTATACAGATAATCAAATTGAAGGCTGGATGGATCCACATATGTTTCATAGCGCTCTTAAGAACAAGGCTGTAGAATTAGGTACCCAGTTTGTTAAAGGAGAAATAAAAAATATATCAGAGGTAAAAGCAAAAATTATTATTTCAGCTGTAGGATATTGCACAAACGAGATTTTAAGAGATATACCTGTGGTTCCACAAAAACATACTGTTTTTAGAGTAAGCTGCCCGAAGCATATTCCTGAAATGCCTTTAACTTCTGATTTTACTACTGGAGTTTATTGGAGACCTGAAGGAAAAGAGTATTTGGCAGGTTCTCCCATATCAAAATTTGATGCAAAAGATTTGGAACCAGAATGGAATGATTTTGAAGAGTTAGTTTGGCCAGCTCTCGCAAAAAGGATACCTATTTTTGAAAAACTTAAATTAACCGGTGGTTGGGCAGGCTATTACGATTGTAATAAATTAGATAATAATGCTGTTATAGGAAAGCATCCTAAGTATGAAAATTTATACATTGCATCAGGTTTCACTGGCAGAGGATTGATGCAAGCACCTGGTGTTGGTAGAGCATTAACCGAATTAATCACTACCGGATCATATCAGTCTATTGATTTAAGTGGCCTTGCTGTTGAAAGAGTGTTAGAAAATAAAAAAGCTCCAGAACCTTATGTGTTGTAAATGAAATCAAATTTTTTAAATAGAATTTATAGAGCAATTAAAATAGATCCAGATTTGTACGAAGAAGTCGAACACGATAAATCTGCGACTATCCAAGCTGCTTCAGTTGTTGTTTTATCAAGTTTGGCAGCGGGGGTAGGAGCTATACACTTGGGAGCATCCAACTTTCTTTTAGGCCCGCTTATATCTTTAGCCAGTTGGTATTTTTGGGCTTTCTTAATTTACATAGTTGGCACAAAACTATTTCCAGACAAACAAACAAAGAGCGACCACGGAGAATTATTAAGAACCATTGGTTTTTCAAGCGCTCCAGGATTAATAAGAGTTTTTGGTTTTACACCAGAGTTAATGACAGTAACTTTTGTTGGTGCATCTTTTTGGATGCTTGCATGTATGGTAGTTGGGGTAAGACAAGCTCTTGATTACAAAAGTTTATGGAAGGCTTTTGGTGTAGTAGTGGTATGTTGGTTTATACAAGCTTTATTATTAATCTTAATTGTAATGTTGTTTAGTAAGTAATATTTTATATTTTTGTAGGATTAGGTTTTCCTTTGTAAACAATGTTTGGATCAAATTTCTTTTTCTTATCTTTAAATTCCATTTCTACTTTTTCAGTATCTTGAATTTTTCCAAGTGGAACAGTTCTATAAAAACAAGATTTATATCCAACATGACAACTCGATCCATCACCAATATCTACACTCATCCAGATAGAATCCTGATCATCATCAACTCTAATTTCAACAACTTTTTGAACAAACCCACTTGTTTCACCTTTGTGCCAAATTTCTTTTCTCGATCTGCTCCAATAATAAGCTTCTTTTGTTTCAATAGTTTTTTTAAGAGCTCCCGAATTCATGTACCCATGCATTAGCACTCCTCCGGTATTATAATCAGTAGTTATAACCGGAATAAGACCATCTTTATCAAATTTAGGTGATAATAATTTTCCCTCTTCTATATCAGCGACATTTTCTCTTTTTTTAAACATTTGATTAAATTAATAAAAAAATAGTAGAATAGCAATTTGCATTAATGAAATTTATTATATATGAAGATTGTGAAAAATGAAAATTGTTAAAAACACAGATAAAATAATACAGAGTGGCAAATCTGAGATTACCGACAAGCAAGCCGAAGAAGCTTTTAGAACAATAATTAAGTGGATTGGTGAGGATCCTACTAGAGAAGGTCTAGCATCAACTCCTAAAAGAGTTGTAAAGGCATTTAGAGAATATTTTAGAGGGTATGGCCAAGACTATAAATCAGAATTAGGAAAAACTTTCGGTGATATAAAAGGATATGATGATATGGTGCTGCAAAAAAACATATCTATATCAAGTCACTGTGAACACCATATGGCTCCTATTCTTGGGGTAGCCCACGTAGCTTATTTACCAAACAAAAGAATAGTTGGTTTAAGCAAGCTTGCAAGAACCGTAGAAGTTTTTTCTAAAAGACTTCAAACACAGGAAAGACTCACAGTACAAATCGCGGATGCTTTAATGAAAGGTCTTGATGCGCAAGGAGTGGCAGTCACGATAGATGCAACACATCAATGTATGACCATGAGAGGGATTAAAAAAGAAAAAGCTACTACTGTTACAAATTGTTTTTTAGGAAAATTTAAAAGCGATCTAAGTTATCAAAATAGATTTTTAAGGTATATTGCAGATAAAAATTAGTTTAAGATAGCAAACTAATGTCAAAAAAATTCAAAGCCATCGTAATCGATAATCAAAACGAAAAATTCACAAGAGGGATAAAGGAGCTAAGCACAGATTCTCTTAAAGACGGAAATGTTCTAGTCAAGATTGATTATTCAGGTTTAAATTATAAAGATGCTCTAATATTAAATGATGGTGGTCGAATTGTAAAAAAATACCCTTTTGTTCCAGGCATTGATTTTTCAGGAAACGTAGAAGAAAGCAAAGACGATAAATTTAAGAAAGGCGACAGAATAATCTTAACCGGTTTTAGAGTAGGCGAAGTTTATTTTGGTGGTTTTGCTGGTTATGCTAAAGTTAATTCTTCTTTTTTAGTTAAAGCTCCTAAAGAATTAACAAATTTACAAACAATGATGATGGGGACAGCTGGATTTACAGCGCTTTTATGTTCTTTTGCAATAAAGGCAAGAGAAGAGTTGTTGATGGGAGAAAAAGTAAAAGATGTACTTGTTACAGGGGCTACAGGGGGTGTAGGAAGCATTGCAGTAATGATTTTATCAAAGATGGGCTATACCGTTCATGCCGTTACAGGAAAAAAAGACAAACACGATTACCTAAAAGATTTAGGAGCAAAAAGTATTATAGATAGAAAAGAATTTCAGGGTGATAGTAAGTTATTAGAAAAAGGAATGTGGGATGGCGTTGTAGATACAGTAGGCGGAGCATCTTTAACTAAAATTTTAGCTCAAACAAAATCTTCTGGAATCATTGCTGCTTGTGGAAATGCGGGAGGAATTAAGTTAAATACAAGCGTTATGCCGTTCATAATAAGAGGTGTTAAGTTGTGGGGAATAGACTCTTCTGCAGCAAGCATGAAACGTAGAGAATTTGCTTGGAATGAGGCTAAAAATTTAGTGGATTTTGATAAATTAAAAAACTTAACAAAAGAACACTCTCTTGAAGATTTAGTAAAAATCTATCCAAAAATGTTAAAAGGTGAGCTTTTTGGGAGATCCGTGGTTAATCCGAACAAATAATCTATGGATTGGGATAAACTGAAAATTTTTCATACTGTTGCTGAGGCAGGAAGTTTTACAAAGGCATCTACGGTTTTAAATTTAAGTCAGTCTGCTATAAGTCGTCAAATACAATCATTAGAAAATGAATTAAAAATTCATTTATTTGAAAGACATGCCAGAGGATTAGTTCTTACAAATAATGGAGAATACTTATTTAAAACTGCCCATGAAGTGATATCCAAGTTAAAAGATGTTGAAGCTACCTTGGGTGATGAAAAAGATAAACTTAAAGGAAAACTTACCGTTACAACTGTAGTAAGTTTTGGAACAACATGGTTAACACCAAGGATACAGGAATTTATGACCTTGCATCCCGATATAGAGGTAGAATTAATTTTTGATGACAAAGAACTGGATTTAAGTACCAGACAAGCCGATATTGGAATTTTTATGAGAAGACCAAAACAATTAAACTACATTCAAAAAAAATTGATTGATCTTCATTATCATATCTACGCATCAACAAAATATTTAGAAAAAAATGGTCATCCAAAAAATTTAAAAGATTTGGACAAACATAAATTTATAACATATGGGAGAGGTGCGCCATCTCCAGTATTTAATCCAGATTGGGCTCTTAAAATTGGGACAAAGGATAACAAAAAAAGAAAACCAGTGATGAAGGTTAACAGTGTTTATGGATTATTGTTAGCTGTTCAAAGCGGAGTTGGTTTAGCTGCTTTACCGGATTATATTACTGTAAATGTTCCCAATATAGTTAAAGTGCTCCCGGATGTTGAAGGACCTTTAACAGAAACGCATTTTGTTTACCCGCAATCTTTAAAAAACGTTGCAAAAGTTAAAGCCTTTAGAAATTTTTTGTTTAGTAAGATTAGTGAGTGGAAATTTTAATTAATAAGTTTCAGCTTTTATTTTAAGCTTCGCACCATCTTCTATCGAGAGATTTTTTTGATTTAAAACTCCCTCAACCTCAGCCGTTGCCTTTATACTAATTTTATCAGAATTTATGTTTCCTTTTGAAGATCCACCTAGTGTTACATTCGAAGCACTGATGTTTCCATTTATTTTGCTACCTTGGTGAGTAACAACATTCTCAGAAGTGATATCACCATCGATTTTAGAGTCAGTTATCAACTTCTCTTTCTCAACTATATCACCCTTGATTGTAACATCTGATAATAGCACTGATATTTTTTCACTCATGGCGATAATCCTACAATTATAAGTTGATAAAATCAAATATTTAAAATATAGAAAAAAGGCATTAATTAATGCTTTTAATTGATAATTTAATTTAGATGATACCTCTCAAGGATGATAACCCAACAAGCGGTAAGCCTATAGTCAGTTACAGTATTATTGCCTTTTGTGTAATTATATTTTTAGCTCAGCTGAGTTTAAGTGAAGTAGAGCTTAGTGAATTTATTTTTTCATATGGATTGATACCTTCAGTTTTAATGGGCATTGATCACCTTCCTAATCATCTTGATAAAATTTCTCCCGTAGGAACTATTTTTACCTCAATGTTTATGCATGGAGGATGGATGCATCTTATTGGTAATATGTTGTATTTATGGATTTTTGCGGACAACATCGAAGATGATTTAGGTACTTTAAATTTTGTAATTTTTTATTTTGTTTCTGGAGTAGGTGCGGCAATGTCTCAGGTATTTATGGATATTAACTCACAAATTCCAATGATTGGTGCTAGCGGTGCAATTGGAGGAGTATTAGGAGCGTACTTAATCAACTATCCAAATGCTAGAGTTTTAGTCTTAATTCCACTTGGTTTTTTTAGCCAATTAATAAAAATAAGAGCGATCTATGTTTTAGGATTTTGGTTTATTTTACAGTTTATAAATTCTTTTTTATCCTCTTCGTCGGGAGGTGGTGTGGCATATGCAGCACATATAGGTGGTTTCATTACAGGTTTAGTTTTGATATTATTTTTTAATAGAAAAACTAAGAAAAAAGTTTATAAACGTAAAGTCAAAAAAATAAACAAAGGTCCTTGGGAACAATGAACTATATTATTCCTTTCATTATACTGATAACTGCCGTTGTATTTATTCACGAATATGGCCATTATTATTTTGCTAGAAGATATGGCGTTGGAGTTACAGATTTTTCCATAGGATTTGGAAAAGAAATATTTGGGTTTAAAGATAAAAGTGGAACAAGATGGAAATTTTGTCTTATACCACTTGGTGGATATGTTAAATTTTTTGGAGACAGAAATGTATTTAGTCAAGCGGAGCAGGAAAAAATTTTAAAAAAATATAACAAAGAGGATCAAAAAAAATTATTTATTACAAAGCCACTGTATCAACGATCTCTAATAGTTGCCGGAGGACCGTTAGCTAATTTCTTGTTAGCCATAGTTATTTTTTCTTGCATATATATGTTTGTGGGAAAAGATTTTACACCAGCAAAAATAGGACAAGTCTTCACAGATAGTCCCGCAGAAAAAGCTGGTTTACAAAAAAATGATATTATAGTTGCGATAGACGATAATAAAGTTTTAAGTATTAGAGAAGTTTCAACTTTTATAAATACCGCCTCATCTAATACAATTGACATAACTGTTTTAAGAAATGATAAAGAAATTGTATTTAAAACAGATACTAAATTTATTGAGTCTAAAGATGCATTCGGAAATTCGATTAAAAAAAGAATAGTAGGTATTTCAATTGTTCCAGTAACAAGTAAGATTAATCAAAAAAAACTTGGACCTGCTACAGCCATATACTACTCAATCAAAGAAATTTGGTTTGTATCTAAAACTACATTAAATTATGTGGGATCATTAATTCTGGGTCAAGCAGACACCTCTCAACTTGGAGGACCGATAAAAATAGCTAAAATTTCAAAGCAAGTAGCTGAGTTTGGTTTATTGGCATTTATTAGTACAATTGCTTACATATCAATAAGTTTAGGACTCATTAACTTATTTCCAATACCCTTATTAGACGGAGGACATTTAATGTTTTTCTTATTTGAAAAAATATTGGGTCGCCCTTTATCACAAAAAACTCAAGAAGGTTTTTTTCGAATCGGTCTTTTTTTGTTAATTTCCTTAATGGTTTTCACTACCTTTAACGATATAAATACTTGGTAATTTTACCTTGTTTTTTTTAAAGCCTGAAAAAAGTCAATAAAATCAAGACTTTTTCATGTATACTATATATTGTGTTAGTATTTAACAAATGTACCAAATTATCGTTGATTTTACTGCTTTTTTGTAGAGATTAAAAAAAAAGGGGCAAAAATGAACAAAAAACAGCTAGTTAACAAAATCGCTGGAAGCATGAACCAAAGTAAGGCTGATGCTGAGCGAACTTTTGATACTATTACTGGGATTATCTTAGATTGCTTGAAAAACGACGAAGCGGTGAAAATCGCAGGTTTTGGTACCTATAAGGTAGCTAAGAGAAAGGCTAGAGTAGGCCGAAATCCTAGAACTGGAGAGCAAATTCAGATAGCAGCTTCTCAGAAGGTAAAATTTTTACCTGCTAAGGGCTTAAAAGATATGTTTAATAGATAATCGATTTTAAACAATCCCTGAAAACAGCTTGTTTTTAGGGATTGTTCAAAGAGCCATTTCCTTGCAAAAAATTCATAACTAAAATTCCTTTATAGCACTACTAGAACGAATACATCTCAAATAGAAGAAATTTCGGAGATAGGAGATTTATGAAAAGATACTTATTAGTTGGAATTATTGCATTTTTCCTTTTAACAGAAGTTAGTTTTGCTGAAACAACAATGTCCGAAGAAGGACAGTACATTTTCAACTCTTTAGCTTTTTACATAGGTGGAGTTTTAGTGGCTTTTATGGCCGCAGGATTCTGTATGTTAGAAAGTGGTTTAGTTACTACAAAAAGTGTATCAACAATTGCAGCTAAAAATATTGGAAAATTTGCGATTGCATCAATAGTATTCTTTTTGTTTGGATATAATTTAGCCTATGTAGACCAAAGCGGTTTTATTGGATCATTTTCAATGTGGAACGAAGGTTCAGAAATAGGAACAGGACATTCAGATAGTTCAGATTGGTTTTTTCAAACAATGTTCGTTTGTGCAACAGTTTCAATTGTATCTGGAGCTGTAGCTGAGAGAATAAAAATTTGGCCTTTCTTTTTATTTGCAGTTGTAATGGCTGGATTTATTTATCCAGTATCTATGGGCTGGCAATGGGGAAAAGGTTGGTTATACGAAGCCGGTTTCTCCGATTTTGCTGGGTCTACTTTAGTTCACGCTTGCGGAGGAGCAGCAGCATTAGCTGGTGTTATGGTTTTAGGTGCTAGAATTGGAAGATTCACTTCCAAAGGAGGAAAAAGAGTTATGGTGCCTTTCGCTGCCTCAAGTATTCCTTTAACTACACTTGGAACATTTTTGCTTTGGTTCGGTTGGTTTGGTTTTAATGGATTTAGCCAACTTGCAATGGGAACATTTGACGATGTAACTGCAATTACCAAGATTGCTGTAAACACACATCTCGCAGGTGCTGCAGGAACTGTAACTGGTGCAGCCATAACTCGTTTACTAGGCGGTAAAACTGATATTATAATGATGTTAAACGGAGCTTTAGCTGGTTTGGTCGCTATTACCGCAGAACCACTAACACCTAGTCCAGTACTTGCAATGTTTATTGGATCAGTTGGAGCAATTATTATGTACTTCGGAACAAAAATGTTAGAAAGTTTTGGCCTTGACGATGTGGTTGGAGCAATACCAGTACACATGTTTGCTGGAATTTTTGGAACATTAGTTGTGCCATTAACTAATAGCGAAACATCTTTTGGTACACAGTTTGTTGGTGTGATTTCTGTTATTATGTTTAGTTTTGTGCTTTCTTATGGTGTATTTAGCGCTTTAAAAACAACTATAGGTCTTCGAATTAGTAAAGAAGCTGAAAGACTCGGAACTGATAAAGCAGAAGTTGGAGTAGTTGCCTACTCAATTAGAGATTAAAAAATTACTTTCCCCTAAGTTTGGTAATATTAGGGCCCGAGAAATCGGGCCTTTTTATTTTGAAGATTTAATAAAATCAAGAACTTCTTGTGCGTGTCCTTTTACTCTTACATTTGACCAAATTTTTAAAATTTTACCTTCATTAATTGCTACCGTTGATCTTACTGTTCCCATAAACTTTTTACCCAAGAACGATTTCATTCCCCAAACACCATATTTTTTTTGAACCTGAATTTTTTTGTCAGATAAAAGTTGAAAAGGAACCTTAAATCTTTTTTTAAAAACTAGATGGCTTTCTATACTATCTTTGGAAACACCAACAACTTCATAATTTAATTTTTTAAATTTCTTATAAAGCTTAGAGAAATCTATGGTTTCTAGAGTGCATCCCGGAGTGTTATCTTTAGGGTAAAAATAAACTACTAAACCACCTTTTAATTTTGATAATTCAAATTTTTTTGACGATGTTGAATTAAGCTTAAAATTTGGAGCTTTTTTATTTGTTTTAATTTTCATTATCTTCCCACAATCTTTTCCAATCGACATTAGGAGAGAAACCATAAATTGAATTAATATTTGTAAAATGTACTGCTAGCGAAGGAATAGGAGAAACACATAGCTCTTTTTTATAGATATTGTGCAAAGGTTTTTCAAAGGGGTAGTGTTCAAGTTTGCACATACTTGTAAGTTCGTTCCAGTATTTTTCAACTATTTTTTTACTTGTAAGGAAAGTACATAAAGTTTGATCTATTTGACGCCAGTGCCTATTTTCTCCTAAAAAAATTTTTGTATTTTCACTTTGAGTGTATAGATACGGATAGTCTGTTGGGCAGATTATTAATTCTTGTTTTATAAGAGATGCTATCCTTTCATAGGTATATAACATTTCTGATAAGCTAATTTTTTCATGAATATAATCGTCTTCAACAAAATAAGTTAAATCCTCGCTCTTTTCTTTGGAAAGAAAAAGGGACTGATGAATATTCGACATATTTGATTTTTGATTTAGAGTAACTTCTTTGTTCTCTTCATTATTTTTTTTTATTTGACTGGAAAATTTTTCTAATTTTAAATTTAGAATTTCAAAATCAATATTTGATTTACTTAATATGTTTTTCATTTCGTTAATCTGATTTTTCTCGGAATTGTGATCGATAATATGAATTTTAAATTTTATATCTCTAAATATATTTTTTGCGTAATTTGCACTTTTTGTTATAGATATCAAAGTTCGTTTTGTGTATTCCTCTTTGTTTTTTTCAAACATTCTCTTCTTTGATTGTGTCAACATATTTACCGACATACATGTCCTTAGTATAATGTCTAAGGATCTAACAGGCCTTGTTATTTCAACCTTGCCTAGGGGCAAAGTCACAGATCTTTTTCCAGGTATACTTATGCTTTCATTTATAGATTTGCCAGAAGTTGGAACACTAAAACTGCCCTGATCTATAATTTCAAAACCAAATACTCTACATAGCTTAATGAAGATTTTTGTTAATGGATTTTTTTTATTGGATTTAATTTCTTTCATTTTTATTTTTTAACCTCTTCAACAGCATAAGACAACCTATCTTGCCCCCAAAAAATTTTTTTATTAACCAAAAAAGTCGGTGCACCAAATATTCCTTTTTTTAACGCATCATCAGTTAAGATTCTCAATTTATCTTTAATTTTTTGATCAGCAACCCTTACAAAGAATTTTTCTGGATTTAGATTTATATTTTTTAGCACTTTATTTATTACTATTGGATCATTCATATTTAAACCATCTTTCCAAATAGAATTGAAAATTTTTTCGATATAAATTTTTTCAGAATTGTCTTCCTCAGCAATTATAACCCCACGCATAAAGTTTACTGTTTTAATAGGAAAATAAGAATTAAAAATAAATTTAATATTTTTTTTTTCACAAATCAGCTTGGCATCTTCAATCATATACTTTGATTTAAGATTTATAAAAGCCGCAGGTGTTACCCC
>Ga0310344_10004150_pt1 | contig 10760 bp, 10 predicted proteins | sample HC15DNA20200_MG_FD_203801 | JGI IMG/M metagenome (GOLD analysis project Ga0310344, IMG submission 203801) | Marine microbial communities from station ALOHA, North Pacific Subtropical Gyre - HC15-DNA-20-200_MG | ecosystem: Environmental > Aquatic > Marine > Oceanic | place: Pacific Ocean: North... | reverse complement strand
TAACAACATTTTTAATTTTAAAATCTTTAGAGGAAAATGTTGTATATTTTCAATCACCCACTGAAATAAAATCACTTAATGAAATAGACAAAAGTAAAATAAGGGTTGGAGGCATGGTTAAAAAAAATTCTATTTTTATAAATTCAAATGAAGTTAACTTTATAATTACAGACTTTAAAAATGAAATAAATGTTACTTATTCTGGAGCAGTGCCAAATTTATTCGCTGAGGGAAAAGGGGTTGTTGCAGAAGGTTTTTTAAAAGATAGAAATTTTTTTTCTGCAACAAAAATTTTAGCTAAGCATGATGAAAATTATATGCCACCAGAAGTAAAAGAAGCATTGGGGGAAAAATAAATTGATTTATAGTCTTATTGGATATTACTCATTAATATTGGGGTTAATTATTGGAATATCATTATTTTATTTTTCATACAAAAATTTTAATAATTCAAAAATTTTAGAAACCAAAATATTATCTTTTACATTTTTACAATTTTTTTTTGTTGTTATTAGTTTTTTATGTTTGATTTTTTCTTTTATTGTTTCAGATTTTACCAATGAGACAGTATTTAATAATTCTCATACTACAAAACCATTATTTTATAAAATAAGTGGAACCTGGGGAAATCATGAGGGTAGTTTATTGTTATGGTTGCTTGTTTTAACTTTGTTTATTTTTCTATTTTTATTAAAAACAAAAAATCAACCAGTAAAATACAAAATTTTAACTTTAGTTTTTCAACAAATAATAATAGTTGGTTTTTTTTTATTTTTAATTAAAACATCGAATCCATTTAATTTCATTTTTCCAACACCTACAGAAGGTCTTGGATTAAATCCAATTTTACAAGACCCAGCTTTAGCAATTCATCCACCTATTTTATATTTAGGTTATGTAGGATCTTCAATTATATTTTCTTCTGTTTTAGCTGCAACAAGTTTAAAAATTATTTCTATCAGTTGGGCATCTCATATAAAAAAGTGGATTTTAATATCGTGGATATTTTTAACTTTAGGAATCTTGCTTGGATCAATTTGGGCTTACTATGAATTAGGTTGGGGAGGTTTCTGGTTTTGGGATCCTGTAGAAAATGTTTCTTTAATGCCGTGGCTTGCTTTAACTACTCTTTTGCATTGTATTTTAGTGTTAGAAAAAAAATCTATTTTAACGTCATGGGTAATAATTCTTTCAATAGCAACATTCACTTTAAGTATGTGTGGAACATTTTTAGTAAGATCAGGTATTTTAAATTCTGTTCATACATTTGCTAATGACCCTGAGAGAGGGTTGTTTATTCTAGTTTTTTTATTTATTTTGATTTTTTTATCTATTTTAATTTTTTTCTTTTTTCATAAAGATAGTGAAAAAAAATCTTACAATTTTTTTTGGCTGAGTAAAGAAACTTCAATTTTAGTTAATAACTGGTTTATGATGTATTTTTTATCAGTTATATTAATTGGAACTGTTTACCCAATATTTTTAGATGTGATTTCTTCTCAAAAAATATCAGTTGGACCTCCATTTTATGAAAAATTGATAACCCCTTTTCTAATTCCATTTTTAATAATTATGGCAATTGGCCCAAAGTTAAAATGGATAAAATCTCAATTAGAAGATAAAATATACCTAATTTCTTTTTTTATTATTTCAATATTATTATCGTTTTTAATATTAAAAAATTTTAGTCACAATATTTTAATTAATACAATTTTGATATCTAGTTCTCTTTATTTATTTTTTATTACCTTTAGAGAATTTTTTACAAAAAAATTCAAAAATATTTCTCAAAATATTGCACATTTTGGATTTAGTTTGTTAATTTTAGGTATTTTATTTAATAATTTATTTTCAAGTGAAATAATAACAAATCTAAAAGTTGGCGAGAGTTTTGAAAATTCAAAAATTAAGATAGTTTTTGAAAGTGTAAAACAAAAAAAAGAGAAAAATTATAACGCTATTATTGCAAATTTTTATGTAAGTAATTCTAGCGGTGAAGTAGACAGATTTTCACCTGAGTTAAGAATTTATAATCAACCTGTAATTGCTACAAGTGAAGCTGATATTAAAACAACTATCATGTCAGATAAGTTCATCGTAATTAACTTAGTTCAAAATCAAGATTTTTTTAATGTAAGATATCAAGTTAAACCATTTATGTTATGGATATGGTTATCAGTGGTATTAATATCTTTTGGAGGTTTATTAAGTTTTCTACAAAAAAAAACATGAAAAAAAAAATATTACCTATTTCCATTATTTTAATTTTTGGACTTATTTTTATTGTTTTTTATAAAGGTTTACAGGACTCAAATATCTATACTCCTGATGCAAATATAAAAAATGATATACCAATTTTTAATACCAAAGATTTTTATTCAGATGAAACTATAAATTCTTTTGGTTTTTTTAAAGTAGATAAAAATTATCTATTAAATATATGGTCCTCATGGTGTGTTCCATGTCGTCAAGAGCATAAATTTCTAATGGTCCTAAATGAGGAAAATAAAATAAACCTAATTGGTTTGAATTATAAAGATAATAAAAAAAAGGCTAAAAAATTTTTAGATGAATTAGGAAACCCGTATAATAAAGTTTTTGTTGATTTAGATGGAACAATTGCAATTGAATGGGGAGCATATGGGGTTCCTGAGTCATATTTGATATTAAATAATAAAATTGTTAAGAAATATATTGGTCCACTTAATCAGAAATCAATCGACGAGATTAAATTATTTATAAAATGAAATTTTTAAATATTATTTTGATAGTTTTTTTATTTTTTCCTGTATGTTACTCTAAAGCTGAAGAGCAAGATAAAAGAAATAAAATAACAAAAAATTTAAGGTGTTTGGTTTGTCAAGGACAATCTGTTTATGACTCAGACTCTGAATTTGCAAATAGTTTAAAAATTTTAGTCGATGAAAAAATTAAAGAAGGTTTTTCAGAAAAGCAAATTTATGATTATTTTAAAGAGAAATATGGAGATTGGATATTGTATGATCCTGGTATTAATAAAAATACATATGTTTTGTGGTTATTGCCTCTATTGATCTTCTTAATTGGTGGTGCAATAATCTACAAAAAATTTATAAAAAAAATATAATTTGATAAATAGTCTTATGAATTTAAAAAAATTTTGTATAAGTTTATTTTTTTTATTTTTATCAGTAAAAGCATTTGCTGAAAATAATAGTCCACATCAGTATAATTTCTTTATTGGTAACTTTGATTTTAGTGATCATAAACAATCTGCAATATTGGTTGGATTTCAACATCAAAATGAAAATTTGGAAAGAGATACTTTTATTGGAAACATTTCACCTATAACTGGAGGCTTTATAACAGAAAATTCTGCTGTTTATATTTATACAGGATTTGAATGGAATGTAGACATGGGAGGGTTAATTTTTACACCAAGTTTTGCACCTGGCCTTTATTCCGAAGGTGACGGAAAAGATTTAGGACATATTCTTGAATTTAAATCCGAAGTCCAATTTTCATATGAGTTTTCAAAAAATTCTAGTTTAGCAATTTCTTATAATCATATATCTAACGCTAGTTTAGGAAATAAAAATCCTGGGGCAAATAGTTATATGTTTAATTTCTTAAAAAACTTTTAGAAAAGAATTATGAAATTAACAGACTGTCATAATTTTAGTGATTTTAGAAAATTAGCTGAGAAAAAATTACCTTCTCCAATATTTCATTATATTGATGGTGCTGCTGATGATGAAATAACATATGCAAGAAATACAAGCGCATTTGATGATGTAGATTTAGTTCCAAATGTTTTAAGAGGAGTCGAGAATGTTGATTTATCAACAACAATATTTGGAAAAAAATTAGATTTACCCTTTTATTTAGCCCCAACTGCATTGCAAAGATTATTTCATTATGAAGGTGAAAGAGCAGTTGGTAGGGCTGCTAAAAAATTTAATACTATGTTTGGTGTGTCAGCTTTAGCTACTGTGAGTGTAGAGGAAATATCTTCAATGATAGATACACCAAAAATGTTTCAATTTTATTTTCATAAAGATAGAGGTTTAAATGATTCCTGTCTTGAGAGAGCCAAAGCAGCAAAATTTGATGTTATGGCTTTAACTGTAGATACAATAACTGGTGGTAATCGTGAAAGAGATTTAAGAACAGGATTTACTTCACCCCCTAAACTAACTTTATCAAGTTTATTTAGTTTTGCAACCAAGCCTATGTGGGGTATTAATTATTTAACAAAAGGTAAATTTGAATTACCACATCTTCAAGATTATGTAAAAGAAGGCACAAGCACTAATACATCAATTGGAAATTATTTTTCTACTATGTTAGATCAATCGATGAATTGGAAAGATGCTGAAAAACTTTGCGCGCAGTGGGGCGGTCATTTTGCTCTTAAAGGGGTTATGAGCGTTGATGATGCAAAAAGAGCAGTAGATATTGGTTGTACAGGCATAATGGTTTCCAACCATGGAGGAAGACAGCTTGATGGATCTAGATCTCCATTTGATCAACTTGCAGAAATTGTTGATGCTGTCGGTGATAAATTAGATGTTATTTGTGAAGGTGGCATTCATAGAGGAACCCATATGCTAAAAGCATTATCGTTGGGTGCAAAAGCATGTTCAGGAGGAAGACTTTATTTATATGCATTAGCAGCAGCTGGGCAGGCCGGTGTTGAAAGAGCTATAGGTAAATATAAAGCTGAATTAGAAAGAGATATGAAGTTGATGGGATGTACGAAAATAAGTGATCTAAGTAGAAATAATTTAAGATTTAGAAAATAAGTAATGAAAATAAATGATTGTTATAACTTTGATGACTTTAGAAAATTAGCAAAAAAAAAATTACCAGCACCAATTTTTCACTATATTGATGGTGGTGCTGATGATGAGGTCACATTAAACAGAAATACTGAGGCATTTAACGATTGTGATTTAGTTCCCAATATTCTTAACAGCGTTGGTGAGCCAGATTTATCAACTACAGTTTTTGGTAGAAAAATTAGTATGCCATTATTTTTGTCACCTACAGCCATGCAGAGTTTGTATGATCCAGAAGGAGATAAAGCATCTGCTAGGGCTGCTGAAAAATTTGATATTATTTATAGCATGTCTACTATGGCATCCTTTTCAATTGAGGAAGTAGCAAATATTTCAAGTGGTCCAAAACTTTTTCAACTTTATATCCATAAAGATAAATCAATTACAGATGATTTAATTGAAAGATGTTCCAGAGCAAATTTTGATGGTATGTGTATAACAGTTGATACACTTGTAGCAGGTAATCGTGAACGGGATCATAGAACTGGTTTTACAACTCCACCTAAATTTACATTAGATAGCCTATTAAGTTTTGCCATGAGGCCTGGATGGGTTTTTAAATATTTTACCAATAAAAAATTTGAGTTAGCAAACTTAAAAAACAAAACTGATAAGGGTACAAATATAACCAAATCTGTAATGGATTATATTAATGAACAGTATGATCCCGCAATGAATTGGAAAGATGCAGAGTATTGTATTAAAAAATGGAAAAAACCAATTGCATTGAAAGGAGTTATGTCTGTTGAAGATGCAAAAAAAGCAATTGATATTGGTTGTACAGCAATTATGATTTCAAATCATGGAGGAAGACAACTTGATGGATCTAGATCTCCATTTGATCAAGTAAAAGTAATTTCAGATGCGGTTGGTGATAAATTAGAAATTATCCTTGATGGTGGAGTTAGAAGAGGAACGCATGTGCTTAAGGCTTTAGCAGCAGGTGCAACAGCGTGTAGTTTTGGAAAAGCATTTCTTTTTAGTCTAGGTGCAGGCGGTCAAAAAGGGGTTGAAAGATTACTAGAAAATATGCGAAAGGAGATTAGACGTAATATGGTACTTATGGGATGTAAGTCTGTGAAAGATCTTGATGCGTCAAAAATAATATATAGAAATTAAATACCCTTAAATTTAAGCTTAAATTTGATAATATTAATAAATTTATTTCTAACATCAGAATAGACAAAAAAGTATTTTTCGTTTAGTTTGCGATTTTATTATTATGAAACTAGCAAAATCATTGAGCAGATTAGGAACGGAGAGTGCATTTTCAGTTTTAGCAGAGGCAAAAAAACTTGAAGCACAAGGTAAACAAATGATTCATTTAGGGTTAGGTCAACCTGATTTTAAAACTCCAAAACATGTAGTTGAGGCAGCCAAAAAAGCTTTAGATGATGGCCATCATGGATATGTTCTTTCGAATGGAATTTTAGAATGTAGACAATCAGTAACTAGATGGATAAAAAAACGTTATAGTGCAGAAGTAGACCCTGATAGAATTCTTATAATGCCAGGTGGAAAACCAACAATGCACTATGCAATACAGTGTTTTGGTGAGCCGGGAGTTGAAATTATTCATCCAACACCTGCATTTCCAATATATGAATCTATGATTAATTATACTGGTTCAACAGCTGTACCATATGATCTAACAGAGGATGAAAATTTAAAGTTTAGTGCAGATAAAATTTTATCTTTAATAACAGATAAAACAAGATTGTTAATTTTGATAAATCCAAATAATCCAACAGGAAGTTTTGTCGAAAAACCAGAGATTGATAAATTAGCTGAGGGATTAAAAAAATATCCACATGTAACAATATTAAGTGATGAAATTTATAGTAGACAAATTTTTGATGACAAAGAAATGCCAACATTTTTTAACTATCCGGAATTAAGAGAGAGATTGATTGTGCTTGAAGGTTGGAGTAAAGCTTATTCTATGACAGGTTGGAGACTAGGTTGGAGTTTCTGGCCCGAAAATTTAATTGAGCATGTAAATAAATTACTAATAAATAGTGTTTCGTGTGTAAATGCTGCTGCTCAGTTTGCTGGTATAGCAGCTCTTGATGGACCTGATGATTCAATTCATGAAATGATGGAAAAATTTACCCTAAGAAGAAAATTAATCCATGAAGGCCTTAATAGTTTACCAGGCGTAGAATGCAGTTTACCTGGCGGAGCTTTTTATGCATTTCCAAAAGTAAGTGGAACTGGAATGAATGGTTCAGAATTTTGTAAAAAAGCGATGCATGATGCTGGTGTAGCTATAGTTCCAGGAACGGCATTTGGTAAAACTTGTCAAGAATACGTTAGATTTAGTTTTGCAGCTTCTAGAGATAATATTTCTCAAGCATTGGAAAATATAAAAAAAATGCTTATTAAATAGACTGTATTTTTTAAAAATTTTTAATTAATATTACTTTTATGAATGAACAAGTTAAAAATAGCTTAAAAAGAATTTTTAATGGAAGATTTTCTACCTCAGAATCTACAAGAGCAAATTATGCTAGAGGTGAGGATACTTATGATCCAGTTTTATCTCAAGCAGTAGTATTTCCTGAAACAAATGAGGAAGTTTCAAAAATTTTAAAATTATGTAATGAACATAAAATACCAGTAGTTCCATTTGGAACCGGAACATCTTTGGAAGGTAATGCAGTTGGAAATTCTAATGGTATTACAGTTTCTTTAGAGAAAATGAATAAAGTTTTATCTGTCAATGCAGAGGATTTTGATTGTAGAGTACAAGCAAATGTTACCAGAAAACAATTGAATGAATATTTAAGAGAAGATGGAGTTTTTTTTCCAATTGATCCTGGTGCAGACGCAGCATTAGGAGGAATGGCGTCAACTTCTGCTTCAGGAACAATGGCTGTAAAATATGGAACTATGAGAACTGTCATTTCAGGTTTAACAGTGGTTTTAGCAAATGGTGATATAATTAAGACAGGAGCTAGAACTAAAAAATCTTCCGCAGGTTATAATTTAACAAATTTATTTATTGGATCAGAGGGTACTTTAGGAATAATAACTGAAGTTCAATTAAGACTATCACCAATACCAGAAAGTATTATGAGTGCAGTATGTTATTTCCCAGATTTAGACTCAGCAGTGAAAACAGCTCAAGAAGTAATTCAATACGGAGTTCCAATTGCAAGAATAGAAATGTTGAATAAGGATCAAATGGAAATAAGTATTAAATATTCTAATTTAGAAAATATTAAAGCATCACCAACTTTGTTTTTTGAGTTCCATGGAAGTGAGAACACAAATAATGAGTCAATAAGTATTGTTGAGGAATTATCTAAGGGAAATAACGGTAGTGATTTTCAGTGGGCTTCTACACCAGAGGAGCAAAAAAAATTATGGAAAGCAAGACATGATGTTTACTATTCTGTTAAAGCTCTTGGTCATAATATGAAAGTTTATTCAACAGATGTATGTGTTCCTATATCAAGATTAGTTGAATGTATTTCTTGGGCTGAAAAAGAAGTTAAAAGGTTAGGCTTAACAGCACCAATGGTTGGCCACGTAGGTGATGGAAATTTTCATTCTATAGTTTTGTATGATCCAAAAGATAAGGAAAAACAAAATAAAATAAGGCAATACAGTGATGACCTTATTAACAAAGCTTTGGAGTTAGAGGGAACGATCACTGGTGAACATGGTATTGGTTTGCAAAAGAAACATTATCTTTTGAAGGAACACCTTGATAATGTTCCTGTTATGAAAGCAATTAAAAATAGTTTAGATGCCAATAACATAATGAATCCAGGAAAAGTTTTTGATTTAAACTGATCAAAAAACCTAATGAAAAAAATACTCATAACAAGGAGGCTTCTAAGATCTTGTGAAGATAAGGCTAAAAAAATTTTCAATGCTAATTTAAATTTAAATGATGAGATGTATTCTCAAAAAAAATTAATTGAGTTTAGTCAAGGTTGTGATGGAATTTTATCAGCATTGACTGATAAATTAGATGCTGAAACAATTAATCAATTACCAGATTCGGTAAAAATACTTTCAAATTTTGCAGTTGGTTTTGGAAACATAGATTTAGAAGCTGCCAAAAATAGAGAAATTACTGTAACTAATACACCTGATGTTTTGACTGATGCTACGGCTGAAATTGGAGTGTTATTGATATTGGGTGCTTGCAGAAGAGCTTCTGAAGGCATCGAAAGAGCTAGAAAAGGTGGTTGGGTATGGTCAGCAGATTTATTAATAGGAAAGCAATTAACTGGAGCGAGATTAGGAATTTTAGGAATGGGAAGAATTGGACAAAAAATTGCTAAAGTTGCTAAATCTTTAGGAATGGTAATTCATTACCATAATCGATCGAAGTTGAGCGAGGAAAAAGAGCAAGGAGCGATTTATCATGATAGTTTAGAAAGTTTAATGAAAGTATCCGATGTATTATCTATTTGTTGTCCAGCATCTAAAGAGACAATTAATATGATTAATAAGGATACTATAGAATTTCTGCCAAAGGGTGCGGTAGTCACAAATGTTGCAAGAGGAGATATTGTAGAGGATGAAGCAATGATTGATGCTCTAGACAGAAGAAAAGTTTATGCAGTTGGTCTTGATGTTTATAAAAATGAACCAAATCTTAATCCAGGATATTTTAAACATCCGCAAGCATTTATACTTCCACATATTGGAAGTGCTACAAAAGACACAAGAACAGCGATGGCCAACTTAGCAATAGATAATCTTGATGAATTTTTCAAAACTGGAGATTGTAAGAATAAAGTAAATTAAATGTCAAAATTAATAGCTTTCATTGGTGTTGGTAATATGGGTTGCCCAATGGCTGAAAATTTAATGAAAGCAGGAAAAATTTTAAAAGTTTTTGATGTGTCAAAAAAAATGTTAGAGAATGCTAAAAATAAAAATCTTGATACAGTTGAGAATTTAAATGAATTAATAACAGAAGATGTTGATGTAGTCATAACAATGCTTCCAGAAGGAAAACACTCTAAAGAAGTCTATTTAGGAGAAAATGGAATAATAAATAAAATTTCAAAAAAATGTCTTCTAATAGATTGCTCAACAATTGATATTCAAACCTCTATTAAGATTGGAAAGAAAGCTTCAGACAAAGGAATTAAAATGATTGATGCTCCAGTGAGTGGAGGAGTTATGGGGGCTAAGAAAGCAACATTAAATATAATGGTTGGTGGATCTAAAGAAGCATTTGAACTAGCACTTCCTATTTTAAAAATTATGGGAAAAAATATTTTTCATGCTGGAGATTTAGGAAGTGGAAATGGTGCTAAGATTTGTAACAATATGTCTTTAGGAATAGCAATGATTGCTGCATCAGAATCTTTAATGTTAGCAAAAAGACTAAATATAGATATCAAAAAAGTTCATGAAATTATGAAAAATGCATCAGGAAATAGTTGGCCAATTGCTGTTTATCCTCCATTACCAGGATTAATTGAAGGAACCCCTTCTAATAATAATTATCGTCCAGGCTTTTCTGCAGGAATGATGAATAAAGATCTTAAACTTGCTTATGATTGTGCGAGAAGTGTTAATGCCGAAACACCATTGGGAAAGATGGCTTTAGAAATTTATGATCAATTTTGTAAAGAGGGAAATGATTCTAAAGATTTTTCAGCTATTTCAAAATTTATAGGTGGTAGTGCTTGGGATTATCCAATAGATTAAATTATTATTAACTGCCAAAATGGGTAATCTTACTATTAAGTAAAAAATTAATCGAGAAACTGAAGTCCATTCAAGTGATGTCAAATTGCATATTCCAGGAGAAAAATGCTGTCTTTATCAACAAGATAAGTTGATTTAGGTTGGTAAGTTCTACCCCTGATTGTATTATAGAAGGTTGTTACCATTTTGCCCTAGACTCTGGCACTCAATTATATTTTACTGACAAAGTTAATTAACAATCAAGAGGAGATAAAATGA
>Ga0310344_10004149_pt1 | contig 10760 bp, 8 predicted proteins | sample HC15DNA20200_MG_FD_203801 | JGI IMG/M metagenome (GOLD analysis project Ga0310344, IMG submission 203801) | Marine microbial communities from station ALOHA, North Pacific Subtropical Gyre - HC15-DNA-20-200_MG | ecosystem: Environmental > Aquatic > Marine > Oceanic | place: Pacific Ocean: North... | reverse complement strand
CACTTCGTTTCAGCCTCGCTCAGTTGCGTCGGGAGCCGAGTAAACGTGAATCAAGCCAGCGCCGCTTGCAATGGCACCGTGGGACGGGCTCGATGAACCTGCATGGTGTGGCTGCCTGCCTCCTTCTTGTAATGCTGGGGTGCAGCTTGTCACCAGCCGGCTGGACTCGAGAGCCGTTGGACCCCCCGGGGCTCGATGACTTCACGCGCGTGCGCGTGACGTGGAGCGATGAAAAATGGGTACAGCCGTACTGGGAGGTTGCAGCCGGGCGAAACGCTATCTACGCGAGCTTTGAAGCGAAAGATTTCAACGACGTGCTTACCCGCACGGGCGTATGGTTGCGAAAGTTTCCGATTGACGCCCCCGTGCACTGGATGCGAGCGCATGCGATGAAGGCGCAGCAAGACTATGCTGGCTTCGCCCGGCACATGTACTGGTACCGAGGGCTTTTGTCGTCGTTGCATGCTTCCGGTGACGGGCGGTCGCCCGCAACTGCGATCAAGGTCGTAGCGCTGCGTGAGGAACACTTTCTCGTGAGGGATCTCGGCGGGACCGTCGTCTCTCAGGACCTGGTGGAGATCGACGGTGCGCCGTTTCACAAGGTTCGGGCCGACATCGGGGAGAGCACGATCACACTCTACTTCGATATCGCGATTCCGTTTCGTCAGCTGCAGCAGAACTTGCGTCCCACTGTGCCGGGAACGGGGACCTCGAAGCCTGGCTCCTAGCGATCTGCGGGCGTAGGCGTTCGCCGACGGGGCCATGCCGCCAGATGGGGCAGGCCGCTCGTGATACCTCGCCCCTTTTACTGCCGTTACGCGCGCCGTGCGGGTTGGTGGGACAATGAGAGGCGATGCACACCTGCGAGATGCCTAGTGCTCGAGCTGTCGGGCGAGGCTGTCGGGGTCGTCGATCGCATAGACGGGAAAATCGCCCGTGCGTCCTCGTATGGCAACACTTTCCGCACGCAAGCTCGCACCGTTCAACTCTGCGCGCTCTAGCGTGTCGGCCGAGACCACGACGGAGCAGCCAAGCGCCTTTGTCAGGCCTTCCAACCGGGCGGCAACGTTGATGTTGTCACCGATGGCCGAGAATATAGGCGAGTCCGGAGGACCCATGGTGCCGACGATTGCCTCGCCGGTATGGACGCCGACGCCGATCTTCAGCGGTTCGCTTAGCTCGTCGCTCAGATGGCGGTTGAGACCGTCTAACCGTCGGAGCATTTCGAGTCCGCCGCGGATCGCGGCCCGAGCACCCTCACGCACCTCTCCGTCGCGACCGTAGATCGCCATGAGCCCGTCTCCGTTGAACTGTGCGTAGTGGCCCTGAGTGACCTGGAGCGATTCGGCCATCTCGGAGAAGAACTGATTCAGAATGAACAGCACATCGTAAGGAAGGCGCGCTTGACCGAGCTTCGTCGAGCCGCGCAGGTCCACGAAGAGAACGGAGATCACACGCTCGGTCCCGGCGACACCGCCGCGCTGGCCCGTTGCGGCAACCGCTGCTCGGGGCTGCACTAGCGGTGCGATGGTGACGCCGGACTCGGGTCGCGTTTGGCACGCCAGTCTAACCGTGGGTTCCGCGCAGATGCGTTCCAGTGCCGAGCGTTCCAGATCGTTCGGAACGGGGAGCGCATCCAGGCCGTTTCCGATCCGTACCCGGCATGTGGTGCAGCGGCCGCGGCCGCCGCACACCGAAGCGTGGGGCACAGCGTGAGTGCGCAATACTTCGAGAATGGTTTGCCCCATTTGGCCGCGTAAGCCACCAGCGCCGGGATGCTCGACGAGAAACGTTGCCGCGCGCTCCTTGATGAGCGCACGGACCAGCCGTGCTGCCATCGTCACAGCGAGCAGGGCGCCGGTAACAGCCCACACGATCAATGAGCCCGCCTCAACGAAGGCAGCATAGTCAGGCAAGCTGGCGCCCAGGCGCTCCATCGAGGCCCTGACCACTGATCCTGGAAGCCGTTCACTTTCTCGGGCGGACTGGTACAAGCCCAGGAGTGTGAGGACTGGAACGAGCGTGTACAGCGCCGTCCAGACGTGGGTGAGGCGCCGGTAGCCCGGGCGCAGCCGTAGCCAGAAGTGCAAGCCGATCGCCGCGTGGAGCCAGGTTACGAGAACAAGGGCCGCCTGCTTGGCGGTTTCGCTGGCGCTCGACCAGATGAAGATCACCGTGCGCGCGTATTCGTGTGAAATACCGAGCAGCTCTTCTCCGCCCCGCATCGCCACCGCGTGGGTAGCGATGAGGGGCACGAAAAGAATACCGAGCGTTAGCTGAGCGAGCTCCCACGGCGGCATGCGTAGGGTCCGGCGCCGGTAGAGGACGGCCAGCGCCAGCACGAAGTGTGTCGCCAACGCCCCATAGAGTAGGACTCCGCCCGGTACCGAGCCCCACAGCACGTGGAATATCGCCCTGGCGGCCTCTGCGGCCTGGAGCGATACCAACCCCAGCATGTGGTTGAAGAAATGCGTCGATACGAAGACGAGGAGGATTAGTCCGGAGCCAAGGCGGATTCGGCTTTGCATCTGTTGCCTTTCGTACGGGGCGTGTGCGCCAGCTCGCCGTGTATGTTGGCACGCTTTCCAAAGACTGTCGCTGGGGCGTTGCAGTGCTGCGGGGTCTGGGGGCTATCTTAGGGTGGCTTTGGTGCGGATCTTGGGCCCCGCAGGGTGTCTCTATCAGTGCTCAGTCTGCCCGATTCACCCGTCGTGCAACGCTCCGCAGCCCTTGTAGCGCGAGCGTAAGCAGCGTTGAATCGCGCGGCGTGTCGGTGTGTATCACGTAAGCGGGGCGCCGGAAGACGGGCGCGCGGCGCACACGGTGCAAACGTTTGGCGTGCAGGTGCTCCCGTACGATGCGCAACGGAAAATAACCGCTGCCCTCATGCCTCAACAGGTACTGCAGAGCCACCAGGCCAAGGTCGAACGAGACTGACGGGCTCGGCATCTCGGGAAATTGCCGGCTCAAAGTCTCCGCAAACTCATCCCCCCAGTCGACGGAGACGACGTGCCCAGAGACGGCCTCTTCGACGTTGAGGCCACGCTGCGTGGCGATGAGGACGAGACGTTCTTGTAGAAGAACATCACTAACGAGTCCCGGCGCATGCCGGGTGTAATACGTAACCCCCAGATCCAGAGTGCCGTCCAACACTTGGCGGATGACCGGCTCCGAGAAATCCGAATTGAGACGTAGTGCGACCTCCGGTGCTTGCTCGCGCATCCACGGCACCCACCTAACGAGCAGGCGGTCCCAAAGACTTGCTTGTGCCCCCACGCTGAAGAAGGTGCGATATCCCGGTGGAAGGGCCACCTCTCGGCGGCCTTGCTCCCAGGCTCGAACCGCGGTTTCTGCGAAACGTAAGAACTGCCGGCCGGCGGCCGTCAGCTCCGCGCCGGATCGGTGCCGCGAAAACAGGGCCTCCCCCAGTCGCGCTTCGAGTGATTTGATGCGTGCGCTCACCGTGGATTGCGTCACGTGCAGCTGCTCAGCAGCAGCGAGGAAACTGCCCGTCGAGGCGATTTCCAGATACGTTTTGAGGTGGTCGATATTCATATCGAGAAATCCGATTTAAAAGGCCAAAAAATATCGTTTTTCAGATATGAAGTTTAGGCTCAATATGCCGCCGTTTTTTCCCGCTGACATGCTCCCAATCCCGCGAGAGACCATTGATGCAATCGGTAGCCGGTTCGCAGCGCGGAGACGCGACCCCCTGGGATGTCCCCCCGGAGCGATCGGCGTGGCAGTGCGCGGTGGGGGTCTGGCCGCTTTTCGTCGGAATCGGTCTCATCATGCTCGCGAACGGCTTGCAAGGTACCTTGGTCGCACTGCGGACAACGCTCGACGGTTTCCCCGCCCCGGTCGCCGGCGTAGTGATGTCGAGCTACTTCGTCGGCTTGTTGCTTGGGGCGGGACCTGCCGCGGAGATGATAAGCCGCGTCGGACACGTCCGCGTCTTTGCGGGGATGGCATCGACGGCCTCGGTTAGCGTCTTGGTGCAAGCACTTTTCCCTGAGCCCGCTGTGTGGACGGTGATGCGTGTCGTCACGGGCTTCTGCTTCGCCGGCTTGTTCGTTGCGTGCGAATCCTGGCTGAACGGACTCTCGACGAATCGCACCCGGGGCAAGCTTCTGTCGGCGTACATGGTGGTGATATTCACGGGTCTGGCGCTGGGCCAGTTCTTTCTCCCGCTCGCCGATCCACGCGCTATCGATCTGTTCTTGCTGGTCTCGGGGCTCATCTCGTGCGCGTTGGTGCCGATTTTGCTGGCGGTGAGCGAAACGCCGGTGGTGCAGCTGCCCGAACGAATCGGACTGATTGCGCTATACCGTGTATCGCCGCTGGGGGTCTTCACCGCGTTCGGATCGGGCGTGGCGCATGGTGCGTTATTTGGATTCGGTGCCGTCTATGCCCAAGCGATCGGTCTCAGTACCATCGGAATTGCGGGTTTCATGGCCGCACCGATGATCGGTGGGATCCTGGCGCAGATCCCGGTAGGCCGCGCGTCGGATCGCTTCGACCGACGCACGGTCCTCACTGTGGTGGCTTTCTCGGCGGCAGGGGTGGCGCTCATGACGGCCACTGCGGCGGCTCTGGGCCTTGCGCCGTTGCTGTTCGGCGCTGTGCTTCTGGGCGCGACGACCTTGCCTCTCTATGCGTTGTCGGTTGCGCACATCAATGACTTACTAACGCCAGCCCAACGAGTGAACGCAAGCGGTGCGATCGTCGCAGCCGCAGGCATTGGGTTGAGCTTAGGGCCGGTCGCGGTCGGGACGGTTATGACTCGGACCGGGCCGCTTGGCTTCTTCGCGTTCTTGAGCTTGGTTCATGCGTTGATTGGCTTGTTTGCCTGGTTCCCAACGACTCGGCGAGCGGTGTTACCGCGCGAAGTGCAGGGTCCTTTCGTGGGTACGGTAAACCCTGGGATGCCACTCGCGACGGAGCATGCGTTGGACACCTCGGGGAGCCGAGCGCAGGGGGTGGAGGCCTACGCTCAAACCCCTCCTTGGGCGTGTGACAGATTGCATCCCTGAGCGATTCAAGCGCGAAGGCGTGCCTATTTGGGGTTTGGGCTTTCTTGTGCATGGGTTGGGCATGGGCCCTCGGGTTAGTCCCCGTGCCGGGTTAAGATAGGTCGCTGACTGATGTGGCGAAAATTCGAGGGAGCACTCGGTGGGGCATCGATTGTCGAAGATTTACACGCGTACCGGGGATAGCGGCACCACTGGATTGGCCGATGGCACGCGGGTCGATAAAGACAGCGCCCGCGTGCACGCTATGGGTGATGTCGATGAGCTCAACTCCCATATTGGCGCGGTATTGCTCTACGTTACCGACGAAGGGCTGCGAAGCGGCCTGGTGAACGTTCAGCACGCACTGTTCGACATCGGCGGTGAGCTGGCCATACCGGGCGCAGAGGTCGTCAGTGGGAACTACGTGCAGCAGCTCGAGGACATCCTCGATGAGGTCAACGCCACGTTGCCGCCGCTCAAGGAATTCATCTTGCCCGGTGGTGGCCCGGGAGCCGTGGCATGCCACGTGGCGCGTGCCGTATGTCGACGGGCCGAACGCCGGGTCGTGGAAGCGGCGAGAGAGGGCACGGTCAACGAGGCCTCGCGGCGTTACCTAAATCGGTTGTCGGATATGCTGTTTGTGCTTGCGCGCAGCCTGGCACGCGCGGAAGGGGGGGAGGTGTACTGGGAGCAGGGACATAACCGCGCGCCTGCATAGGGTGCTGCGCCAGACACACCGCCCCGGTGGCTGGGGTCCCTGCGCTCCGAGGTCATCACTTTGGGCATAGGCCCAGGTGGTCGCGTCAGCGCCGCTTGCGGAGCTCGAGAATGTCGCCCTCGCGGCGCATCTCCACCCGATTCAGGAAGGTGTTTCCCAGCAATACGTCGCGTGGAAAGTTACCGTCGATCACCGATGCGACTACGTCGCGCAGGACGATGGCGCCGATTCTGACCGACTCGAGAGACACCCTGTAGGTTGTTACCACCCCGGAGGCGGTATGCGCTCGTCCGGGCTCCCCCTCGACGAGGTAGTCGATACCGAGCCGGCGCGCTTCGTTGCGGTTCATAGCGACACTTGTCGCGCCGGTGTCGATGAGAAAGCGCACCGAGAATCCGTTGATGTTGCCGCCGATCTGATACATGCCGTTGCCGGTGGGAAAGACTCGCACCGCGGGCCGCTCGACAGGCGGGCGATAAATAGTCGTTATTTTTCGACCGAGTTTGAACGTCCGTTGGTGACCGTTGAACGATAGCAAGGCCGATTCACTGTCCGCGCTGATCAAGGTAACCCCTTCGGGGGATGGATTTCCGGCGGAGAGAATCCGGCGCTTACCGTCAATAACCACCACCGCGCGATCGGCGAACAAGCCGACCACCGTAATGGATTCCACTGCCTGCGCGAGCGTTGGCGCCAACAGTAGCGTTAGCAGACAAAGCCAAGTTGTGGTTCCAGGCCTCGAGCTCGGACGAGGCAACCGGTGGGGCGTTGTGATGTGTTCGATCGGCATATCGTTTACTGATCTCTGCTGAGCGGCTTATGCGAGCACTGCTGCCGGGATCCGCGGGACGTCGTGAGGACGCCAAGCTTCCACCGCGCGGGCTATGAGCTCTGCGATCGACAAATCGTTGGGATCGGGGTGGGCTGGTTGGTTCAGGAAGGTGAGGGCAGCGCGCAGTACGAGCTGGGGCGGGCTTTCCGTCGTGGGTTTGGCGCCAGAGGCTTTGCTCAGCTTGTGGCCTTGCGTGTCAAGGGCGACCGGGACGTGCCCGTATCGCGGCGGCTCCAGTCCCAGGAGCCGCATCAGGTGTAGCTGCGGTCCGGTAGGGTCCAGTAGGTCTGCGCCTCGAATGACATCGGTGGCTCCGAGGGCATGATCATCGAGCACGGTTGCAAGATGATAGGCTGGGAGGGCGTCGGCGCGCATCACGATGAAGTCGCCGACGGTGGTGTGTACCTCGACGCCGTACCGACCTTGGAATCGATCTGAGAACACGATGGGTTCGGTGCATTCGACAAGCACGCGAACCGAGCGTGGGGCTCGGCCAGTGGTAACCCGGTTGCGGCAGGTGCCGGGATAACGTTGCCCCCCCACTTCTCGGCGCGTGCAGCTGCAGGGAAAGGCGAGGCCTTGATCCAGCAGGGTCTGGATGGCTGCAAGGTGTGTGTCTGCGCGTCGGCTTTGGTAAACGACCGAACCGTCCCAGTCCAGACCCAGGCGTTTGAGTTCACCGAGAATCAGACGGTCGGCGCCCGAAACCGTTCGCGGCCGATCGACGTCATCGATCCTGACGTACCAACGTCCTCGTTGGCTACGCGCATCCAAAAAGCTCGCCAGTGCGGCAATAACGGAGCCGAGGTGAAGCGGTCCCGTGGGCGAGGGAGCGAATCGGCCGACGTATGGCGGCTGCATGGGAAGACGTCAGCCCGTTTGGCGCTCGCGAGTTTCTTGCACCGTTTTGCAGTCGATACACAGGGTCGCGGTTGGTCGGGCCTCGAGTCGACGTAATCCGATCTCCACGCCGCACGTCTCGCAATAACCATACTCACCGCCGTCGAGGGCCAGGAGTGATTCGTCGATCTTCTTTATCAGCTTTCGCTCCCGATCTCGGGTTCGGAGCTCGAGCGCTATTTCCGCCTCTTGACTCGCGCGGTCGTTAGGGTCGGGGAATTGCCCCGCATCGTCTTGCATGTGCGAAACAGTGCGATCGACCTCGTGCATGAGCACGTGACGCCAGTCGCAGAGGATGTTGCGGAAGTGATTGATCTGACTCTCGGACATAAATGGTTCCCCTCCCTTGACCTCGTATGGTTGGAAGTGGAACCCCCTAGCGTCTGATTCGGACATCGAAGCCTATTTCTCCTGCAACCAAACAGGATTTCTTAACATAGCCGCAGACACTAGATCAATGGCGGCGATAAGGTTCAATCCGCTCTACCCACAGCTTTGTCGCCCCGGCAACGGAAGCCGGTATGACGATGAGGTTGACGATGGGGATGAGCACCGCAAAGGTGGTGATAGCACCGAACCCAAGGCTCGTAAGGCGCCAGCGCCGCAGCTCGATCCGTTGCTCCCGAAAGCCGAGGCCGTGATTGCCCATGGGAAAATCTGCGTAACTTATGGCGAGCATCCAAGCGCTAAATGCTAGCCATACGAAAGGTGCGGTGATATTCAGAACCGGGATGAGGTACAGGAGGCCGATCGCAAGGGCGCGAGGCACGAAATAGACGAGCTTGCGAAGCTCCGAGGCAATGCTGCGGTGTAAGTCTCGCACGACTACCGACCAGCTAGGGGGCGGGCTCTCGGTGTACGAATCACCTGCCGCAGCGCGTAAGTGCCGCTCCACTGCGTCGGCGAGCAGCCCGTTGAAGGGCGCTGCAATGAAGTTGGCGATCAATGCGAAGAAAAACAGCACGAACACGATGCCAGCAGCAAAGAACAGCGGGATGAGCAGCACGCTCAAGAAGTCGAGGCTGTCTGGTAGCCAGTGCTCTACCGCGACGCCGAGGCGCTCGAGTTGCCCCCAGCCCCAAATAAGCGCGCCGCCGAACAAGAGCACGTTGACGAGCAACGGCACGGCGACATAGGCGCGGATGCCCGGACGATTGAGAAGCGCAACGCCCTCGAGAAGGTAGAATGCGCCGCTAATGGGGTTGTCGCGGGGGCGTTTGCCGGATGCGGTCATGCGACCATAGGTTGGAGCTGTTGAAAAGAGGACAGAGTTTATCACCCCCACGGTGTTCTCCCGAGTATTTGAAGACGAAGACGCAATGGTTACGGCCAGTGCGAGGGCGCTCAAAATCACGCCCTATTGCGCCGTGCACTTCGGTAGTGCGGTGGGGTGGGTGCGAGCGATAAGCCTCGATGGGGCTGCATCTAGAGAGCCGGGCAGATGCAGGGGACGTGGCGCTATTGTGGGGCCTTTGCAGTAGACTAGCTCGATGCGCCTTCGCAAGATTCACCTAGCTGGCTTCAAGTCCTTTATCGATCCCACCACTATCGAGTTCCCGAGCGAACTCATCGGTATTGTTGGCCCGAACGGGTGCGGTAAATCCAACGTCATCGACGCGGTGCGCTGGGTGATGGGTGAATCGTCGGCGAAACACCTGCGCGGTGACATGATGGCGGACGTGATCTTCAACGGCTCGGCGACCCGCAAGCCGGTCGGCCAGGCGTCCGTCGAGCTCATCTTCGACAACGCTGAGGGCCGGTTGGGGGACAAGTTCTCCAGCTACTCCGAGATCTCGGTCCGACGCCAGGTCAATCGGGACGGTCAGTCCATTTACATGCTGAACGGCACCCGTTGCCGGCGTCGGGACATTACCGATGTATTTCTCGGAACGGGGCTCGGACCTCGCAGCTATGCGATCATCGAGCAAGGCACTATTTCTCGGCTGGTTGAGGCTAGGCCCGAAGAGCTTCGTGAGTTTCTCGAAGAGGCGGCCGGGATCTCCCGGTACAAGGAGCGTCGGCGCGAGACGGAAAACCGCATTCGCCACACCGAAGAGAATCTTGACCGGCTGAATGATTTGCGTGAGGAGCTCGATTCCCAGCTCGAGCGGCTTCGACGTCAAGCCGCCCAAGCGGAGCGGTACAAGACGTACAAGGCCGAAGAGCGCCGGCTCGCCCTCGAAGTGCTGGTGCTGCGATGGTCGGGTCTTGACGCCCAGGTCACCGAGCGTGGACAACATGTCGCCCAGCATGAGAATACGGTCGAATCGGCCCTCGCGGAGCAACGCCGTGTGGAGGCCGAACTCGAGAGTCAACGACAGTCGCAGAGCGACGCGACGCAAGCGTTCAACGAGCGATACCGCGAGGTGCTCGAAGCCGGGGCGGAGGTCGGGCGGGCTGAGGAAGCCATCGCTCGGCTGCGCAGTGAACGGGATACGCTCACCGAGACGCTAGCCGATGAACGGGCGTCTTTGGCTTCTGCGGAGCGAAACGCGGCCGAGGACGCAGAGCGCTTGGCGTCGTTGCGCTCGAGCTTGGCCTCGGAGCAACCCGAACTCGAGCGGGCAGAGGACCTCACCGCGCAGGCTCGTGAGGGTTACGCGCGAGCCGAAGCGGCGATGCTCGATTTTCAGCGCGAATGGGAGCGTATTCACCGAAGCCTAGAGGAGCCGACCCGGACTGCGCACGCGGAACGTACGCGGATCGAGAGTCTGAGCGAGTCGCGCGTCGCGCTCGAGGAGCGCAATGGGCGCTTGTCCGAGGAGCGCGCGGAGCTGGAAGCGCCTGAGCTCGCGGAGCGGCTCGATACCTGCCAACGACGCTACCGAGAGGTCGAGGCGGAGCGTGATGCCGCACAAGGTACGTTGGCGGCAATCGAGGCAATGATAACCGAGCTGCGCGCCGATGAGGCTGCGGTCTCGGGGCGGCTCGATGAGAAACGTCAGGATGTGCAAGCCTTGCTTGGCAAGCAGGCGTCACTCGAAGCGTTGCAGCAGGCGGCTCTGAACGACGGGCAAGAATCTATTCGTGATTGGCTGGAGGCGGCGGGGTTAGGCGCTTGTCGACGGCTTGCGGAGATACTACGAGTGGCGCCCGGTTGGGAGGCCGCAGTGGAGGCGGTGCTCTCATCCCGACTTCAAAGCCTGAAGGTCGATGCACTCGACGACCTAGCCGATGCGTTAACGGAGCTCCGTTCCGGTCCGCTCGCCTTACTGGAAACGCCGTTGCAACCCATTACGGCACGGTCAAAGTCAGGCCTGCGACCGCTGCTCGATGTCTTCGAAGAAGGGGCGTCGCT
>Ga0310344_10004148_pt1 | contig 10761 bp, 12 predicted proteins | sample HC15DNA20200_MG_FD_203801 | JGI IMG/M metagenome (GOLD analysis project Ga0310344, IMG submission 203801) | Marine microbial communities from station ALOHA, North Pacific Subtropical Gyre - HC15-DNA-20-200_MG | ecosystem: Environmental > Aquatic > Marine > Oceanic | place: Pacific Ocean: North... | reverse complement strand
TAGTTTTATCGCGACAGAATCTCTAATATCATCAGTATCTGGTTTAAATGCAGTTCCTAAGATTGTGATATTTTTTGATTTAATTTTCCCTAATGATTTTTTCATTATTCCAATTACATTATCAATTTGTTCCTGATTTGTTTTCTCAACTGCATAAAGAAGGTTAGGAGATATTCCAGTTTTATTTGAAAAATTAATCATGGCTTTCATATCTTTTGGAAGACATGAACCACCATATCCTGGTCCCGCGTTAAGAAACAAATTTCCTATTCTTGGATCTAGTCCAATTGTTTTTGCTATATCATCAATATTGGCTCCTGGAATATTTTCACAAATGTTTGCTAACTGATTGATAAAACTGATTTTAGTTGCAAGGAATGAGTTATTAGCATATTTAATCATCTCAGCAGTTTGATGATTTGTAACAATTATTGGTACATTAGGATGCAGTGTACCAAAAAATTTTTCTACTTTTTTCATAAATTTTGTTTTATATCCACCTAAAACTATTACATGTGGAAATTTTGTATCTTTGATAGCACTTCCTTCCTGTAAGAATTCTGGGTTAGAAATTAAACCAAAATCTCTACCTGCTTTTTTGCGTGAGTTTTTTTCCAAAATTGGTAAAATTACATTCTTCATTGTGCCTGGTATTATTGTGCTTTTGATTAAGACCGTTTGATTTTTTTTATTTTTTGCAAGTATCTTTGCAATATTTTTCGCTGCCTGTTTTACCATTACAAGTTCTATGGAGCCATCTTTTTTTTGTGGAGTACCAACAGTTACAAAAATCAAATCAGAATCAATAATTGATGAAAAGTCACTTGTAATCTTAAGATTCTTTTTTAATCCAAGTTTCATTGTTTTAAGTAAATTTGGTTCAAAAAATGGCGATATACCATTTTGAATCTGATGACATTTTTTCTTATCAATATCTAAACCAGTTACCATAAGACCCTTAGATGCAAGCACAGATGCTAACGATAAACCAACAAAACCTAAACCTATTATTGCAACTTTCATAGACAAAACCAAATTTTGAATCTTAAAAACTATGCCTTCCTAAATGAAATTTCTTGCGCATTTCTATATGATTCAACAGTACCAACATCAACTTCATCTTCATTTTTATTTAATGAAATCGCCAAAACTTTGTTTCCACCATCGATAATTTCTTGTATTGCATCAGTTAACTGAAATTCGCCACCTTTATCAGGTTTAATTTTTTTTAAACTGGAAAAAATTTCTGCCTTAAAATAATATAATGGCAGTATACCGAATTTTGATTTTGGTTTCTTAGGTTTTTCTTCAACCTCAGTGACTTCAAAAATAGAGTTTGATATTTTTCTTATCTTTGGAACTCCATATCTTTTAGTATCCTTAACTTGTTTACATAACAAAATTACTTTTGCATCTGGATTTTCTTTGGCAGTTTTAATTAAGCGTAAAACGGGATGTTTTAACTTACTTAGTATAGTTACATCTCCAGCATGAACTAAAAAGTCATCATCTCCAATATACTTCTCTGAACGTTTAACTGCATCACCAAATCCTAGTGGTTTATTCTGATTAATCCATACAAGATGAGAATTTTCTAATTTTTTATAAAACTGAGTCATATTTTTTTTGTGTGTTCCTTTTAAACCATGTAAGAAAGTTTCATGTGGTGTAAAATGATCTTCGATTGCCCTTTTTTCTCTACCTACAACAAAACAATAATCTCTAAAGCCCATACTGTATAATTGTTCATATACAAATTGTAAGAGTGGTAAAACAACTCTTCCACCGTCAGAGTTTTTTGAAAAAATAGGCATCATTTCTTTTGGCATTTCTTTGGTTAATGGTAAAAGTCTAGTTCCTTTTCCAGCTGCCGTAATTACTACTTTGGTCACAAAAACTCATTGATAGTCGTATCATCAAGCTTTTAAAAGCTTGGACAAAAAGCTATGATTACAAAATTATAATAGGTCAAAATAGTTGCAAAAGATCATACTTAGTGATGTTAATGTCTGAGAACACTGTGAATATGAAAAACCTTCAAGATGTAGAAAAAGCACTAAATTCAAAAAATCTTCGAGTTTGTGTAGTAGGTATAGGAAGAATTGGCCTTCCTACAGCTCTTTCATTTGCTAAATCTGGATTACCAACAATTGGTGTTGACATTAACGAATCCTTAGTTAAAAAAATTAACTCTAAAAATTTTCCATTAAAAGATGAGCCAGGATATGAAGAAATATTTAATGATGTTTTGGATAGTAAAATATTTTCTGCAACTACAAAAATTGAAGACGCTGTACCTAAATCTAATCTAATTTTATTATCATTACCTACTCCTATGGATGAAAATAACATTCCAGATTATTCCGCACTAAGAAATGTTGCCAGTAAACTTTCAGAAATTTTATCTCCAAATTCATTGGTCATAGTAGAAAGTACAATTGAACCAGGATTCATTGAAGACGAAATGGTAGATATTATATCAAAATCAGATAAATTAAAAGTTGGAGAGAATTTTCTAATAGGAGTTTGTCCTGAAAATGCAAATCCAGGTGAAATTTTACATGATTTTACAAATCTACCAAGATTAGTTGGAGGAATAAATGATAATGTAGCAAAAATTATTAAAATGATTTACAAGTTTGTTTTTTCAGTAGAACTAATTGAGATGCCAAATTGTAAGACCGCAAACGCAGTTAAATTAACAACTAATGTCTTTCGTGATATCAATATTGCTTTTGTTAGTGAATTAGCTTTAATGTTTGAAAAATTAGGAATTGATACAAATAAAGTTCTAGAAGCCGCAAAAAAGAAATATAATTTCCAAATCCATTATCCTGGAGCTGGAGTAGGCGGTCCATGTTTACCAATCAATTCATATCAACTACTTAATACAGCAAAAAGAGCTGGAGTAAAACTAAACATTATTGAATCAGGCAGAAAAATTAACGAGAAAATGCCAGATCATGTTGTAGAGCTTATTCTAGATGCATTAAAGGAATGTCAAAAACCTATGCAAAACAGTGAAATACTAATTCTTGGCATTTCTTACAAACCTAATGTTAAAGATATTCAATTAACTCCTGCACAAGAAATAATTAGAAAATTACAAGAACTGGGAGCAAAAATTCGTATTTTTGATCCCTATTTTTCATCAGAACAAGTTTTTGGTATAACTGTAGAAGAAAGTCTTGAAAATGTTATTTCTAATGTAGATGCAGCAGTTATTGTTACTGGTCATGACGAATTCAAAAAACTACAACTTTCTCTATTTACTAAAATGCGAAATCCCATCTTAATTGATACAAGAGGAATTGTGGAACCAATATCTGCAGAACAGGAAAAATTAATTTTTAGGGGATTAGGTCGTGGAAAATTCTAATCTTTCAGTTTCACCTTCATCAATTGTTAATATCTTAACTTTGAGGTATGATCCATCTATAGTTCCAGCCTTGCCAAAGAAAACATGGGAGGATTTTCAACCTGTACATGACGAAGTAGATCTGGAATTTATTGAAAAATCACTATTACAAAAAGTATCTGAAAAATTAGAATCTTCTAAAACAAAAAAAATATGCATTGCACTTAGTGGTGGTGTTGATTCTACCTTAATCCTTTCATTAATTAGAAAAATTAACCCAGATATCGAAATTGATGCAATTTCAATAAAATTTGCAAATAGTGTTGATGAAACACAGAATGCATTAAGAATTGCAGAAAAATTCGAAGCAAATCACCACATTATAGATATTGAAAATTATCTTTCTGAGTTGCCTAAAGCAATTAGCCAAATAGGATTACCATTTTGGGATTTACATTGGTATCATGTCGTAAAAAAATCACAGAGTATTTCCAAAATTCTAGCATCAGGAGATGGAGGTGATGAAATATTTGGAGGTTATACATTCAGATATGAAAAATTTTTGTCATTAACAAATGAAAATTCATCTCCTCTTGACAAAGTTAAAGCATACTTATCTTGCCATGAAAGAGATCGTGTTCCAGATCAAGAAAAGATTTTTCAGAGCAAATCAAATTTTTCTTGGGATTCAATTTACCAACTTCTTTTGCCACATTTTGATAATCCGTTATCAAGATTAGAACAAGTATACGTTGCAGATTATAATGGAAAATTATTGTATAATTTTAGTCCCGTAAATTCACGAATAGCTAATAGCTTCAATGTTGAAGTGCTTGCTCCACTATTAAATGAAAATTTAATTTCATATGGAATTAAAATTCCTACTAAATACAAATATGATAAAGGAAATAATATTGGAAAGATTCCACTTCGAAATTTACTCAAGAAATATAATTCTGATTCATTAGTATCAAAAGAAAAACTTGGGTTTAACGTAAACACAACTAACTTGTGGAAATCCTATGGCCATATAATATGCAAAGAATTTCTTGAAAAAGGTAGAATCATTGAAGATGGTTGGATTAATAGAGAATGGATTAATCAACACATAAACAAACCAGATTTGGATATTAAATACATAAATAAATTCCTTGGATTACTTGCGTTTGAAATCTGGTATAGATTATTTATTACAAATGAGATGGACAAAAATCAAACTTTGTAAATTTTTTGGGCTACAAATTCTTATTTTTTGCTATTACAATAGCAACAGCATAATTTCCATCATGTGAAACTGATACATCAAAATCATAATTTTTTGAGGGAATTGAGATAATTGGTTTTGATTTTTGATATTCTGTCCGGATCTGAGACATTTCTAGTTTAATTTCTAATGCCTTTTTGGTAGCTTCTTTTATTGCAAATTTTCCAGCAAAATGCTGATATGGTTCGTTAAACTTTAGGCAATAATCAATTTCATTGTTAGAAAAATTCTTTCGATAAAATGATTCATGTGTATGAAATGGAATTTCCTTGAATCTTTCAATCTCTATTAAGTCAATTCCTACTCTTAAGCCATTTAATTTAACCAACTTACTATCACTTCTTTTCTGCAAGTTCAATTAATCTACAATTTGTCTTTTTAAAATTTAATAAGACAAATGCAATTAATCTATCTTCAAAACCTTTCGTAGGCTCAACAATTACCCTTGCACCTTTGTCCTTCATGTTGTTTAGCTCTTTTGTTATATCATCTACTTCAAAACAAAGATGATGAAATCCACCACCATTATCTGAAAATTTTTTTATTGGTGAGTTCTGTTCTACAGGCTCAATTAATTCAATGTAGACGTTAGAACTTTTTAGAAAACAAACATTGACTTTTTGTGAATCAATCAAAGTTGGTAGTATTGTTTCTTCAAATTCAAGAAATTTTGTTAGTTCACCAAGTGATTCTTGAATATTTTCAACTACAATTCCAACATGATGTAATTTCATTTCGTGTTCTATAATTTTACTCCATGTTTATCAAATATTCGTTTAAAGTCACCAATTTTTTTAATATCTAATGTATCATCAAGTTCAAATTTTATTCCAAAGCTATTTTCAATTTCATCTAAAAGTACATAAAAATTAAAAGAATCCCATTCCTCTAAAACTTCCGGTGATGTATCATCATTTATTTTTTCAATTGGTACATTGAATACTTTGGATGCTATTTCGTATAATTTTTCAGTCATCATACCTTCGTAATTTTATATGACTTGGCGTTGAAATTTTTTGATTAGTATCAAAGACCCAGTAATCACCAATTTTTTTAAATCCATAATCATTGTAAAAATTTTCAGCAGGTTTATTTTTTTTTGTTGGTATGAATTCTCCTTTGATGTTTTTTACTCCTGCAGATTTAGCCTTTTGAATAATTTGACTCAGCATAGTTTCTTCTACTCCTCTACCCATTATTCTACAGCTTAAAAGAAATGTGTCTATAATCCATTCTTCATCATTCTTTTTATCAACAATATACACACCAGTTATACCATTATCTCCAAACTTATCACTAACTTGAGCACATTCAACAATTTTGTCTTTTGATGAAGAGAATGATGAAACTGATTTGTTTTTAATGTTAATTGAGAAATTCTTGGTATTGAAAAACTATCAGCTTTTTGTAGATTAACCTCAATATTCATTTGCTTAAGAAATTCTTGGAAATCACCAACTTTATTTTCAAATTCTTTTCTTTTCTTTTGTCCCAAATACATATCACGCCTTTTAGTGTCTTCTTGAGTTATTTTCAATACATCAAATTCTTTCATTTCTGTTATAATTTGGGAATATTGTGATGAATCTTTGGGAAAATCAACAACTAAAACATCTGGCAATGAGGCTCTAACATATTCTTGATTGATTGGGTCATCATCAAAAAATACCATACTGTCTAAACCAATGTTTAATTCTTCTGAGATTTTCTGAAGATTCATAACTTTATCATCCCAATTGATTTTGATACAGGCAAAGTTATCTTCTCTTAAGATCATGTTTGGATGTTTTTGAATTACTTCAATAGCATCATCAAAATTATTTTTACTATTTATTGCTAAAATTATTCCTCTTTGATTAAGCCCAAGTAATCTTTTTTGAAATTCAACAAATGAACGACCTATTGGATTATCACCTAACTTGATATTATCAAATCCTTCCTCACCAATTATCCCACCCCATAATGTATTATCAAGATCTAGCACAATGCATTTTTTTGTAATTCCTGTTATTGCGTAAATATATCCCATTAATTCATTGACGAATCTTGGAATATACTCTGTTGAAATTTTGATATCACCTGAAAAAAATTGTTTATAGTCAAAAACATTTTTTTCACCAAACTTCATTATGAATTCATTAAAATCATAAACAAACAATAGAGGATTATCTTTTAATTCACATCTTATTTTATTATTAATTTCAGAAACAATTTGTTTTAGTCCAAAGTCTTCTTTTACTTCATTTATTCCATAGGGTGAATAGCTTGGAATTTGTAAATTTGTTATGACCAATTTTGAATTAGAATTATCAAGAAATATTTTTACCAATTTTTTAATTTCATCAATTTTAGTTTTTACAAATTCTTCTCTTTCAGATGTAGAAACTGAGTATGGTGAAAAAAATAATTCACCAAGTATATGTCGAACATCTAAAAGTAAAAATGTTATATCAGGTTTAAATTGGTATAAACTTGAATCCGGTTTTAATATTTCTTGATTATACTGATTATAATCTCCAACATATGTTATACATTCAATTCCTTTTTGGAAACACTTAACGCGGATCGTCTCTTCTAAACCATTTAAGGTGGAGCTACCCAGGATCCCAACGCGTATTTTTTTTTCAAAATTATTGGTTTTCATGGATTTTGCTTCATTTAAAAAGAATGCTAGATTCTCATTATTACTCAACTTGTATTCATTGAATATCTTCCTGAATTTAGAATTTATCACACAAAGTTACTTGTCAGTGGTTTTGATTAGAAATATTTAGATAGATTAAGGAAACTTTCGCTTTGTGAGCCACTTTAAAGAAATTTCTGAAGATGCATTCAAGATGAATGAAAATGAATTGATGGAATACCATGGTTATTCTGGATTTACAGGCAGAATAAAATTGCGCACAAACTATATTCGCTCTTGGATACTTCATAGTTTGGCATTTTCATCAACACATTCTGGATTTGCAATAAAAATGCAAAAATTAAGAGGTGTGAAAATTGGAAAAAATTGTCATTTTAACCCGTATGCATTTATTGATTTAATCTATCCTGAACTTGTTACAATTGGTGATAATGTTACATTAGGATCATATTCTATGTTGTTTGCTCATAGCAATCCAACTGCAAATCTTTTTTTAAAAAATGGTGAATATCCTAGAAAAGTTGCAGAAATTAATATCAAGTCTGGTGCTGTAATCAATCCAGGTTCAATCATTACCTCTGGAGTAACCATAGGAAAAAATTCTATCATATCTCCTGGCAGTGTTGTTAGCCACGATGTTCCTGATTACTGTGTTGTTGTTGGCAATCCAGCACGTGTTGTTAAAAAAATTAATCATTAGTTGGTAATATTGAATATTTTAGGGATTGATTTTGAAGAATGGTATCATCCTCAACTAGTTCAACCATTCATAAAAAATTTAAAACATGAACCTAAGATAATTGAAGGAATAACAAAAATTCTTGAATTACTAAGAAAAACTGAAACAAATGCTACTTTTTTTATGGTTGGTGAATTATTAGAATTCAAGCCTGAACTATTAGATCTGATCCTCGAAAATGGACATGAAATTAGTTTTCATACGATGAACCATTCTAATTTAAATGATTTAACAAAAGAAAAGTTTCTTGACGAACTTGAATTTTTCCACAAAATTTCAGATGGAAAGTCAAAAGGATTTCGAGCACCAACTTTTTCAATTAACGAAAATACATCATGGATCATTGACGCATTAATTGAGAGAAACTATCTCTATGATAGTAGTATAGTTCCTGCAAAAACTCAGTTATATGGATTTACAAATGCTGAAAAAAATCCATATAATATTTCAAGTTCATCTCTTACAAAAAATGATCCAAATAGTAAATTGATTGAATTTCCTTTATGTGTTGGTAAATTTTTGGGTAAAAACTTACCAACAGCAGGAGGATTCTATCTAAGGTCATTACCTATGAAAACTTCTATTAATTCAATAAAAGATTATGAAAAACAAAACATTCCAGCTACAATATATGTTCATTCTTGGGAATTAACTCCTGAATTAATACCAAGGATTAACCTTCCAATGAAGGAAAATTTTGTTACATTTCATAATATTAAGAAAACGTATTCAAGAATTGAAACATTACTTCAGAAATTTCACTTTTCTTCATTTGAAAATTATATTAAAAATATAAAATAAAAACTGGTCAAAGAGCAGAATCTACCATAAGTGCAATAAATAATACTGCAAGATATGGACTTGAGAATTTGAACAAAACCCAAGAGGATTTTTCAGTTGGTTTTGATACTACCCATGCACTAAGAATAACCATCAAAACACCAGAGGCGATGGCAGTGTAAAGATACACTTCACCCATTACATGTTCGCCTGTTTCAGGTACAACTAAAAAGAATGGTACAACACTAAACAAGACCATCATGAGTGTTGTTCCTGCAATCACTCTAGCAGATGTCTTTTCAGATAATACTGCAGTTAGCATTGGAACATCTACTTTTCTATAATCATCTCTAAAGTGTAGTGTCAAAGCCCAGATGTGCATTGGAATCCAGATAAACACTAGACCTCCAATTATCAAACCAAAATCCCACAAACCAGTAAGGGTTACTGCTGCAAAACCAATCATTGCTGGCGCACCACCTGAGAATCCACCAAGAATAATGTTTAGTTGACTTTTTCTTTTCAACATATGACTGTAAATTAGAATATTATCTGCAAGACCAAATACCATAAATATTCCACACCAAATTCCATTCCAGAATCCTGTAGTGTATGCTATGCCAAATGCACATGCAATTGATATACCCGCTAGTACTAAACCAAAATCTCTTGCCTTCTCTGCAGGGAATATTCTTTGACTTGGAATTGGTCGTTCTTTTGTTCTGTCCATCACCGCATCGATATCACGATCATGATAGTTTGTCAGTGTGTTTGCGGCTGCAGAACCTGCTGCAACTCCAGCAAGCATCAAAGCCCAAGTCCCAATTGAAATTTCTACATTATACACATTGGACGCAGTTATAGCAGCACCAAATGCTGTGAAAACTAAGAGATACCAAATCTTTGGTTTTGTTAACTCATAATATGTCTTGAATTTTATCTTAGTTGACGTTTCTTGCATGCTGTTTCATATTCTTGGAAAAATAAATATCACACGTTATTTGGCATATAAGGCATAGATTTTGACCTTGTTTTCATCTCAATAAAGCTCTCAGAGCCAATAATTCCTTCAATTTTACCAATTTTTTCTGAAACCACTTTATGCATATCATTAAGACTCTTTGCATACATGGTAACCATAATATCGAATCTTCCAGTAACTTCAGAAATTTCCCTAACCCCATCAATTTTGAATAATTCTTCAATTATCAAATCTCGTTTTTTCGAATCCATGTTAATTCCAGTTACAGATTTTACTGTATAGCCTAGTTCTTTATCATTAACATCAATTGTAAATCGTCTGATTAGTTTTTGTTTTAATAATCTCTTAATTCTGCTATAGACAACAGAAGAATTAGTGTTAATTTTTTTTGCAAGTTTTGGTACTGAAATTGAAGCATCATTAGATAATTCAGATAAAATCATTAAATCTAAATTATCAATTTTTGCCGTTTAAGACACCGGCTTTTTGAATAATTCAACCTCTAATAAAGCTATTATTGAAATTTTTATAGAATTTTATGCTATATCTTATCTTTTTTGTATAGCATCTCTGCTAGCAATACTGCACCTTTTGCAGATCCCATCTTTTTGTTGTGTGAGAATAGCATGTATTTTATTCCATTATCAAACAGTTCTTCCTTTTCTACTCTGCCTATAGTTGTAGTCATACCGTCACCAACTTCTCTCTCCATTCTTGGTTGTGGTCGTGTTGGATCTTCATGGAATGCATAGTAGTCATCTGGTGCTGAAGGTAATCCTGCAACTGAGATTTCCTTGTTGTAATTATCATAGGTCTCTTTTGCTAATGATGGATCAATCTCCTTTTCAGTTTCAACGAATACAGATTCAGTGTGTCCATCGATGACAGGAACACGTGTACATGTACAACTAACTCTAATGTCTGCATCTTCAATCTTACCATCTTTTAATTTGCCTAAGATTTTCCTAGTTTCTTTTCTAACTTTTCCTTCCTC
>Ga0310344_10004146_pt1 | contig 10763 bp, 8 predicted proteins | sample HC15DNA20200_MG_FD_203801 | JGI IMG/M metagenome (GOLD analysis project Ga0310344, IMG submission 203801) | Marine microbial communities from station ALOHA, North Pacific Subtropical Gyre - HC15-DNA-20-200_MG | ecosystem: Environmental > Aquatic > Marine > Oceanic | place: Pacific Ocean: North... | reverse complement strand
TGGAGGGTTGCAGCAAATACTGTAGCTTCTGTGTTGTCCCCTACACTCGCGGAGAAGAATTCTCCCGCCCGCTCGACGACGTGTTAGCGGAAGTTTTCACTTTAAGCGAACATGGGGTGCGCGAGATCACCCTACTAGGCCAAAATGTAAACGCTTATCGGGGGCAAATGCACGACGGAAGAATTGCAGACCTAGCGACGTTGATCCGGTACGTCGCGGCGATAAAGGATTTAGATCGAATTCGTTATACGACTTCCCACCCGGTAGAATTTAGCCAACGTCTAATTGATGTTTACGCAGACGTGCGAGAACTTGTAAGTCACGTACATTTACCAGTACAAAGTGGCTCAGATCGGATACTTGCTATGATGAAAAGAGGTCACACGACCTTAGAATATCTGGCCAAAATTCGAAATTTGCGTAAGGCTCGGCCTGATGTGTCGATATCGTCTGATTTTATCGTAGGATTCCCGGGGGAAACCGATGAAGATTTTGCGGCAACAATGGCATTGATCGACAAAGTTGGTTTTGATCATTCTTTCAGCTTTATATATAGCGCGCGTCCAGGCACTCCAGCCGCCGCTTTGCGTGACGATGTCTGTCTTGAGGAGAAGAAACATCGACTCAAAATTCTGCAGCGTAAAATAAACGAGCTAGGAGATGCAAAAAGTGCCAGCATGCTGAACACTACGCAGCGCGTATTGGTCACAGGGAATGCAAAAAAGGACATCACGGAATTGTCGGGCCGAACCGAAAATAATCGCGTTGTAAATTTTACGGGTCCAGGTTCACTGATCGGTAAATTTATCGATGTCACTATAAGCAGCGTACTGCCAAATTCTCTACGCGGCGAACTTCTTAACGTCGAGTAGCTGTGGTTGCCTCGGTTAAGTCAACGTTCCTTCTAGATCCATTCGAAAATAACCGTCTGGCGAATCTATGTGGCCAGTTTGATGAACATATTCGACTGATTGAACGACGCCTTGGGATCGATATTAATCATCGCGGTAACGAGTTTAATGTGGTGGGCGGTCCTCGGGAAGTTGCGTTGGCGGAGCGGATTGTTCGAGTCTTATATGATTTAACTGATCGAAAGTCGCTTGTGATCACGGACATACACCTACAGCTACAAGCTTCCGAACTTGATCATATGACAGAAAATGCTGATAACGAAGCTCTCTACGTACGCACAAAGCGTCGAACAATTACGGCGCGAGGTGTAAATCAACGTGTGTATATACAAAATGTTCGCCAGCACGATGTTAATTTTGGGATTGGTCCGGCGGGTACCGGAAAGACTTACTTGGCTGTCGCTTGTGCGGTCGCCGCGCTCGAAAGCGATCAGGTTCGGCGTCTTTGTCTCGTGCGTCCCGCCGTTGAAGCTGGCGAGCGCTTGGGATTTCTACCAGGTGACATGGCTCAGAAGGTAGATCCATATTTACGGCCATTGTATGACGCGCTCTACGAAATGTTGGGTTTTGAGCGTGTTGCGAAACTTATCGATCGTAATATCATCGAAGTGGCACCAATGGCATTTATGAGGGGAAGGACACTCAACGAGTCGTTCATAATCCTTGATGAAGCTCAAAACACTACGATTGAACAAATGAAGATGTTTTTAACCCGCATCGGGTTCGGTTCAAAAGCAGTTGTCACGGGCGATGTAACCCAAGTCGATTTGCCGCGCGGTAAGCCGTCTGGCCTACGTCATGTTATGGATATCGTAAAGGGTGTCGATGGAATAAGTTTCACGTTTTTTGGAACTAAAGACGTTGTTCGACATCACCTCGTTGGACGTATTCTGGACGCTTACGAAGCTTATGAGAATAATGTAAGTAGCACTAATTGAATTGCACGGCGCTTTAAATATGAGCGTTAATATACAAATCGCTACCAAATCCGATGAGGTTCCTAGTCTCGAGGATATTCGTAGATGGGCGGAGCACGCACTATGTTTGCGCGCTGAGGAAATGGCAATGACCGTCCGTGTAGTCGGTATTGAGGAAGGTACGGAATTGAATGAGAGATGGCGGGAAAGTACAGGGCCCACCAATGTACTTGCGTTTTGTATAGATGATTTGGAGATTTTCCCACCGCTGCTTGGAGACGTTATTATCTGTGCCCCCGTGGTTAACATGGAAGCGCGACGCGATGGCAAAATCGCTAACGCTCACTGGGCACACCTGATTATCCACGGTACCTTGCACTTGCTCGGCTATAACCATGTTGATCCGATAGACGCGGAAAAAATGGAGCAGCTCGAGCGAGAGTTATTGCGCGATCTGCGTTACCCTGATCCATATTTATGAGCCCAAAATACCTAAGATCGAAACAGTTGAGATTGCTTTTTAGCTGGTGGCGTCGTGTGCGAAGCTTTTTTACTGCCGGTCCAATTGATCGGCAATACCTTATAGAACAACTGGAGGAAGCAGAGAGTAAACATCTTATAGACATAGGAACAGTTGCGATGATGGAGGGAGCCTTGCTCGTTTCTGAACTAAAAGTCGGTGATATTATGGTGGCGAGGTCACAGATGATTTTTGTCGTCGAGAATGCTAGCCCCAGAGACATACTTCCAGAGATCGTCGAATCCGGCCACTCACGATTCCCGGTTTTGGATGAAAAGCATGAGAAAGTTTTGGGGATTTTGCTTGCAAAAGATCTTCTTTCGCTCGCGATCGATCCACAACAGCAGTTCAATATAAAGGACATTATCCGACCTGCAGTTTTCGTTCCAGAAAGTAAACGTCTCAATATATTGTTGCGTGAATTCCGGACCAGCCGAAATCACCTCGCCATAGTGATCGATGAGTATGGTGAAATAGATGGCCTTGTTAGCATCGAAGATGTTATCGAGCAAATCGTCGGAGAGATTGACGATGAACACGATATCGAAGACGAAGAACTAATTCGAAAACACCAGGGCAACAGATTTACAGTGAAAGCACATACCCCAATCGACGAATTTAACGAATTTTTCGGATCAAGCCTTGACGAAAAATCGTATGACACGATTGGTGGTATTGTCACTGGCGCCTTTAGTTACGTACCTAGGAGAGGTGAAAAAATTGAGGTTAACCAGTATGAATTTAAAATACTACGAGCCGATAGAAGGCGGATCCGTCTAATGCGCGTAATAAAAATATCAGACGGCGTTGAAACTGGTTAGGCAGCTCTAGAATTAATCGACATCGCGGAAAATCAATACGAAATCTATGTTACTGCAGGGTCGGTGCCGATGTGCAGAATGCGATATAACCAGTTACGGTGATTGTGCTTCCTACTAGGCCTCTAATGTTGAGTGGGGCAGCGGCAGATTCTAGTCTCCTGAACAGAAATGCGCGATAGTATCCTCGTCCTAAGCGCGGCTTTGTTAGCTGGCGCTGCGTTACCGTGGGCGTATTCTCCATATGACTACCCTGTGCTAGCAATTTTTTGTCTCACCGCATTGTTTTGGTTTTGGCACGACGCTGAACCTAACTTAGCGGCTGCAATAGGTTTTATCTTTGGTTTGGGAATGTTTGGTTGCGGCGTGGGGTGGGTTCAAATTAGCATTCATCAATTTGGTCTACCGATTTATGCATTTTCTGCAGCGGTCACCGCCGCGTTTGTTTTGATCCTATCTTGCTTTCCAGCTCTCTGCGGTTATCTCGCGGTGAAGTTGCCCGCGGGAAACAAATTTCTACGTATCATATGCTTATACCCAGCAGTTTGGGCGGCGACGGAAATGTTGCGTGGATGGCTGTTTACTGGATTTCCATGGCTTCTAGTTGGCTATTCACAAATTGATTCACCGTTGTCGATTTTTGCGCCGGTTATCGGAGTCTATGGGGTCGGTTACATAACAGCGTTAGTGGCGGCAGCGGTTGTGGTATTACTACGAGCCCAGAGACGTTGGCGAACGAGTGGGTTTGCGGTTCTTAGCAGTATTGTCATCGGAGTTCTGGTCCTCGATAACGTCCGTTGGACCGATGTGGCAGGGGATCCAATGTCAGTAGCGTTGATACAAGGCGCGATTCCACAGGCTGTTAAGTGGAACCTCGCCTACAGAAAACCTAGCATCGACTTATATATGAAACTTTCAGACTCCCACTGGGGAAAGTCGATGATCATATGGCCCGAGACAGCGATCCCGGCGTTCCCCGACGAAGTTAAGGAGACCCTAAACGCACTGACCGATCGTGCTCTGGACAGCGGCACATCGCTACTCGTCGGTATGCCTAGTGGTGAGAGGACAGGCAAAAACGGGTACTTTAACAGCGTTGTTCAGTTGGGCTTGGAATCGGGACGTTACGATAAGCGTCATCTCGTCCCGTTCGGTGAGTACCTACCGCTAGATAAATGGATTCGCCCGTTGACAACATTTTTACAAATTCCCATGTCTGATTTTAGCTCAGGTGGGTATGAGCAACCGTTAATGTCAGTAAACAATCACGCAATTGGTGTGACAATTTGCTATGAAGACGCCTACGCAGATGAAGTAGCGCGCGCGCTTCCTGACGCTCAGATTCTAGTAAACGTTAGTAACGACGCGTGGTTTGGTGACTCCGATGCGCCCCACCAGCACTTGCAGATCGCGCGGATGCGTGCCTTAGAAACAGAGCGGTACTTATTGCGTGCAACAAATACAGGTATTTCGGCAATCATAAATGATCGCGGCAAAGTCGTGGCCGAATCAAGACAGTTTGTTAGCGATGTCGTTAGTGGAGAAGTCATACCGCGGAACGGCTCTACTCCCGCTGCAAAGCATGGCGCAACGGTAACTATTAGTTTTTGCCTTATGTTGCTCGTTATCTGTGGTTTGAGTAGTTTTTATCGAACCGATAATAATGAGCATTCGTGACATTTGGTATGTGCTCGCTAAAATTCCTGACTATATCCTCTACGAGAAAAATTTGAGAGCTTGTCGGCTAATTGTTTTAGTGAAGTTTTAAGCGGTTACACGTGGCGAGTAAATAAAATGAATGGGCGAGGTTCGGTTCGATTAGCGTTCTTGTGTATTAGTTTTCGTCTTAGCGAGCTGGCCGGCAAGCAAAACGATCGTAATCCCGATGAGGCCTAATAGTAATGCTTCGATTGTTATTGTGTCCCACGGTGGTGCAACTGGGCTTGATTCGACCAGTCGTAGCGTACCGCCTATTGAGGCGTATTGGCGTTGTTGGAATGGCCAAATGATCCACAGTGATGCGATTAGAAAACCGCCTATGATCAAGAGCATCGGGCGTTCGAAGCGATGAAGTAACCAAGAAAGCAGGCGGGTAAATACGATTAAACCAACTCCAGCGCCAAAAATGAAAGGGATGATGATGGCCAGGTTTAAGTTACCTATCCCCTCGAGAACATAGGCATATTTGCCAAGGATAAGAAGTATAAATGACCCTGATATCCCTGGTAGTAACATAGCGCAAATAGCGATAGCTCCACTCACCATAACAAACCACCACTCATCGGGAGTTTGTGCGGGTACGGTGGTCACCACGAACCCGCCTAGTGCTGTGCCAACTATGACATATAACCAGTCGGTTAGCGATTTCCAGCCGATATCGATGAAGAGGATTAATATTGAACCGATAATTAACCCGAAGAATAGGCTATATATATACTCTGGATATGTTTTTAGTAAGCTCGGGATCGGTACAACCTGGGTAAAAAAAACTACAGCACCAAGAAGCCCTACCCCTAGTGGTACCAAGAATTGGAAGTGAGGCCGTGTTACTGCGCTTCGAAAATCTAAATTAAGTAAGGTACAAACCCACGTAGTGTCGAAGGAATTTATTGCGTCGATTAGGCGTGTATAGATCCCGAGAATAAAAGCCATAGTTCCCCCAGAGACACCTGGTACGATGTCGGCCGCTCCCATACAGAATCCCTTGGAGGCCAGGATCACGGCGGGTGGTAGACAACTTTTCTTATCCTCGTGATTCATATTCAGGAATTACATAGTAGTGTTGCGCTGCGCGAATGGACTGCGTCGATAAGCACAGCGACATTATCGGGGTCGATGTCGGGTGTTATCCCGTGTCCGAGATTGAAAACGTGACCGGTATGAGGCCCAAATGCCTCAACGATGGCATTGGCCTCGTTGACTATTGTCATTGGGTCGGCACGGAGCACCGCAGGGTCCATATTACCCTGCAATGCTACGCGACCACCTATTTGGTTTCTTGCTTTGGCGACATCGGTTGTCCAATCGAGACCGACGGCCGAGCATCCAGTGTCCGCGATTGAATCTAACCACTGTCCACCACCTTTAGTAAATACGATTGTAGGAACGACATCGTCGATGCCGGTTACGATCTGCTTCAAATACCGAAGAGAAAATTCATGGTAAGCCGGTGTGCTTAAAACGCCACCCCAGGTGTCGAAAATCATAACGGTATCAGCGCCGGCCTCGATCTGCGCTAGCAGGTACCGACAACTAGATTCTGCGAGTAGTTCGAGTAATTGGTGAAAGAGCTTTGGTTCGTCGTAGAGCATCCGCTTGACCAGTGTAAAATCGTGGTTACTTTTACCCTCGATCATGTAGGTCGCGACAGTCCATGGGCTCCCACAGAAGCCAATAAGAGGAATTTTATTATTTAATTCTCGTTTTATAAGTCGAATGGCATTACCGACGTAAGATAAATCTATATCCGGATCTGGGATCCCAAGGCGAAATATGTCGGTTGAGGTCCGAATAGGGTTGGAAAACCGTGGACCAACCCCCTCAACGACGGAGAGCCCGAGACCCATGGCATCGGGTAGAGTCAAAATATCAGAAAAAACAATTGCAGCGTCGAGTGGGTATCGCGCAAGTGGTTGTAGGGTCACTTCGCACGCGAGTTCTGGGGTTTTGCACAACGTCAGAAAATCGCCGGCCCGTTTTCGACTGACACGGTACTCCGGTAAGTATCTTCCAGCTTGGCGCATGATCCACACGGGTGTTTTGTCGACTGGTTGTCGATTTAATGCCCGTAAAAAGCGACTTTTCTGTGACACTATGGCGTAAATCAGGTTGGTTTATCTACGCTGTCTATATCGAATATGTAGCCGGATATTGCAAGAGAAATCAAGCGAGTGGGGCAGGGAGGTCAGAATCCCCCATTAAATATTTGTCAATCCCACGAGCAGCCGACCGCCCATCGGCTATCGCCCATACAATGAGCGACTGGCCACGTTGTACATCGCCTGCAGCGAATATTCCGTCTTCGGAGGTCATCCAATTCTCATCCCGCCAGACATTACCATCCGCGCTCAACTTTAGTTTTGGGGATTCTAGCAAACATGATTTTTCAGGGCCGGTAAATCCCATCGCGATGAGCGCAAGGTCGCACCGTAACTCTCGTACCGAGCCCGGAATTTCTATAAAACTAGGCCTTCCATCAACGATTTTTGTTTCGACTTCGGTCACCTCTAGCGAATGTATTTGACCTGTGCCGTCATCAATGAATCGCTTGCTTGAAACAGAATACACTCGTTCACCACCCTCTTCGTGAGCGGACGCGATACGGTAGATATGTGGCCACTCGGGCCATGGATTATTTGGCCCTCGTATGCCAGGTGGGTGCGGCATGATCTCTAACTGATGAATAGATTTTGCCTTATGACGATGTGAGGTCCCGAGGCAATCTGCGCCAGTGTCGCCGCCGCCGATTATGATCACATGTTTGTTATCCGCAGAAATCAGCTTACTGTCGTGGAGTTCGTCGCCTTCACAGATCCGATTCTGTGCCGTCAGAAAGTCCATGGCGAAGTATACTCCGCCAAGTTCTCTACCAGGGATTTTTAGGTCCCGTGGTTGGGTGGCGCCGCTAGTAAGCGCTACCGCGTCGTATTCCTCGCATAAAGTCTGTAACTCTATATCAATCCCTATATTTATATTCACCCTAAACTCGATTCCCTCATCGGTCATCTGTTGCAAGCGACGTTCGAGGACCCATTTTTCCATCTTAAATTCTGGGATGCCGTAACGCAGCAACCCACCGATGCGGTCCGCCCGTTCGAATACAACTACGCTATGACCGGCACGACGTAGTTGCTGAGCAGCGGCTAAGCCTGCGGGGCCGGAACCGATGATAGCGACTCGTTTCCCGGTTTCTATCTTGGGCGGCAGTGCTCTAACCCATCCCTGATCAAAGGCATGATTTATGATGCTTAACTCTACAGCCTTAATTGTCACAGGGTCGTCATTGATGCCAAGTACGCATGATCCTTCACATGGTGCTGGACATAGAGTGCCAGTAAATTCTGGGAAATTATTGGTCGCGTGTAGTTTGTCGATCGCTTCTTCCCAGCGTTGGTGGTAAATAAGGTCGTTCCAATCGGGAATTAAATTACCTAGCGGACAACTCTGGTGACAGAATGGGATCCCGCAGTCCATACACCTCGCAGCCTGCTGCTCCAATCTGTCGCTTGACCACCCAAGCATAACCTGCTGCCAATCATCGATACGTTCAGCGATAGGTCGGTAGGGTTGCTTTTCCCGAGCATGATCTAGAAATCCTGTAATCTTACCCATGCGCGGCTTCCATAATCGCCTGATCCTGCGGAATACCAATGCGTTTCGCAGTTTCAATCGCCTGCAGAACAATCTTATAATCTTTAGGAATTACCTTGACGAATTTCTTACGATTGATTTTCCATTGATCAAGGATTTTTTGGGCTACCGAACTCTGAGTGAAGTGCACATGCCGTTTGAGCATAGATACCACGGTATCGTCATCCGTATCGGTCGATAGATTTTCTAAATCGACCATCTCGCTATTACATAAATTTGGCAAGGTGTCGTGAAGATCGTAAACATAAGCCATGCCACCGGACATACCGGCAGCGAAGTTTCGACCCGTCGGACCGATAATTACTGCACAACCTCCGGTCATATACTCGCAACCGTGGTCGCCTATCCCTTCAACGACGGTGAGTGCACCACTATTCCGCACGCAAAAGCGTTCCCCAGCAATTCCCCGGAAGTAAGCTTCGCCCGACGTTGCTCCATATAAAGCCACATTGCCGATCAAGATATTGTCCTCTGCAATAAAAGTTGCGGAGCAAGGTGGGTAAACAATCAATTTGGCGCCAGACAGGCCTTTGCCGACATAATCGTTTGCATCACCCTCGATGGTCAGTGAGACGCCTTTCGGCGCGAAAGCGCCGAAACTCTGCCCCGCGGAGCCGTTGAAGTGAAGTTTAATCGTATCGTCTGGTAAACCACGTTCACCATAACGTTCAGTAATTTCATAGCCAAGGATGGTTCCGACCGTGCGGTTCGTATTCTTTATAGGTAGTATCGCGTTTACAGGTTTACCATTTTCCAAGGCCTCATGGCATAGAGGTATAATGGTCGTGCGGTCGAGTGACAACTCAAGCCCATGGTCTTGGTCTCGTACTCTGTGGATCGCCACTTTTGGTCCGATGTCAGGGCGATGCAGTATCTTAGAAAAGTCGAGGCCTTTTGCCTTCCAGTGACTAATGGCGCTTGCAACCTCTAATTCCTCCACACGGCCAATCATTTCTTGCATCGTTTGGAAACCCAATGCCGCCATATACTCACGGATCTCTTGAGCGATGAATTGAAAGAAATTTTCGACAAATTCTGGTTTTCCTGCGAATTTTTTACGCAAACGTGGATCTTGTGTCGCGATGCCAACGGGGCAGGTATTCAAATGACAGACCCGCATCATCACGCAACCCATCACGACCAGCGGTGCAGTAGAAAAGCCATACTCCTCCGCGCCGAGTAGTGCTGCTATGACCACGTCGCGACCGGTTTTCATTTGTCCATCAACCTGCACCACAATTCGGTCTCGTAAATTATTCTCAACTAGGACCTGTTGTGTTTCGGCTAATCCAAGTTCCCACGGCACGCCCGCGTGTTTTAGGGACGTCACTGGTGAGGCCCCGGTACCCCCGTCGTAGCCCGAAATTAATACAACATCTGAGTGTGCTTTGGCGACACCGGCCGCGACAGTACCGACTCCAATTTCTGCTACCAATTTGACGTGAATCCGAGCAACAGGATTCGCATTTTTTAAATCATGGATTAATTGAGCCAGATCTTCTATCGAATAAATGTCATGGTGAGGTGGTGGCGAAATTAGGCCCACCCCAGGAGTAGAGTGTCGAGTTTTTGCGATCTCGGGGTAAACTTTGTGACCTGGCAACTGTCCACCTTCTCCGGGTTTGGCACCTTGGGCCATCTTGATTTGGATATCATCGGCATTAACTAAGTATTCACTGGTGACACCGAAGCGACCCGAGGCGACTTGTTTGATTGCGCTGCGGCGTAGATCACCGTTTGCATCCGGCGTATACCGAGCCGGGTCTTCTCCACCTTCGCCAGTGTTCGATCGACCTCCAGTCCGATTTAGTGCGATGGCTAAGGTTTCGTGTGCCTCACGACTAATCGAACCGTACGACATGGCGCCGCTGTGGAAACGCGACATGATCTTCTCGATCGATTCTACTTCGTCAATAGGGATAGGTTTGCGTTGGTGTTTGAACGTCAATAGTCCGCGTAGTGTCGCCAGCCGCGTGCTTTGGTCATCCACTAGTTTAGTGTACTCGCGAAAAATCTCGAATCGTCGAGAATGCGTGGCGTGTTGAAGTTTGAATACAGTGTCAGGGTTAAAAAGATGATGTTCGCCGTCGCGACGCCATTGGTATTCGCCGCCCCATTCAAGATCGAGCACTTTCACCGGACGTTCGGGAAAAGCATTGTGGTGTAATTGGCTTATTTCGTTCTCGACTGTGTCGAGGCCAATTCCTTCGATTCGCGATGCCGTCGA
>Ga0310344_10004143_pt1 | contig 10766 bp, 15 predicted proteins | sample HC15DNA20200_MG_FD_203801 | JGI IMG/M metagenome (GOLD analysis project Ga0310344, IMG submission 203801) | Marine microbial communities from station ALOHA, North Pacific Subtropical Gyre - HC15-DNA-20-200_MG | ecosystem: Environmental > Aquatic > Marine > Oceanic | place: Pacific Ocean: North... | reverse complement strand
GTCGTTGTGAATAAAAAGCAGCATGCCGGCTACGCCAGCGCCAATACCAAGCCAGAATGTGCCTCGCCGGGAGAGATGTCTGACAAGCCAGGGCACAGCGAGACTCATCCCGACGCCGAGTATCCCGAGTACGAAAAAGAAGATACTCACATCCTTCGCTGATCCAAAGCGTTCCAGAGCCATCAGCGGCACTACGGTCACAATGATGGATCTATACAGCGGCTCAAGCGTAAATAGAACAAAGAACGCCGATGTGGTTGGCCGACTCGACGTGCTCATATCAGGAGGCGAGCCAAAAGGATGCCATTAGCTTCAAGATGCGAAGGAAGAATAATATGAATTAGCAGTGTCCGCGCCTGACCGAGAGGCCATTCCGTCTACGACTTTGAATCAGTATTATGGATGAGATAGTCTAGGTGCGACAGAACTATATGGGGAGTATTCCACAATTGAAAATAGTCAAAATGCCTGATTCATTCGTTCTGGCCATTCTGCTTATGATGGAATCTGTTGCGTTCGCAATGAGCAGTGGTTACGGATATGCGAGGCCGTGATAAGCAAATGCTGTGGGTAACGGGCGTGGGTCTCGCGATCGTACTGCTGCTGTACCTATGGTAGCTCCAGAAGTGCCCCGCCGAATAACGGATTCTCAGATGCAAGTCGTATGACGCACTTCGGCCTTCACTGGAGTCTTTTATGACTCATGAAACTCAGGCAACCTTAAACAAAGATAAACAAACAAGGAAAATAAAATGGCAATACTAGTAAAAGGACAGATCACAATTACCAAAGGATTCGATACCTGGCAAAAAATGGTCTATGAGCAGGATGGCAAGTTGGAAGAGCATGGCATTAAGTTTCTCTTCGCAGGGACTGAGAGAGAGAATCCTGACCAGCTTCACGTCGTGATGATGTTCCCAAATATGGAGGCGATCCAGGCCTTTCGCGATGATGATGAATTAACCGAAAAGCGTAGAGAGGCAGGAGCAGTGATTGAAAGTGGCGTCATGACGCCTATCTCGGATGACTACTTCACCAATTATCCAGATGCCTACATTAAGAATTAGGTCTCAAAGAAAAGATCCAGGCAGAGGGTCTTATTCGGCCAGGTGAGAGAAGTGAGCAAGAGGGGCTAAATGAACGGTCATCAATCAGTAGGCCGTTATGGCTGAAAGTTTCCCCATCACGATGCAGTATGGGAATCCAAGCCCGGCCGAAACGGTTGAGTTAATTCAGCTTCTCGCGGGAGCCTGGATGGGAGTTGCCCCGCGCGGCGCCTCCATCATGCCGCCGGGCTTAAACTGCTCAGAACAACACAAGATTCTGGAAGCCGTTTTTGCAGCGGAGTTTAAGAGCAACTGGAAATCTGAAGCTTTACGTTGGTGTACTGATCAGGATGGACGGATAGCAGCCTTTGCGTGTTTGGACCCTCTTCACGGCGGCAAAATTGCCGCCGGTGCTGGGGAAGTGCCCATTACCTCTGAGGAGATGGAGGCGTTTCTGCCTGGTGTGCCTGCTTCGTATCATCGGCGACTCATCGTACTAGTCAAACAATCGATCGTTTCCGATGAACGGGCCTGGAGCGGCATAACCCATGCTGCCCGTGCGGGTGACGGACGCATTTTTGAGATTAGGGGTGTCGGTGTGCATCCCGATCAAAAGGGGTGCGGAATTGGGGCAAGATTTATGAAAGAGCTGCTGGGGGAGGCGGCTGGGGCTCTGGTTACGATTACTACCCAAAACATGGGTGCAGCACGCTTCTACCAGCGTCTCGGATTTGAAGTCATTCTTGAGGAGGAGTGGACATTGCCCTACCCGGAGGGTGCTGAAACGCTGTCGCACTGGGTGATGAGCACGTTGGCGCCCGGAGTTAATTCTGGTCCTTGTGACCCGGTATGAGTGAGATCGCAGAATTCATCGCCGCTATGCCTAAGGCAGAGCTGCATGTCCACATTGAGGGCACGATTGAAGCGGATCTGTTGCTCACTATGGCCGACCGTAACGGTATTGTGCTGCCCTACATGTCTGCAGCAGATATCCTATCCGGTCAGAACACAGGCAAGTCTGACCCCAAACAAAACCTCGACAGTTTTATCGAGGCTTTGGATATTTGTCGTAATGTCCTGCGCCAGGGGCAGGATTATGAGGACATGACTTATGGCTACCTAAAGCGCTGCCAGGTCGAAAACATTGTTTATGCTGAGATCATGTTTGATCCCCAGGTGGGCCTGCGCCACGGCGTTGGTATTGAGACCCAGCTTGAGGCCATGCAGTCCGGAACTCGGGCCGGCGCCCAAGATTTTGGTGTCGAGGCGCGATGGATCATGAATTTTCAGAGGGATAGGTCAGCTGAAGAAGCGCTTGATATCCTAGATGCAGTTCGACCCTATAAAGATCAGATCGCCGGAGTTGGGCTCGATAACCCGGAGCGCCCCAACTTTCCGGATATCTTTGCTGGGGTCTTCTTAGCCGCAAAAGAAGACGGGTATAGGCTTACGTCACACTGCGACGTCCATATCCCCAATTCCATTCAGCATATCCGTGGCTGCATTGAGATCCTGGGCGTAGAACGGATAGATCATGGACTGAATGCGCTTGAGGACGACAGCGTTGTTCAACAACTGGTCGACCAGAACATTCCACTGACAGGATGCCCCACGCGCTATGCGTTTCAGTCACAGACTTCGCCTGATGATCTAGCCATGATGACGGCCCTCCTGGAAAGAGGTGTCTTAATCTCGCTTAATAGTGACGATCCAGCTCAGTTCGGAACAGGCTGGCTATCACAGACGCTGATTGAGGCGCAGCGTACAGGAGATTTGTCGTGGGAAACTATGATCAGTTTTATGCGCAATGGTTTCGCTTCAGCGTGGCTCGCTGACGACCGAAAGACTGGCTACCTTCAGGACTTTGATCGCTCTTGCAATGCCATCCGACAGAAACGATAGATGTATAAGATCCAATCTTGTTACTTATTAGAGAGGTAAATCACATGATTGCTGAGAAGTTTACGACATGATCATCAGGGTTAGAGAAAATCACGCCCTGACGCTCGAAGATGAAGATAATTTTCAAAGCTTCTGCATAAGGGCGCAGAATCCGAACACCGATCTTGGTGCATTGGATGCGATTACCAGAAGAGTCGAAGAGGGCAACTACTGGCTCGATGCACTTGCCGTGATCGCACTTTCCAGCAAAGCCACTGAAAAAATGTGGCTAGATCAATTCTGGGCCATGCTTGCCGGTGCTGAGCCTTATGGGTATGCGGATCTCAAAGCCCAACTGGTCCGTGCTCATATCGAATATGACACCCAGGATTAAACAGTCTTAGTCAAGGCGTTATCTGCTCCTTGGCGCTTCTGATCGCGTACCTTCTTAATGCGAGTTCTTCAAGATCAACAAAGCATCGAATTCGCTGACGATGTCAAAAACTCTATGCAGGATAAGGCGTGAGCGTCACGATCTCGCGTGACGATTAGAAAGATCAAGACAACTGCTATGACCGCGATTGCCCATTGGATAATCTGTTCGCGTTTCATTTACTTTTCCTACCCGCCGCGCATGATTAGCAGTAATGCGACGACCGCTAGCGCAACGATGGTCACCCGAAATATCTGTCGATGCTTCACTCGTCTTCGCCAATTTCCCTCTCGGGAATTGTAGAGTCATGAACCCGTTTTCGCTCATCGTATTCAACGTCAACGGCAAAGTCCCTCTTGTGCTGCTCGGAAGTCGTGTCATAGAGTTCCTGCAATAGGTTTATCCAATCCGACAGGATATCCAATTGGCCTATGCGACCGATCTCATTCCAAGCGTACGCGTCCAGATCTAGATAAAAAGAACCTTCGCCTGCTTTGAGGTCGATCAATAGAGTCCCAACTTCTTCACAATCAACTTCCGGCGTTTTCATACGTCTATCTTACCTATTCAGACACTACTTACATAGGTGTTGAGTAATCTGTAAATCGCTGTGTTTGACGGTATTTGATGTTCAGGATAGCTGGGAAAGGATGTTCCTCACGCACCCCTTTTTGATTGGATACCGGCGGATATCGACTATCTGAACTGCTTGCCCGGGTTAGAGAATATCCCTGATAATCTATTTGGAGATTTAATGGATTGTTTAATAATGAAATCGACAATCAGAAAGACAGCATATCTCCATTTAGCGGCGGTACCAGCGGTTGTTCTTGTTGGCTGTGACGGCGGTAGTACAAGTGGGGGTGTCGGGAGTGAGTGATGCCTTGGGCTAAGAAAAACAGTGAGTTCCCCTCCACTGATGGGAGTTAAGAAATGACTGGTATCGTTGAATCGTTTAGCAAAGATACTCGGACAGAGCAGATTCTTAGCGGTGCTTTACTGTTTGGCTCCTGTGTAGTGACAGTAGTGGTGTTTATGTATGTTGGCTTTCTGTGCTTTTGGTAAATGAGTCTTCTTGAGAATGAAACCAAGAAATCTACTCCTACTCCTGCGAGGGAAAAAGGAAGCGCCGACAGATCTTCGGAGACTTGTCATTGGCCTTGCCGTGCTGCTTGGCCTCTATTTCGGACTGGATTATTTGGGTTTGTGGGGGGCTTCACCCGGGAATTAAGCGACGGCTTCTATGACCGACTTCCAATTTTCTCGTCACATAAATAGAATGGCCTAACACTTCTCTATGAGTAAACGTAATGGCGACATATGAATGCAAACAATGTGGTATGGCAGTAAATGCGACCTGCGCGAAATGTGATGCCCCGCTAATGGATGATATGCTTCAACTCGATGATGGCACTCAGGTCCAAATCTCAAAATGTCCGAATGACCACGGCAAGATTAAATCTCCTCTTTGCTGTGGGAATGATATGAGTTGCGCAGTTTCCTAAACAACTAGGTGATCTTTGGGTATGACAACCCGAGGATCAACTGATAATGAATACTGAATCGGTTCGAAGGATCACGATCGGTATCGCGATCGCGTTCATCATCTATGGTGGATTGAAGTTTATAGGCGTGATTCCTTCGTGAGCGACAAGGGTTTTGACTGGAAGCCTTAATGTCTGACTTCCAATCCTTCCGATGGACCTAAAAGGACTCAAAGGGACTGGAAGGGATCTGAGTTCAGCACATTTTCAGCACACTCAAAAAAGAGGGGTACCCACCCCTTTTCATGATCAACTTAATACATATATCCCGGCCACGCAGCGGAGGGGATTTTTAGTCATCCGACTGAGTTCTATCGCTGACTAATCGTTCTTTTTCATTCGCGAACTGGAAAACTCTTTCACAGTAAGCGCGAGAGCCACAACCATAAGGGAAAAAACAACTACTCCAGTTATAAAAAGAATATCATCGGTCATTCAGCTTTCCCCAAATCATCATCAACTTGAAATAGATACCAAAGCCTAAAATCGCTGGAACCCAAATCGCAGTGAATATTCCTTCGATCCGCTGACCGTTAAACCATAGGTATCCAGAGACGAAGAAAGAAATCATCACCCCTAACAACAAAAAAAAATCAGACCGTTTAAACATGTTTAGCCCCTTATCTGTTTCTGGTCGAGAATGCGGCGATCAGGCACCCAACAATCGCGATCCCAGAAGGAATTCTGATGTTGGAAATACTGATACCAGTGAGCTCTAACGGTACGACCTCAAGTAAACCTAGGCCGACATATCCAGACCCGAAGATAATTAGAGCGACTCCGAGTCTTTCCAAAAAGACGCTTGTCATGATGTTAGGATATTGGAGTCACGTGATTTTCTTGTGAATCCGTGGATGTTTACATCATCGCATCTGCAGATCTCATTCCTACAGTAACAAAACCGCATAAAGCGGGTTTTGAGGTGTTTACTTTTAGGGCTTTAGGATGTCACACACACTCACACATCCCTCTTCATGGCCACCTTTGCAATGTGACCTCCATCACCCAACTCTCCTCCATATCCCCTAAAAGGTGACAGGGGACACAGACTCTTTCCCTCATACCTCCCAAAATGGGTTCACTCAATGCAGTGAACCTCATTCAACACAGATACAGGAGAACGTTATGAGAAGACCCATCCTAGTTTTAATAACCACGATTGCGGTTTTATGGCCTGCGCTGAGTGTGCGTGCCGGTCAGGCTAATGTCAGCGGATGCATCTCCAACGTCGAGCTTATGTATAACGTGAATGGTGAGATATTTACTCGGCTTAAGGTATCGCCTATTAACGGGGGCAATTGGTTCTACATTTCCGTAACGAAAAAGTACCTGAAACACGGGAACCACCACTTTGGCAATTTCTTGTCCCCGGAGGAGGTCGCCCAGCATCAATATCTTCTCGAAATGCTCAATACTTCCGCCTCCCTCGGGAGAGTGGTTAAGTTTCGTTGGTATACGACAGGTGCCTCCAAGGATTTCGTCCGGGCCGTGTCAGTCATGCCCCTAAGCGACTCATGCTCCTCTTGAAGGAATCGAACTATAGATACGGCGAGAGAGGGTTAGAGACGTTCCGGTTTGAGGGGGTCGTCGGACATCTGGGTTTCTCGATGCATGGCTTCCAAGGGATGTTGTATTAATGCGGTGACTTCTACGTCGCAATAGCGCCATACCGGGAGCGAGCTTAAGCTGTCATGTAGTTCGTCTGGTCCTGTCACTTCCCAGAGAAGAAACGCTGAGGATGTCCCTGGTAACCGCCAGATACGCGTCATCCTCTTGGCCTTCAGAAGCTCGATACCTCGGGCGCGTTCGCGCTTGAGCAGGTCAGCGAGCTCCTCTGCTGTTAGCGTATCGGGGAAGTGAGGTGTGAGTTTAACTAGGAATTCCATGACCCAGGTTCCTTTGCCGGTTTGGGATTATCGTTTAATGGTTAGGATGTGGTATCTCGCGGGATAAGTCGGACAATACTTTCAGCCCGGCGTTACGGCCGGGTAAGCCGGTCACATAATTGGCCGGCCAAGTGCCGTTCGAACAAAGATAGAGCCCCCGAATTGGCGACGAATAGTCACTGTGACCGGAAAATGGACGCCATTGGAACATCCGTGATGTCATTACCTCGCCATGCAAGGCATGTGCTTCCCGCAGGCCATAACGTTCTTCCAAGTTTTGTGGGGTTAGAGTCCCATGATCGACGATGATGTTTCGGAGGTTAGGCATGTGTTCTGTCAGCGCATCGACCGTATGGTGTACCCAGTCGTCCTTTTGCGCGTCCCAGGAGCCTCCTTTAAGATCGTACGGCGCATAGCAAACCGAAAGCGACATAAGATGCCGTCCTTTGCGATTAAGGCTATCATCGATAGCGGTTTGCACGATCCCGTAGATGATCGGTTCACCAGACCAGTCGCCCCCTAGAGCCTTATGATAAGCCTCATCCATCTTTGCTACGCTCGGCCCAGCGCGGAATCCACAACGATGCATGAGTTGGGTCTCTTCATTGCTGCGGGAGGCAGCGTATTCAGGCAGGGCATCCAGTGCTAGGTAGACCTTACCCATACACCCTTGCATAGGCAATTGGGATAGTGTGGCGCTTAATTCTGGGTCAATGGCTTCTTGAGGCACAAGGTTGAGCAATGTTGACACCGGATTCATGGCCGATATCACGACTCGGGCATCGAGGTCACGACCATCTTCCAACACCACTCCTTCAACGCCTCTTGAACAGCACTTTATCTCCGCGACCCTTGCCTCGGTGATCACCTCAGCACCAGACGCCGTAATCGAACGTAGCATGGCTTGAGTGATGGCACCCATACCACCGCGTGGTGTCCCAGCAGCAAATTCCGGTGTGAGCATAACTTTCTTGAGTTTTCGGGCGACCTTGGCTTCCCGGTACATTGGTCGTTGCATCATTTGGTACGCAGAACCTGGTGTTGACGGCCCGATAAAACTTCCAGCCACTGCAAGCATGCAGAAATGGCTTCGGATTTGTTCGGAAGAAATCCGTTCTGAGGCAACGTCCATAGCGCTACCAAACATTACGCGGCTAAAAAAGTCCTCCTCCCGACCAGGGCGAACCCGTGCAGCAACCTCAGAAAAGTGTGGCGGAGGATCATAAAATGAGACGTCGAGTCGTCTGCCCAAGGCCGACATTTCATCCATAGTCGCGAAGTAACCTTCAAACTCGCCGGAGCCAAACTGATTATATTCAGCGCGCGCTAAGGCACGGTTCTGGTAGCTCAGGAGCCGCGTGGTGTCTGGTAGATAAGCCACCGCGCTCGGATCTCCGACAGGAATCCATTCAAGCCCGAAATTCTCAAGCTGCATATCAGCTTGTACAACTGAATCAAGATTGTGACCGGAGTTGACGGCCATATTCCCGAGATAGCCTGGAATCACTTCACGGGTTTGGCACATACCACCCACTTGATCGGCCTGCTCAAGCACCAGAACATTGAGGCCAGCCCGGGCCAGATATCCAGCCGCTGTTAGGCCGTTGTGGCCACCTCCAATGACGATGGCGTCTCTCACTGGTCTTACGTCCCTTGTGGTTTGAAGCTCTCGTTGAAGAACTGTAACCAGTTCCGGCCGGCAAATTTCATAACGTCATCATCCGAAAATCCCCGATCGCTAAGAGCCTGGAAGATAACTGGCGTGTCAGCGCATGACTGATACCATTTTGGCCAGTCGGAGAACGCTGACTTGGAAGCAAGGGGGCTTTTCCGAGCCCATCGTCCAGCGCGCCACCACTCGATAGACTCGACGGGGTGTCCTGCGTACCAGTCCGATCCTAATGCAATGTGATCAATCCCAAATCGCTCTGCCGACCATTCAATCATTTCACAAAACGTTTCCAACGAACAATCGGATCCGTCTTTCATAATCTTCGGATACATTGACAGCCCAAGCATGCCACCATTGTCGACGACCGCGCGGATTTGCTCGGTCGTCTTGTTCCGGCGATTAAGTTCAATATCAAAGCCGACGAATTCGGATGGGTTGCCATGCGTGATAGCAATCGGCCTTTCAGAATGCTCAACGGCGTCGAACCCGGTTTGCTCATTGCAATGGGAAATGTCTATCACCATACCGACGGCATTCATCTCCCTAACCACGTTACGGCCAAAAAAACTTGAAAGACCAAGTGAGTCGTCTTCCCAGCATCCAGACGCCACAGCGTTCTGAACGTTGTAAGTGAGTTGGGCAATCCGTACGCCCAACGTATGGAACACGCGAATCAAATCAATATCGTCCTCGAACGGCGAGGTGTTTTGAAAGCCAAATATTACGGCCGTCCGACCGGAAGCTTTGATCGCAGTGATGTCGTCGGAAGATGTGGCATGAGCGATTAGATCGCTATTTTCATCGAACTGTCGATTCCAACGACCGATAGCGCTGAGTGTGTCGCGAGCGCCTTCCCATATCGCTAGTGTGACATGGACGCAATCGATAGATCCGTCACGCCACTCCTGGAATCGTGCACGACTGGGTTTAGGAACCTGTAGGCAGTCGATTACGAGCATCTCATCATTAGGCATAATTCATCTGTTTTGATAATCTATTGGTGGGGGACATTTTATCTCCTGGCAGGGGAGTCAGGGAATACCGAGTCGCCTTAGGATGTAAATGTAATAACGTTGTATCCCTCCTTTGCGTGTGACTGATCCCTCACTACACAGTGCGTATAACGCCTCTCTAACCAACATCGTGTATCTTACCCACGCTGACTCCTTATGAATAAATGAAACTCCTCACACTCATCTTCCTCTTCTTCCTGGGCAGTGTCGCTAATGCCGACCTTTCAGGCACTGCCTTAATCGTAGACGGTGACACCATCACGATCAGCGGCAACAAGATTCGCCTACACGGTATTGATACTCCAGAGAAAGATCAGGTGTGTCGGGATGCCGGCGTTATCTGGAAGTGTGGTGATGAGGCGACGGAAGCCCTACGGGAGTGGACTGACACCAAAGAAGTTCGGTGTGTTGGAGAGAATAAGGATAAGTACGGAATTCTTATCGCAGAGTGCTTCGTTGACGGATACAACCTAAACGCAAGACTTGTATCTGAAGGCTGGGCATTAGCCTATCGGCGCTATTCCAAAAAGTACATCCCACAAGAAGACGAAGCCAAAGCCGCAAAGAGGGGTATGTGGATAGGGGAGTTTGTGGCACCGTGGGATTGGCGTCGAGGCGAAAGATTGCCATCGGATTATTAACAATCAACAACGAAGCCCTCCAACATGAGTTACGAGTACGTAGTTGTCGAGTTTCTAGTCGATGAGCAACATCCAGGCGAACGATTGGGCGGCTGTCCCGACATGGAGCGCATTTACTTTCCCGCTTGGTTGAACCACAAAACAGTTGAGAACGCCGTAGCGAGGGCTGGGGGACGTTTGTGGGGTGCCTGGTACGGAGGAATGTTTGGTCTCGCTACCAATAGGTTTATTGTTGTGAGTTCCGGTGAAAGCGTTTTGGCGCAAGATGATCTGATCCAGGCGCTGGCGCCAAAGGGGATGGCGTTAACCATCGTCGACTATCAATCACTAACCCCTACAATCCGTCCCTTGAGTCGTACACCCATTACTCGATTCGGGTTTTTTGTTTTTCGTTGGCTTCGCTTAGCGCCTCGCTCGCTAGATGAATGGATCGGGTTGTGTAATGAAACTTGGCCCAATTTTCAACAGCGCTCACGGTCGGAGTGTCTCGCTGTATGGGAGGTCGACCGTGATGACCACTTGGCTGAGGAAGTCCTGATGTGCACTTGGTATGAAGACTTATATTCCTGGGATCACAGCCGAGAGGTGGATTCTGCTGACGCGCCCAAATGGAGGCGAAGGGCAGAACTGGAATACAACCACTGGGGAAT
>Ga0310344_10004142_pt1 | contig 10767 bp, 9 predicted proteins | sample HC15DNA20200_MG_FD_203801 | JGI IMG/M metagenome (GOLD analysis project Ga0310344, IMG submission 203801) | Marine microbial communities from station ALOHA, North Pacific Subtropical Gyre - HC15-DNA-20-200_MG | ecosystem: Environmental > Aquatic > Marine > Oceanic | place: Pacific Ocean: North... | reverse complement strand
AACTGAAACACACTGATTTACTGCACCACTCCTTCACATTTCTCGGCATGGCTTGCAAGTAATTCTCGATACAAGGATACGTGGCTTTCGATCATATCCTGTGTGGAGAAAAACTGCTCCATGCGAAGTCGTCCAGAATTTCCAAACTGCTGAGCAAGCGCGGGATTCTCAAACAACCGGAATGTCTTATGCGCCATTTCCGCACGGTCCCCCACAGGAATCAAATATCCTGTTTTTCCTTCAATGACTAGTTCATTTACTCCTGGAACATTGGTTGCAACGACCGGAAGCCCACTCGCCATAGCTTCCATCACCGAATTAGGCATCCCCTCGTATTCACTGCCTAACCAGAATACATCCATCGCTGAGTACAGAGATTCTACTTCTTCACAGTGTCCAAAAAATTTGACACGATCGAGAATTTGACAATCCCGTGCAAATTGCCGCAATTGATGACGCTGAGGACCGTCCCCAACGATTAACAGATACACTTTTGGAAGAACAAGTTTCAGGATGTCGGCTGCCCATATCAGATCGCGAATTCTTTTTTGTGTAGCTAACCTGCCAACATAGCCAATCACACAAGCATCCTCCGGCAGTTGAATTTGCTCCCGGATTCGTTTCCGATCATACTTTTGTGATTTTATCGGATCGATGCCGTTAACAATGACCTGAATACGATCTCCAGAAACACCATGGTCTCTATAAAATTTAGCAACTCCCTGTGAATTGACCACCAGTCGATCGGTTTTCTTGGAAAGCCAACGATCCACAGGAAAATGCCAGGGCGATTTCCATCGATCGACACATCTCTCGGTCGCGATAGTTACTGGGATTTTCATCCAGCAACCTACCAAACGGCCATAAGAATTAGCGGCTGTCAACCACGTATGAATGATATGTGGCTTAAACTCCGAGATAACTTGACGCAATCGCCATAGAACAATTGGATCCAATTTCATTCTCTTGTGCAGGATGTCAACGGGTATACCCGCACGCTGTAATTCCTTTTCATAGGACCCTCCCCGTGTCAAACACACCACGCGTATATCAAATTCATTCCTGGGCAAACCGGCAGCAAGCAGGCTCAACTGCTTCTCACTGCCTGATCGATCCAGTGTCGGGATAAGAAATAAAACACGATTCACGATAGATGGTCATTCCAAATCACAAAGAACCAAACGTCTTCTTTACACTGACCCTGCATCACTCCTCTGACAGATCCTCGTTTTCCAGCGCGGCCACATAGGGCAGATTTCGGTATCGATTATCGTAATCTAGGCCATACCCCACCACAAAGACATCGGGAATTTCAAAGCAGCAATAATCCGGTGAAAATGGTGTGACCTGGCATTCTTGCTTGCGCAACAGAACCGCTGTTTTCAGTTCCTTTGGATTTTGTTTCTCAAGATCTTCTTTTAGACGGGACAATGTATTTCCACTGTCAAGGATATCGTCCAATAGAAGGATGTTCCGCCCACTAATACGTGGCAGGAATTCAAGATTTGTGGTCAATTCCCCCGGAGACATTACCTCTCCTCGATAGCTGGAAGCCTGAACCACTCCAACATGTAAACGGAAATCCAGTAAGCGGATCAAGTCAGCAAGAAACACCAGGCTACCTGTTAAAACAGCAAGAACGGTAACCGTGCGATCCCGGTAATCCGAACATAGTTCTTCCGCAAGTTCCTGTATTCCATTGCGAATTTCGTCTTCATTAAGCAAGATACGCAAAAGACCTCCCTCAATTATTTGAATCGTTGAACTGTATTGTAGGTGTGATGCGGAATCATGCCCACCTGATTCGCACAACTCAACCATTTCCGAGATTGTTAAGACCATGCATGATCCACTATGGCAAACCATTGAGATCGATGGCCGATCATGTGATTTGTTCTCCAGCCAGAACTCACCCTCCAGTCGAAACTTACTCCTATTCTTACACGGGCGTAACCAGGAAAGGCTTGCTGACAATCCTGGCTTCTCGCGATACCTTCAGGATTCCAATATGACCGCTATTTGCCCACAAGGAGGTACGTCCTGGTGGCTCGATCGTGTCGACCCGTGTTTTCACAACAACATTTCGGCTGAAGAATATCTGACAACACAAGTGCTGAATTTTGTCCAATTGGAACTAGGTATACCCGATCCACATATCGCTATTATGGGATTTGACATGGGGGGGCAGGCTGCACTGCGTCTGGCTTTTCGCTATCCTCGTCAATTCCCTGTTACCATTGCGTTGTCCCCAACGATTGATTTTCACTTGCTCTACCATTCTGAACCTTCCCTGCAGGCTCTGTTTCCTACACAGGAAGCAGCAAGGCAACATACCGCCATACTGCACATTAACCCCCTAAATCGCCCCAGGCATATCTATTTTTCAGACAACCCATCATCCCCATTCTGGTTTGACGGAACACAGCGATTACACGAAAAACTCACAGCTGTGGGTGTGCCTCACGAATGCAATCTTGCCTCCCATTCGATCGACACAGGGACCTCTGATTTTCACTCGTTGTTGCCCTTGTCCGAAACCTTCCTTTCAAACTCCCTTATCACTGAGAAAAATCCGCTGCCATGAATACGCGATCTTCTTCACCGCATCCAGACAGTTCAGAATTCTCACTGGCCCCCTGTGTTACGATCGTCACAGGGGCAGGCAGCGGCATAGGAAAAGCCATCGCAAAGCGTTTTTGCAGCGCAGGTTCATACGTAACTCTGGCCGATATCAACCATTCGAATCTTGAATTGGTGATTTCTGAAATGGAAACCCCCGAGCATGTGATGCCCATCACAGTAGACGTAACAAGCAAAGAATCCGTAGACAACATGGTTAAAAAAACCGTCGAACGATGGGGGACTCTCGATGTTTTGGTTTGCAGTGCGGGAATCACCAGCGACACGCCTTTTCTGGAACTTTCACTCGAAGAATGGGAACAAATGTTGCGCACGAATCTCACGGGAACTTTTCTTTGTTGCAAGGCAGCACTCGTTGCCATGCAAGAACGGAAACAGGGCTCCATCGTAAACATAGCATCGGTTGCCGGGAAAAAAGGAGGAGGCTTTTTTGGGACTTCACATTATGCTGCATCCAAAGGTGGTGTGCTTGCTTTTACACGGGCACTGGCACGTGAGGCCATTCGAATGGGGATTCGCGTAAACGGTATTTGTCCCGGACCTACGGAAACTCCTCTTATCGCGAAAATGGACAGCCAACGACGCCGGCAGTTGACCGATAGCATACCGATTGGCCGTTTTGCCGAAGCGGATGAAATCGCTCGGGCAGCACTTTTTCTGGCAAGTAATCAAAGTAGTTATTGCGTCGGCGAATGTCTCGCCGTTGATGGGGGAATATTGATGGACTAAGCCGATCACCCACGGGGTCTTGGGGACCCTACGGTTTACTCCACCATTAAGAGACCTTCCCTAACTAACCGTCTCGTGAAGAGCGGCATCGGAGCGAGCAGGACTTCCTGCCTCTGATTCTTGGCCATGAGGGCCGGCGAGAAGGGGCTCTTCATTTCGTTTTTCTTCAACGGTTACCATACGCTCAAGAAGCCAGCCGGCTTTTCCGGCGAGCAATGAGGGCAATAAAATTAGATCGGCTATCAGTGCAGCCCCCAACAACGCTCCCATCATCCATCCAAAGCGTGTCGTTGGACCAAACTCACCATACCCAAGTACAGCCAGGCCACATCCAGCGATCAGAGATGTCTGCAACAAAGCGGGGCCGCAATGCCGCATTGCGAGGATTACAGATGCCTTCCGTGATTTTCCTTCATTTAATCCGTGGCGGAACCAAGTGAGGTAATGAAGCGTACCATCTACTGCAATTCCCAGAGCAACACTTGCCGTCATCATACTGGCAATATCAACATTGATACCCGCCCAGGACATGGCACCAAAAACAAAAACAACAGGTGTGAGGTTCGGAATCATTGAAATCAGCCCAGCCCAGAAGGATCCCATCCAGACAGCCATCACAATGTAAATGATACCAAACGCCAAGCTAAAGCTCTGCATAAGGCCCCACAAAACCTGTTGTTGCGCCTCATAGATAACCGGCACAAGTCCGGTTACCTCAAAAGACACATCTGACGGTGATCCATGAGCTGCGAGCACCGATTCAATGGGTTTCTGAATCTTGTTGAAAAAATCACCGTAATCAATGCTCTCAAGCGCTGGAATACGTGCCGTAATACGCCAGAGGTTTGCTCCCGTTTCATCGGTCCTAAGAAACGAAGCGGTTTCCTTTCGATTGTGGATGGTTCGTTCAACAAATAATCCGAAAGCGGGTCGAGCAAATCGGTCTTGTGGAGGCTCTCGCAAGAATGAAGCAAGCGATAAGGTGCCCCCCACTTCTGACATTTTTCCAATTTCACTCTGTATCTCGCTGACCAGTTCCATTTCATCCAGAAAAACACGTTTGGGACGACCATTCGTTTCATCAGACTGGAATCTCACCACTGTTTCTACAGGAATGAGTGAAGTAACATTCTCTTCCAAAAATGCATATGATGGGTAAGGTGACGGTGGCAAACCAGCCACATGGTGCTCGGGAAAATAATGGATCGCTTTTACCTGGGTTTCAACATTCGGGAGAGCCCAAGCCGCTGTAACAAAGACCCCCATCGAAACGGTAGTGACCAAAAGATGGTTCCGCGACAACCAGTCACCTAATGCCGTCCACCCACCCCATTCAGCTTCACTTTTACGAATGCGAGCATTGTGCAGCAAATGCAGTGCAGCGGGCAAAGCCAGAAGCACCATTAGTAACACCAGCAAGCTTCCTATTCCCGCATAGATACCGAACTGACGGACGGGATGAATCTGACTGGTACCCAGAGATATCAGGCCGATAGCGGTAGTTACACTCGCCAGCACGCAGGGCTTCCATCCAATGTTCCAAGCTCGCCCGACAGCTCCTTTTCTGCCGCCATTACGTACCGCTTCGCTCCAGTAATTCACCATATGGATGGCACCCGACAAAGCGAGCACTAAAACCAGTGGAGACATTACCACCATCACTAAATTCATGCTTCCACCCGTTCCGGCTACCAAGGCGCGCGAAAGCACGATGGAGTAACCGGCAGTAAGTAAAACCATGAAAGCCAACCATATATTTCTCAGTAGCACAAAACAGAGAATGCCACAGACTGCTCCCATAAATTTCAGTAGGCCGTCTATGGTTTCTTTTCCCCAGACATCCAATGCAGCATTGACCACCGGTCCCCCAGCCAGATACAACTCGTCGCGATTGGGATGTTCGTCATCACGGCCTAAATCAACTCGGTTCGAGGCGACCTCTCGTATTTTTTTCATTACTTCTGGACGATTTTGAATCCCACCGCTGAGTACCACTAGATTAGCCACAGCGCGTTTCCCACTCTTCACATCGGCTGGTCCAAGCAAAAAACCTTCCAAGCGTGATTCCGCTTCGGCCTGAGAAAGGTTACCGGGACTCGTCATTCGCTCAAGGAATTGAACAGGCGTGTGGACTGCAACCACCTCATCCACCTCAGATTCCAGACGTTCGGCCAAAAGTCCCATTCGAGGATCGTCCAGGCCACTGTTATCCCAGGACATCACTATGACTTCATCTCGACCGAAGCGATCACGGAATCGATTCAACCTCTGAAGTTGTTCTGTCTCACTGGGCAACCAGGTCTCGATTGCGTTATTCTGGCTCAAGCCCCTTGAAAACACGACAAGTGGCCCCAGCGCAAATGACAGCAAAATCAAAATAATCAAGCTGTTCTTATCAGTAAAAAAACGTGCCATTACTTTGCTCGTTTACCTGTGAATCAGGAATGATTTATACCGGCAACTAGCGTTCCCTCACACTCTCCTCAGAATTGATTACCGCGACAGGAATCCTCCATCGACACCCAAAACCTGCCCATGAACATAGTTTGACGCGGGGCTCGCCAGAAATACAACAGCACCCATTAAATCGGCTGGTTTCCCCCAGTTTCCTGAGGGAATTCGATCCAGTAGCTGCCGATTACGCACCGGATCCGCCTTCAAAGCTTTCGACATATCGGTTTCGATATACCCGGGTGCTAAGGCATTCACATTTATGTTTCGGGCAGCCCATTCATTGGCCAATGCTTTGGTAATACCGGCAACAGCATGCTTGCTAGCGGTATAGGCAGCAATGGTAAACCCCCCTGAGAAACTCAACATGGATGCCATATTTATAATTTTTCCTGATCGCTGCATGAGCATATGACGTCCCACTTGTTGGCACAGTAACCACACGGCATCTAAGTTGGTTGCCATTATACGATCCCAGGCTTCTTCTGGAAATTCTTCACAAGCATATCTTGAATTCACTCCGGCATTATTTACCAGCACGTCAATCCTGCCATACTGCCCGATCACCTCATCTACCAAGTTACTTAATTGACTACGGTCGGACAGATCCGCCTGTACAGCCATCGCTGAAGGTGAACAGGCACTCACTCGGTCCATGGTTTCTTTAGCATCCGTGCTCCGGGTATGCACAATTACAGTAGCCCCCGATTCGGCTAACGCAACGGCACAGGCCTGACCAATACCACGGCCCGCGCCTGTCACCATTGCTACTTTTCCGGCCAGACTAAAATGCGACAGAAAGGGTGTTGATTCTTCCATTCATCTCGTCCTGAAATGCCACCTTCCCACAATCACTGTTGACGCTAAAACACAACGCCCACTTCAATGGAAACTCTCGTAATTGCGTTGTCCGACCAACGACTTATTCATTGTATCGTCATATCTGAACTATTCGGTCCTCTCTGTCACACGTCTTTTCACATTTACCTGACACCGCAGATATAACAGGAGCCCGCTGCCAATCCCTCCTGGGGGGATTCCAGGCTGAATCAGAACGGTCCTTCACTCCGCCAGGTAAGTCAACCGACACTCCAAGCTATATCTACCTCTAGATAACTTTATTCGTCGACGCGTTCTTCCCTCCATAAAAGAACGCGTTGAAAACAACTTCCTAATCAAATTTACGGGCCGAAATTCCCTTCCCCTCTCCTCTGAAGCCCTTTCCCTTCCTCACAGCCACCTTATACGAAACCTACTTGGAACAGGCCTCTTGACTGCGTTCTATGGCGCTTCAGGTGGAGCGTATAAAAATTCACGTGGCCCGCGAACGGTGTAGTACGAGTTTCCATGATCATGCGAATGAGAAGATGCATGTGTTCCTTCGCCACAGTCATCATCACATGAATCATCGCAATGGTGATCGGCACACTGGTGATCCATGTGCCCACATCCAGAGAGAGGAAGCAGCGCAAACATCATCACTGCCGGGTATATGAGTCCTTTCATTGCCTGAGGCTCCTTTACCAATGGATTACTTCGAACGAGAATCGCGCGTTAACTTGCGCGGGATATACGCACGGAATAAACATCGGCAGTTTGTCACCTAAAATCCGCAAAATCTACAGATTTGCAACGAAACAACCAGACCGATTTTTCGTCAGAGAGGTATTAAACCAATCACTTGAACTCAAAACGAATTGGACTGATAAATAACTTCGCACCTTGCTACCCGATCATTATCGCTGAAAAATCATGGTTTTGAGAGTGGATACTGCTCGTAAGAAAGCCAGCAGACTTCCACATTTGATTAATCCCCCATCATGAAAGAGGGACCTGTTCGTATCAATACGCTCCTCCAGCGGACGACTGGCACGGCCATTATCCACCCGCCAGCAAGAGAGTGTGGTTACGCAAAGTTCCCACATTATATCGAACAAGCTCAACAGCTACTTTTTTCTGAAATGAGATGATTCAGATGTCCGATTACAGAGTCATGCGATAGGCATTCTCTTTTAACCACAATTGATCCATTTGATAGTCCGGTATTACGGCTCCTACACACTGCCAGAATCGAGGAGAGTGATTGAAGTGAAGCAGATGCGATAATTCATGAACAACGACATAGTCCACCACCCTCGATGGTGCCATGATTACCTTCCAATTAAAACGTAGAACACCTTCTGAACTACAACTGGCCCACCGACTTCTATACTTCCTTATCCCCACCTTTTTCGGGTCAACTTTCACTTTCAAGATTTCTGAATAGTACAGTGTCCTCTTCAGAAACCTCTCCAGTGCACATTTCTGATACCAATCAACAAGTTGCGTACGGACCTGGTCACGACGCTTCTCGTCATCCAACGCGACATCGATCCACACCATTAATTTTCCTCTCCGCATTTTCACACATACGGAACTTCCGTGCGTAACCTGAAGTGCATAGTGCCTTCCCAGGTAGAGGAACTGTTCGCCATCATCGAAAATCTTGGGCTCCTCCTTAGGCCGTTGTCGATGATCCTCGCATTTTTTGCGAATCCAGTCTGACTTGCTATTAATGAAGTCTACAATGCGCGACTGAGTAACATATCGCGGCACGAGAATTCTGGCCTCCCCGTCACGAACCGAAAGAGAGACTGTTTTCTTTCGATTGGTACGCTTTACTTCCACGGAAATTCCATCCGGAGTTTGCAATACCTTTTTCACCATGCCACATCCTCATCGTGATATTCACTCATCTTGCACTTTCAAAAACCAGAACAACCATGATTCATTCCTTGTGTCACCCTATATCAGCGCACACCTACCACTCGTCCCATTTTTTTGCGTGTATTCGCCCCGTGTTCTGAAGAAACGACTACCTGTCACAGCTGTTTGCTAAGATCGCCAAAAATTCACCAATAGCAGCCGCTCATGATACCGCATATTTTCCATTACCGAATAGACGGCAGCGACGAATGATAGTCCCCTTGAGTACACGGACGGATTCGGGTATAAGGTTCGTGCTTTTCCCACCCGGATGTTCTCCTCTCTCCAATCAGCAAAACCGAGACAAGGAAGTCGCCATGCGCATTTCATCCTGTGCTCTGACCATTGTCATTTTAACAGGGATCGTGAAACAAGCCCATCCAGCTGACCCTCCCTACTTGGCACAAGTAACAAACAATGACACGGTAGTACGAAGCGGTCCTGGAAAGGCATACTACCCAACCTCACTCGTTCAGCAAGGAACCCAGATACAGGTGCTCCGCCACGCACTTGGTGGCTGGTATGCCATTGCGCCTCCTGCACAAGCCTTCAGTCTCGTAGAACGTCAGAAAATAACCCTTTCAGATGGTCAAACAGGAATTGCCAATAGCAACAATGTGATCGTACGTGTGGGAAGTTCGTTGAACCAAAACTGCAATATGGCTGCCGGCGTCCAGTTGCACCAAGGGGACCGTGTCAAGATCCTCGAGGAAATAACTTTGCAAGAAGATGGTCAATTGCTGGAACTCTATCGCATTCAACCCATCCGACAGGAAGAACGATGGATCTCCGGTCGGTTTATTCGTCCGATATCAGGGAACACGGAAACCGCAGGCGATGTCTCTTTTCAAAAAGACGATCCTCCTATAGACGATAAGTTGCAAATTTCTCTGAAAGCTTCAGACAGGACACTTGTAACCTCTCCATCCCGCCGGAGTTCCTCCCCTTCATCGTTATCTAAGAAACGGCAATCAGATGCTTCATCTCCCGTAACAAAGCCCCTTGATGAAACGGGGACTGACCCTGCCCGGGAATTGCTTAACCAGACAGACAGACTTGCCACAAAGCTGAAGCGTACACGTCTGAACCAACAGCACATTGATCGCCTTCATGCAATGTATAAAAGGGCTCGTTTACTTGCTTCCAGCACTGATCTTCATAACCTAATATCTGAAAGGATTCACCAACTTCTGAACTCATCAGAAACCCATGAACGACAACATGGTACAGCGCATTCTTCCCCAAAATCAGACAAGACCACGATGCCGATTCAAACCGCCGGCTACGAAAGGGCCGCCTCTGGTCCAAGACAAAACGTTCGCTACGACGGGACAGGGTATCTCAAACGGGCTTCTGTCCGGGGAATTGGTATGCCGGCCTATCAACTGGTTGATGCCAATGGCCGGATACGTTACTACCTGTCTCCAGCACTCGGAGTCCATCTGAAACGACATGTCAACCAACACGTTGGAGTTATTGGCAACGTACGTTACCGCAGGGAACTCAACGGGTTCCATGTCACCGTTCGACATCTCGTCGAGCAGCCTATCAATGAACTTCCGCATTCCCGAAAAATGACCGCCTCTAGTCCATCCAACGCATCACGTTATCGATACCGAAAACCTGAGATCCTCTCCGCCACACGACGGGGCAACGACCGTTCCCGTACACTTCGAAAACAGAGGCCCGATTCTCTTAGGAAATAACGGAACCCGATATTGACTAACCGTATTCTAGTTGTCGCAGTTAGTTACATAGAACCGTAATAACGGTGGATTCCTCCACGTTTTACTGGGATTTCGGACAAACCTTTATTTATTCCATCTGGCCGATGGCAATAATTATTCGTCTTATAAAGATGAATAGTGGTTTATGATAAAAGCAGGGTTTCTGCCTCCTTTCTCACTTCCGAAAGTAAAATGAACGAATCGCTTTGCCTAAACGTAATTAGCTGAAGACCACCTGAGCCTCTATTACCTTCTTGCGTCCCGTACACCCTTTCCCTATCGCTTGTTACAGACACAAAAAGCCTGTGTGAGAACGCGACCATGAACCTTTTCCAATCTCCCATACATCCAGTCCACCCCTGGATAGCAGTTATCCCTCTCAGTGCACTTTCATTCGCCCTGCTCCTTCCTTTGCATGTCACCGGTGAAACAACAGATCTCCTTTCACGTTTTTCTCAGGGAACCGTGGCGCTCA
>Ga0310344_10004141_pt1 | contig 10770 bp, 10 predicted proteins | sample HC15DNA20200_MG_FD_203801 | JGI IMG/M metagenome (GOLD analysis project Ga0310344, IMG submission 203801) | Marine microbial communities from station ALOHA, North Pacific Subtropical Gyre - HC15-DNA-20-200_MG | ecosystem: Environmental > Aquatic > Marine > Oceanic | place: Pacific Ocean: North... | reverse complement strand
CTCGTATTCAGCTATTGCTGCCATTGCTCAAAAAGATGGACTGGAAGATTTTGCCATAGCTCTTCGCTTTGTTGAATAATTGAGAAATAAACCTCTAGATACTTTGCGCAAAAGACATCCATGATTCAGTTTGTTTGTTCCCTGCTTTATTTAAATGTATCTGCTCCTAATCAGGAAGAGCGGCGGCGTTCTATTTCTTGATACCACTCCTTCCCCTGACCAAGGTCCTCGGTATAATTAAACATACTATGCAAATTGCTCCTTGACATAGATCCTATGAACAATGACTTACTAGGCAAGCAAAGAGCTTTTTTTAACTTGATCTATCATTACTTTCTTCTGCTATAGGAGTTGAATAAATGTTCATATACATGAGTGTAATCGAATGACTAAAGCTATCAATAAAGCAATTATACTTGCTGCAGGAATCGGTTCTCGATTAAAAGAAATGGGAGAGAATATGCCTAAAGGGTTCATCCAGCTAGACAAAACTTCCATCATTGAGCATTCCTTAAAAACCTTATTATCACTTGGGATTAAAGAAGTCATGATCGTCACTGGTCATAAGTTTGAGTTTTATGAGAAACTCAAGGAAACATATCCTGAAATCAGAACTACTAAAAATACCAGGTTTTATGAGACCGGGACCATGTGTTCGCTCCGGTGTGCCCGGGATTTCGTTGATGCGGACTTTATACTGCTAGAGTCAGATTTGATTTATGATCCTGTAGGGGTCACTGAGCTTTTAAACGTGCCATACAAGGACTGCCTATTGTTGTCGGGGACAACAAATGCAGGGGATGAGGTTTATGTCGAGGTTGATGAAAATCGACTGACAGCAATTTCAAAAAATCGTGATCATATCAAGAATTCTGCTGGCGAGTATGTAGGTATTGCTAAAATCTCCAAACAACTGTATGACAAACTTCTACACGTTGCGGATCCAGAATTAAAGCTTAGTTATGACATGGATTGCATGGCTCATATTGCTAAAGAACACCCAATTTATTTTTTAAGAATGGAGGGTTTGCATTGGGCCGAAATTGACAATCTTGCGCAATTAGACCGAGCTCAAAAAGTTTGGGAAAAAATAAAATCGAAGAAACAATAAATTCATTGGAAATACTCTCACTCTGTCTCATTAAGAACTATTTCAACTCTAATAAGGCTAAGCGATTTAGAGACTAGGAATTCAATTAAACTCGTATTCTGAATCTGAAATCCATTTTAGGCCTAGGTTTTCGGGTAAAAGGGTGTCTCTCGTTATGAATGTGGATTCTATCTGTTCGCGGGTGAGGTTTTTCGTTTGTTTCAGGTTTGCTCCAGAAAGGTCGGCGTGATTTAAATAGGTGTTTTCAAAATTAGAACCGGTGAGATCGGAGTTTGTCAGGTCGGTAGCTATGAGATCGGCGTTGGTTAAATTTGCGTTGGAAAGGTCAGAGTTAGATAAGAAAGCACCTGTCATATTAGTATCACTAAGGTTTGCATTTTTAAGTTTGGTATTTTTCATATCTGCCCCTTCAATATTCGACTCGCATAGATTAGCGTTACTAAAGTCTGCGCCAATGAGATTGGCTTCAACTAGGTTGGCTTGAGTAAGTGTGGCCCCGCTAAAATTGGCGTTGCACCCCCTGCAACGGTGAAGTAGAGTTCGGTGAAGTCGGGCTCCCTCAAAACTTGCAGAACTAACATCGGAATCACATAGGTCTGCTTCAGTAAGGTCGGCGCCTTTTAAGCACGCTTCAATCAGAATCCCCGAACTTAAATCTGCTTCCTTTAAATCGGCGTCAGTAAAATCTGCATTATTTAGGCTTTTTTTTGAGTTTTCAGCTCTAGACTTTTCTTCATTCATAATAAGTCTTTGATAAATGAAATGCTGTTTTATGAGGGCTCAAGTGTAATCATTTAAAGGGTTAATGTCTTACTGATTTGTAACATAGACTAATTGCTGGTTGATATTTCGTCAAGAGTCTAAAAACTTCGTGCTGGTGGTTTACTTACATAATAGGCTGAGAGTCAAACTTAGATCTAGAAAAGGTAAATGTTTTAATAAGGGTTAAGCAGATTTATTGTATCGATAAATGAATTGCCAAAGCTGGATTTTCTGTTGATTTTGCATATGCTTTGAAAGCACTTGTTCGAGGACTAGTTAACTGTCAAGATGGCTAGAGGGGATCGATAAATAGTCGATCATAAGAACCTTAGACTTTTTTATTATTTTTTAATGGAGAGACTTGAATGAGATGTGACAGGAAGTTGATATCAGCATTGGTTTTGCTCTTTCTTTTATTCCTCACTGCTGCCAACCCGGTTTTTTCTGAAACATCTAAGGAAAAAGATATTAGAAGGTTGTTGCAAGTATCTGGCATTTTGGAACAGTTAACTTATATGCAAGAGACTCTACTTAATAATATCTCGATGATGGTGACAGGATCATTTCCTAATGTTCCTGATGCGTTCTGGGATGAATTTAATAAACTGGTCGGGAAGAAGGAAATGGATGACTTGATAAGTCGTGTGATCCCTGTTTATGACAAACATATGTCGCATAAGACGGTTAAGAAACTAATAACCATGTTCGAGACACCATTTTGGAATAATTGGAAGAAAAAAATGCCGATTATTAGCCGTGAGGCAGGATTAATTGGGAGTGAGTGGGGAAGGGAGCACACTCAATCCGAAGAATTCAATGCGAGGTTGGATGACTTGATCGAGAAATATGAACTAAAAAAACTCAACTTACCAGTTACGGAAAATAAATAAAAAGTTCAAAGACAAAGAAACTTAACTATTCCCCAACTCTATACCGTGAGGAAATTTAATCTTCTGATTTTTCCCTGTCCAAGGAGTTGCTAATCCAATGAAACCTATTGAACTGAGATAGGCCTTTATATGCGCAAGGGATTATTTCAGTTACAAGTCAAAGTTTTGCTTAATCAACTTGTGTCTCACCAAGAATCAAACTAACAGAGTTTAGAGCCAACTGCCCAAAGTATTCCTCAGCATTCCTTAGCTTATGATGAAATTCACCTGACAGAAATAGGACAAACACCTACGATGTTTTGTGTGTATTGCTGATGTTCTGCCCGCCTCTTTTCTCGCTATAATTTTCGAATTAATTGTTTCAATAGAGAGGGGAGTTCATGCGTACTATTGTTTTTTGTTTCTTACTGTCATTGAGTATTTTAGTAAACTTTGGATACGCAGAACCTAGAATGATATCTATAGATCTTTCGGGGCAGTATCCTCTAAAGATATATCAAGACTCTGAGATCCATGTGAAGAATACATTTGATACCAATTTGTACGATTTGACTATAACCAAACCACCTCTCTCCAAAGAGATACTTTCCGTATCCGAATTTGTCATTGGACAATCCTTTGCTCTTACTTTTTTCAAGGCAGGAAACTATGAGATTTGTTTTTCTAAGGAAAAAAATGCGGCTCAAACCTGCCTGAACCTCGACGTCCAAAAGAGAATAGCTGCCTAAGGATTTGGTTGATTAAAAATGATTGGTTTTGAATATGTATTACAAAGGCCTGTGGTGTTATGACTGCCTCAACGGGCGACCCTCCAAACCGAGTCCAAGAAATATTTTTTGGAGTCGAATAAATGCTCGATAACTTCAAATCCATTTTCAGCGGCCAGGTTTTCAATATCATCAAGCGTATATTTGAAGGATTGCTCAGTTTGCATTGCTTCCCAGGCTTTGAAATGAAAATCTTTGTTTAAGGCCTTAATTTTTACAGTCTGACTTAGTGTGCTGTAAAGATAACTTTCCACTGCACGAGTATTTGGATTGTACTGACCCTGCTGCGTAAAGTTGTTCCTGTCAAAGTTCGCATCCAACTCCTTATTGATACGATCCAGCAGATAAAGATTGAATTCTTCAAAAAGACTATTGTTGTAGGCAGAATAAAGTAATTTAGGTTTTTTCATAAGATCAAACCCTGTAAGTAAAAAATCTTTTCGATCTAGAGATTTCCTTAAACTTTTTAGAAAGAGCCGCGTTTTATCTAAACCCATATTGTTCAGGGTGACTCCTAAGAAGAGGACCAGGTTTTGTTTTGATTCATTCTGGGTAATAGCTTTTAAACCGTCAAAATAATCTCCTACTAACCCAGTAACCTGGAGAGACGTGTCGGGATGACTGTTTTCTAATGATCCAACAAGGTTTTTAATTGCACCACTGGAAATATCAATTGGAAAGTAGTGAAAATTTAACTTCTTGTTCAGAAAATGCTCAATGAGGATTTTGGTTTTGCAACCATCGCCTGCACCCAGTTCAATAAGGTTGAACTTGTTTTTGGTTATTAGTTTAGATATGTGGTTTTTATGATTGCGAATAATTTCAAACTCACATGCAGCGGGAAGGTATTCTTTCAGTTCTGTTATTTTTTTGAAGATTTCACTTCCAGTGTTATCAAAGATTAACCATGATGGCAGGCATTTTTTTTCAAGGGAAAGCCCATTATTTACTGTTCTAGCAAACTGTTCTTTATGAGAAAGTATATTCGTTTCGGATTTTAGTACTGTTACTTTAAACAAGAATGTAACTCCTTCTAATATCTAGCGAATTTGATCTTATAGACTGGGTTTGTTATAGTACTAGACCTATTTCCTTTCTACACCTTTATTTATTGTCTTTGATAAATACTGCGAGGCACTGATCTTCATAACTTAAATATTTTTAGATTCTTGCTTTAAGAAAATAGACCACTACTAATATTATCTTTTGCACCTAATACTATGAGCTTCAATTCTCAATTAGAATCTATATCCCTTGATTTTTCATATCATGAGTTGGAGGTGGAGTTTTTACGTCTCTTGGAATTGGATAATCTAGATCAGTTTGTTTATGAAAACCCTGAAAAAATTTTAGATTTTAAGTCAGAACTGAAAGTGTCTATAGCTGATGCTTTTGAAAATGGTAAGGGATGCCCTCAGGCGCACCTGTTTTTGCAAAGGGTACTTTATCGCATGAACCGTCTTAAGCTTTTTTGGTATGATGAGTTAAAGAATTATCTTAATGAAGATTCTGCTTTTCTATTTTCTTTGCGTTTGGAAATTGAAAATGCATGGCAGGACTGGGAAGAGAGGAATACAGTTCAGCGTAATACCGGAACCCTTTTAGATGCGCTTGGTGATCGTGCAAAAGAAGATCTGCGACCAGAACCTTCTCCCGATGGATTGTTTATCCGCAATGAAATTTCGAAATCTGGGTACCAGCGTTTCCTTGCTATTACTTCTCTGGATGGGCTAGTGGAAGCAAGTCAACTTTCTCGTATGTTGGGGGGTGTTGGAAACGAGGTTCAGATGATGCTCACCCGAATCTTATGGGAAGAGTATGGTAGCGGAAAACTTTCTAGAAAGCATTCCACTTATTTTGCCACTATGTTGGAAGAATGTGGTATGAACTCTAGCCCGGAAGCTTATTTTGAGCTTACGCCGTGGGAAGTACTGGCCAATATTAACCATAGCTTTTTTCTTTCGGAGCGCAAGAAAAACTTTTTACGCTATGTTGGCGGTTTGTTATATACGGAAGTATCTGTTCCTGCCGCATTCGAGAGTATTAAAATAGCTGGTGAACGGTTGAATATTGGAGACCAGGGTACCGGCTATTGGGATATTCATATCCAGGAAGATATTCGCCATGGACAATGGATGCTAAATGATGTGGTTCTTCCTTTGACGAAAATATATCCTGAACAAGGTTGGGATATGGTCAAAGGATATGACCAACAAAAATTCATCAGTTCTCGCGCTACTGCTGCCATCGTTGAGTCGGTTCGCCAGTTTATGTGTTCCTAAAGAACCAACTTGCTCGCTTGTAGAATTTAGCTTTATGCTCTAATTATGAGAGGGAGTCTAGCTAGGATCACTTCAGAATTTCAGTTGCTTGCGACATACCTTCTCGCTCACGTAACGTACTTGAATTGTGCATGACTTGTGAAAGCCATAGTCATTTTGAGCTTTTAGGAGCCGGTTGGCTGTGATTTAATTCGACCTGAGGGTTTTTTTTGTGACAGGATAGCTGAAATTTGCCTGAGGGTATTCAAAATTGTAAAAGAAAGTCATCATCCATTTCTTCACCGAGATAATCAGGCAAACGGGTTTTTTTATTGACCAGAGTTTGGCTTAATTGTGTAGAACTCAAACCAGTGGCCGAGCTGAGATTGGCCCCTTTAAGATTGGTTTGATTGAACAGAGTATCTTCATTAAACTGAGCCCCTTCAAGGTTAGCATTTTCAAGGTCAGCATATTGAAGGTTGGTTTCCAGCATACCTGACTCTGAGAGATTACAGCTTTTCATTTTAGAACTCTGCAGGCAGGCTTCTTGTAATTTTGCCTTGTTCAGGTTTGCTCCTTCTAAGTTAGCGCCTGTTAAGTTTGAAAATTGAAGTTTACACTCTTTAAGATTACTACTAACAAGGTTGATTTTTTGAAGTGTGGCTCCTCTTAAGTCGGCCTGAGACAAATCTGGACGTATTTCAGGGTTTTCCTCTCTCCATTCATTCCAATTGTTAATCCCTTGTTTAACGATTTTAAGGTGTTCTTCATTTGCCATGGATTGTCTTTATGGTTGGATTGTTTTCATTAAACAGATAAAATACTTACTGTTATACTTTGAATATGGTTTTCCTGAGACTATGAAATGCTCAGGGGTATTCAGTCTTATCCCGCTAAGGTGATGTATTCCTTGCGGCGTCTTTTTGAGCTAACTCGCAAAGTTTTTGTGAGTTTTGTTGTGAAACCTGTTTTAGGATTAAAGCCTACATAAAAAATTCCATGTAGACCATCCATCCAATCATGGAAATAACCAGTACCAAGTAACCAGTATGTACCCATATTGTGAAAATAGGGTTCTCTTTTCGCTTTAAGGGTTTCTCTTTTATTTTCATGGTTTCCTCAAATTAATCCGAAATGAATAATACTATGGAACCAAAAGAAAACCCAATAGTAATCTTGTAACTTTCTACTCTAATTAACAAGTGAAGAATCTTTTTTCAGTCTCTATTATTTTTATTTTGCTTCAGTTTGCTGTTCTAGCATTCGCCGATGATTTTCAGGACGGTCTAGATGCTGCTACCCAGGGAGATTTTAAAACAGCCTTTAAAAAATGGAAACCTTTAGCAAAAGGAGGAAGTGCCCTGGCTCAGTTTAACCTAGGGCTAATGTATGACAAGGGTGAAGGGGTTAAGCGCAATTATAAAAAAGCGGTGAGGTGGTATAAGCTAGCGGCTAAACAAGGAGTTGCCTCAGCTCAGTTTAACCTGGGGGTGCTCTATAGTAAGGGTAAGGGGGTTAGGCAGAGCTTTAAAAAAGCATTAATGTTTTATATTCGAGCAGCCAAGCAGGGCAACGTCTCAGCCCAATTTAACCTAGGCCTGATGTATGATATTGGGGAGGGTGTAACGCCTGATTACAAGAGGGCGATCAAATGGTATCGTTTGGCCGCGAAGCAAAATAACGCGCAGGCTCAATTTAACCTTGGCCAACTATATGAGTCTGGAGAGCGGGTTAATCAAGACTATAAAAAAGCTCTAAAGTGGTATAAGCAGGCGGCAAAAAATAACAATGAGCTAGCACAACTCAGACTGGGGAACCTATTTGAAAAAGGTAAGGGTGTTGTAAAAAACCACAAGAAAGCTGTGAGGTGGTACAAACTTGCGGCTGACCAAGGTAACGAACTTGCCCGGTTTAACTTGGGCTATATGTATAGCCGAGGCATTGGAGTCAAGCAAAACTTTAGTGAGGCTGTTAAATGGTATCGGCTTGCTGCGGGACAGGGTAATGTTCTTGCACAGTTTAATCTTGGTGTCTTATATAGTGATGGGAGGGGGGCAAATCAAAGTTATTCTAAAGCTGCAAGCTGGTTCCGTTTAGCAGCAAAAAAAGGTGATGCTGAAGCTCAGTTTCGTTTAGGCGTGATGTATGAAGAAGGGGATGGTGTTGAAAAAGATTTTGAAAAAGCAGTCAAACTCTATCGGTTAGCTGCTGACCAAGGTCATGCCAAGGCTCAAGGAAATCTGGGCTGGATGTATACCAATGGAAACGGAGTTGAAGAGGACTTGGATGAGGCAGCGAAATGGTATCGGCGGTCTGAGCAGTCCCGCCAAGCCAAAAATAAGGAAGAACCGCTCTCTTCCCTCCGTTAAATTTTTTGTCACCGAACTCTTGATAAAGCTCTTCTTGTTTTCTAACCTTAAAGTCACAAAATACCGACAATCAAAAATTAAATGAATGTTCTTTTAGCTGAGTTTGCAAGTTTGATGTGGGGTCCATGGCTTTTGATTCTTTTGCTAGGAACAGGCTGTTGGTTAACTGTTCGGCTGAAAGGGATTCAGGTACGCCAAATTTTTTATTCCCTGCGCCTAACTTTTTCTAAGGAACGAGGAGGGGAGGGCGATATTTCGCATTTTGGTGCTCTCATGACAGCCCTTGCCGCAACGGTGGGGACGGGAAATATTGCTGGGGTGAGTGTTGCTGTGGCCTTGGGAGGACCTGGAGCGATTTTTTGGATGTGGCTGACTGGGTTGGTAGGAATGGCCACTAAATATTGCGAAGGGTTTTTAGCGGTCAAGTACCGTCAGGTGAACCTTAAAGGAGAAATTTCTGGGGGACCCATGTATTACTTAGAAAAGGGTCTGGGGCAAAAATGGCTTGCAATTTGTTTTGCCTTTTTTGGAGCTATGGCGGCATTTGGAATTGGGAATATGGTGCAGGCTAATACTACAGCTCATGCTTTGAGAGAATTTTTGGGGATCAATAGCTTTTTTGTCGGCGGTCTGATGACGTTACTTACCGCAATGGTCATTATTGGTGGAATCAAACGTATTGCAGAAACTGCTTCTTATCTGGTTCCTATTATGGTGTTGATCTATTTTCTTGGGGCCTTGATTGTTATTTCAAGTAATCTCGGTCAGCTCGGTACGGGTATTTCGATGATCTTACAACATGCTTTTACAGGAACTGCTGCAACAGGGGGTTTTGCCGGAGCCTCTTTAGCAAACACCATTCGCTATGGAGTGGCACGTGGCCTTTTCTCTAATGAATCAGGAATGGGTAGTGCGCCCATTGCCGCAGCTGCGGCCAAGACCAATCAGCCCTCCAAGCAGGCATTGGTTTCAATGGCGGGAACTTTTATAGATACCTTGGTTGTCTGTTCATTAACGGCATTAACCTTAACTTCAACAGGTGTCTGGGGTTCGGGGGAAACAGGAGTGATTTTGACCCTTCAAGCCTTTTCATCTGGGCTACCTGGTTTATGGGGGAATTTAATTGTTACCATTAGCACAGTTACCTTCGCTTTTTCTACTATTTTAGCTTGGGAATATTATGGTGAAAAGTGCTTTGAATATCTTTTTGGAGAAAAGTATATTCTTTTGTACCGATATACTTGGATAGTTTTTGTGTTTGTGGGAGCTCAGATAAAACTGGAAATAGTATGGAACCTTGCAGATGCGATGAATGCCTTGATGGCCGTCCCCAACCTTATTGGACTTATTCTTTTAACCAGAACGCTGGTTAAGGGAACAAATTCATTCGAAAAAGGAATCAGGGAAGGCACGATCAATAAATTTGATTAATAGCCTGATATTTCACTGCTTAAGTAATTTTCCCCTAGATACTCGCCTTGACTATTTACTTTTCCTTGCTTTGACTTCTGCCGCATGAGCTTTGGCTCGTTTAAGCATGGCTGCTCTTTCCTCTGTGGTAAAATCATTTCTGGGTTTTGGACCTGGTACGCCTCCACCTGAAGGTTTAGGTGCAGGAGGGGCTTTAGCCGGTTCAGCCGGTGGCGGCTCTACTGTGGTAACTTCATTAATTTCTTCAGGTTCGGTCGGGATCTCGGCAGGTTCAGCTGGCGCCACTTCTTCTACTTCTTCAACCAGGGCCTCACCAACTTCTTCTTGCTTAGGGTTTTCTAATTCTTTCTTTGCCCGCTTACGTTCTTGAATTTCAATAGCCAGGAGAAACGAGTCCTCATTATTTGCCATTTTAGCTTTCGAACCACTGCCAGTGCGAACGTTTACATTAAAATGGAAATCGCGAACTTCCTCATTCATTGTTGTTTCTCCCTCATTATTTTGTTCAACATTTGGCACATATATTATAAGAAACCTCCTCAAAGTTCATGTTTATTTTCTGAAGAAATTGATAGAGGCTAACAATAATTTTCTGGGGGAGAAAACTCTTTGCCCTGAGCCTTTGCGACTTCCGGGTGAGTTATAGCCCCAAAACAAACATTGAGACCCGCTCTCAGGGATGTGTCCTCTTTTAGAGCTTTCTTATACCCTTTTTCAGCAAGATCCAGAGCGTAAGGGAAGGTTGCGTTGGTCAACGCGAAGGTTGATGTTCTCGCCAAAGCTCCTGGCATATTAGCGACACAATAATGGATAACTCCCTCAACTTCAAAAATCGGATCGCTATGGGTTGTAGGGCGTGAAGTTTCAAGGATACCCCCTTGGTCGATACCGACATCAACCACGACCGAACCTTTCTGCATTGGAAGGAGCATCTCGCGAGTGATCAGGCGTGGAGCCATGGCGCCAGGTATTAGCACAGCACCAATGACGAGATCTGCTGTAAGTAGTGATCCCAGTAGATTGAACCGGTTAGACATTAGGGTTTTGAGTCGACTACCATATATATCATCAAGATAACGTAGGCGTTGTAGGCTGACATCCAGCAGGGTGACTTGGGCTCCTGTTCCGATAGCCATTTTTGCGGCATTGGCTCCAACAATTCCTCCTCCGATGATCACT
>Ga0310344_10004140_pt1 | contig 10771 bp, 11 predicted proteins | sample HC15DNA20200_MG_FD_203801 | JGI IMG/M metagenome (GOLD analysis project Ga0310344, IMG submission 203801) | Marine microbial communities from station ALOHA, North Pacific Subtropical Gyre - HC15-DNA-20-200_MG | ecosystem: Environmental > Aquatic > Marine > Oceanic | place: Pacific Ocean: North... | reverse complement strand
CGTTTCCCTCGGGCGTTGACACATGTGACCAATGACCACTAACCGGACCTATATTGGCGCGCGGATCCAACGGCGCGAAGATCACAGTCTCTTGACCGGCCGGGGATTGTTCGTTGCGGACGTCTCGTTGCCCCGGATGCTCCACCTGGTGCTCGTGCGCAGTCAACTGGCGCACGCACGCATCGAGTCGGTCGCCCTTGATCCCGCGCGCGTGATGCCAGGGGTGGCATTTGCCATCGACGGGCGCTCCCTGTCCGAAGCGCTCCGTCCTCTCGAGGGGATGCAGGTGAGCGCGCCTCCCGGGTGGTCGGAGCGGGTTTCCCATCGGGTCAGATTACCCGCTCAACCGATTCTCGCCGTCGACAAGGTGCATTACGCGGGCCAGCCCTACGCGGCCATTCTTGGCGAGGCGTTGCCGGCGGCCGAAGACGCGGCGCAGATGATCGAAGCCCAAATGACCCCGCTTCCCCCCAACGTCGACCCGCACGTAGCCGCATCCCCCGATGCGCCGTTTCTCCACCCTGAGCTCGGGACGAATGTTCTTGCCCGAATGGAGGTCTCGAAGGGTGATGTGACCGGGACCTTGGCCGGTGCGCCTCGCCGGCTAGCCCGGCGGATAGCTCACCATCGATACGCCGCCATGCCGCTCGAATGCCGCGCCGTGGTCGCTGCCCCGGACCCGTTGACCGGTGGGTTGACGGTGTGGACGACATCTCAAGTCGCGCATTGGGTGCGAACCCAGATTGCCGCAGCGCTTGATTTGGCCGAAGACCAAGTGCGGGTGGTTGCCCCCCACGTTGGAGGCGGCTTTGGCGTGAAAGGCCACGTCTACCCCGAGGAACTGCTCGTGGCGTACCTCGCGCATCGGTTGCAGCGTCCCGTCCGTTGGCTCGAACAGAGAAGTGAGCACTTTCTGGCGTCGACCCATTCCCGAGATACCACTCATGACGTCGACGTCGCCTTCGACGAGCAAGGCCGCTTGCTCGCGTTGCGGGCGCACGGGCTTGTCGACACCGGCGCCTATTGCCCGGTGGGTGCGGGGGTCGCCTACAACACGATCGCCCACATGCTCGGGCCCTATGACGTTGCGCACTTCGAAGCGAGCACCACGGTGGTTTGCACCAACAAAGCCCCGAATGCTCCGTACCGCGGGGCGGGTCGGCCGGAGGCAGCTCAGGTGATGGAACGGATCATGGACCTCGTCGCGGCGGCACTCGATTTGGAGCCCGCGCAGGTCCGGTTGCGGAACATGATCCAGCCCGAGCAGATGCCGTATGACGTCGGCTTGCCGTACCGGGACGGGCAACCGATCGTCTATGACAGTGGGGACTATCCGAAGGCGCTGGCAACCGCTCTTGACGCGATTGGCGGGGTTGCTGCGTTCCGGGCGAGGCAGCGCGTGGCGCGGGGACGGGGCCGATTTCTTGGACTCGGCATCGGTTGCTACACCGAAGGAACCGGCGTTGGTCCCTTTGAGGGCGCGCGAGTCCGCTTAGACCGGAGGGGCAAGCTCGTGGTGTCTGTCGGCGCATGCGCTCAAGGTCAAGGGCATGAGACGGTTTTTGCGCAAGTGGCGGCCGACGCCTGGGGTATGCCGATCGAGGACGTGGTGATCGAGGGGGGGGATACCGCGAAGCTCTCGATGGGATACGGCACCGTCGGGAGTCGCAGCGCAGTGACTGCATCGATGGCCATCGAGGGTGCTACCGCCGCGGTGAAGCGCAAAGTGCTCGCGATCGCCGGCGAGCTTCTAGAAGCCAGCGTCGAAGACCTGGCGATTGAGGGGGGCGGGGTGTGTGTCAAAGGCGCACCGGCGTTGCGCAAGTCATTCGCCGAGATCGCCGCTGCCGCGCTGCCAGGATGGGGCCACCGCCGCCCTGACCACGTGTCCCCCGGGCTTGAGGCGGTTGACTACTACGAGCCGCCCACCGTCACCTGGTCCTATGCGGCAAACGCGGCCATCGTGGAAATCGATCCTGAGACCGGCGTCGTGCGCATCGAACACTACGTCGAGGTGCACGACGCGGGGGTGCTGCTCAACCCCATGCTGGCGGACGGGCAAGTGATGGGCGGCATTGCACAGGGCGTCGGCGGCGGTCTGCTCGAATCGATTGTCTACGATGCCGATGGGCAGCTCTTGACCGGTAGTTTTCTCGACTATGCGTTACCGCGTGCGCGCGACATCCCCCCCGTGACGATCATTCATCATCAGTCGCCGTCCCCGCTCAATGCCCTCGGCGTCAAGGGGCTGGGCGAAGGGGGGGCGATTGCACCGCCGGTGGTCATCGCCAATGCGGTGGCTGATGCGCTCGGCCCCCGGGCGGTCGAGTTCAATGCGCTGCCGTTACGGGCGGAGGCGATCCGCGTGGCGTTGCTCGAGGCGCAGCGCACGGCGTTGGGCGCCGACTACGCCGACTAGTCGCGGGGTTCGGTGCCGAACGCCCGGCCCTCGCGAAACGCTGCGGCGATGGCATCCATTCGGGCGAAGGAGACCTCGAGCTCAGCGAGCCCGTCGAGCCAACGCTCCATTGCGAGCAGACGGTGCCCCCGCCCGATCACCTGCGGGTGAAAAACGACGTTGCACACGCCTTCGCGTACTTCCCGGGCCATCCACGCCACGTCGTCTCGGAAGTTCGCGAACATCTCATCGGGCCTTCGCAGCCCCGGCATGAGCATGCGCCGGAAAGTGACGAACTCCAGGTAGACGTAGTCATCGAGGGTCCAGCTGAACGGGAGCTCCACTATGTCGACTGCATCGCCCCACTGAGCTGGCCCGTCGTCGGGCAGCTCATCGCCCGAGCGCACCCAATAGGGCTGGTAGTCGTGCCCCATCAGCGATGAGTCGTAGCCGATGCCGTGCTCGAGCAGAAGGTCGATCGTCTGCGCGGTGAGATCTCCCGACGGCGCGCGGTAGCCGGTCGGTGCGGCGCCGGTGAGCCGTTCGATGAGTTCCAGCGAGCGGGTCATGGCCCAACGTTCCCGCTCTGCTTCCACCGTGGGGTTGTACTCGTGTGCGTATCCGTGAAGGCCGATCTCACACCCCGCGTCGGCGATCATGCGGCAAACGTCCGGGTAGGTCTCGAGTGTGTGGCCGGGAATGAAGAAAGTGCAGGGAATCTCCCGGCGGGCAAGCAGGCGCAGGATGCGCGGCACCGCGACGGCGCCGAACTCCCCCCGCGACACCGTGCTCGGACCCGTCATACGCCGTTGCATCCACAACGACGGGCCGTCGAAGTCGAACGACAAGCAGACGAAACCGTTTTCGTTAGTGGCGACCTCGCGCATTCTCCTGTTCCCCTCGTCGGCTATCTTCGGGTGCCCTGTGCGGCAGATTGCCGTACGAAACTGCACCGGCGTCCAAGACGGTTTTGTATTTCAGATCCCGATATCGAGCACGTTGTAATTCTTGAGGATCGACTCGCGCGTCGCCTCGTTCAATTGCAGTGTGGCCGCCTCTTCGGCTACCGGTTGGTAGACGTAGCTCGTCTCATCGGGAAATCGTTGCCGGCGAGCATCGATCCCCAGCTGCACGACGCGAGAACGCGCAATGATGCGTTCAGCCGTATACGGCTCTTTATCCCAACCGACATGACCCAACACCGAGGCGCGCCGGTGAAAGCCGAAGTTGACGGTTGCGCGCATAGTGTCCGATGTATTCGGGAACGAGCCGTGGACGACTTGCCGGTTGCATATCGCAACGTCGCCCGGTTGGCACAGCATCGGTACTGCGCCTTTGAGTTGATCCGAACCGCTCTCCTCGGCCATCGCCACTAGGTCCACTCGTCCACCCGCGTGCGTCCCCGGGACCACCCAGAGTGCGCTGCGTGGATTGGTCGAGAAGAGGTTCGACATGAAATTGAATCCGTGCGTACCCGGGTCGAGTTCCGGACTGTCCCAATGCGTCGTACCGTCCTGGTGCCAGGCTACCGCTGCGCCCAGTCCCGGCTCTTTGATCCAGACGCCGCTGGTGAAGGGGGTGAAATCGGGCCCATTGATCGCTGCAGCGACCCGCAACAGTTGCGGATGGCCGTAAAGACGCAGCACGCTATCCATCAACTGCATGACGCCCGTGATGTGCAGTAACACTTCGCTTGGGGCGTCGGCTGATACCTCCACTGGGTTCATCTCGATTTGGTAGCGGCCCCGGTTCGCCTGCGAGCCGCCAAAGGGATCGCCAAGCGGCTGTGCAAAGCGAAAACACGGTCGTTCCAATCCAACGCCCACGGCGGGTCGACCGTGCCGGTCAGTGTCCGCATCCCGGCCTGTCGGCGCTCGATCGAGCAGCTCGAACAACTCCGTCTTGATCTCGTCGATCTCATCGTCGGTTATGACACCTTCGAATACATAGAATCCGCAGCGCCAGTAAGCGTCGAGAATGTCCGCTGCGAGATCGCCATTGGGTTCGAAGCGCAACGGTCCTCGATTACCGAGTGCTAACGCACCTTTCGCACCTGACTCGAAGAAGTCGCTCATCGTTCCTCCCTCCCTTTGCTACTGATCCTATCGAGATTCACGGGTACCGTTCCCCCGAACCAATGACTCCCAACACGACGACTGAAAATCCCGTATGGGCTTGCAGAATAGCCCGATGAGCGCCGTCGCCCCTAGAGGTATCGCCCCTACCGGGATCGCCCCTACTGGGATCGCACCGAGAAGCAACAACGTGTTGGCTGCGTCGATCGCTTCAGCCCACAGGCCAACCCCGATCGTGCCCACGTTATTCGCGGTTTTCGCCGTGAGAACCATCAAGGCGAGTGCCCAACACCGGATCGCGTCCTGCATCGTGAGTATCAGAGTAGAGGTATAGGAAATTCAAACGGCCTGTCCGCCACAATGACCAAGTACCTCCCAAGGGGCCCCAAGGGCGGGTGCGCGTTATGGTTCAAATGGTCAGGTGGGACTTTCATGAGCGTCAGCCGCCTTCGCTTTTTGAAGCCAGGTGTCAGGTCAGATCGCGACAACTGCATCCCACGCCCGGCGTTGGGTGAGAACCTCACATTCATTCAGCCCGTCTTAATGGCGTTGGCGCCCGCCTTTCGGTAAGTTTCGACAGGCGAACGTGGAGGAAGTCATGGACACGGTCGATCGCATTTTCGAGATTCTGGTGACGGGTGCCAGCATGCAGTACGGACAGGAACCGGTCTCACAGCTCGAGCACGCGCTGCAATGTGCGAGTTTGGCCGAAGATGCTGGCGTCGGGCCGGCGCTCGTCGCGGCCGCGCTACTGCACGACATCGGTCATCTGATCAATCCCGACGAGGTGGGGGCGTTCGAGCGAGGCGAGGACGCGCGCCACGAGGCGCGAGGCGCTACGTTTCTGGCGAAGTATCTACCGTCAGCGGTGACCGAGTCCGTGCGCTGGCACGTCGACGCCAAGCGGTACCTGACAAATACCGAGCCTGCGTATTACGCGCAACTCTCGGCGCTCTCCAAGCGCTCTTTGGAACTGCAGGGCGGCCCGTTCGATGCCGACGGCGCAACGGCGTTTCGCGCCCGGCCGCACGCGGAGGCCGCGATCCAGGTGCGGCGGTGGGACGATGCGGCAAAGGTGGGCGGCGCACGCACCCGCGACTTGGCGCATTTCCGCCCCTGCCTCGAGGCGTGCCTCACGCCCGAGCGCAGCTAGCCTAAAAGCTTTGCCGCAGTGGTGAGATTGCGAAGCTTCTCGAGCGCGAGTGAGCGGCCGAGCATCGCGAGACCGCAGTCGGGCGCGGCGATCAGGCGGTCGGCGTCGATGTGCTGGAGCGCCTCTGCGAGGCGAGACCGAATCTCGTCGGTAGATTCGACCTGGGATTTGGCGATGGCGATGGCCCCAAAGATGACGGTTGTGGTCTTGAACGCCTCGAGCATCGAGAGATCGTTTGGCCGGTGGGCGTCCTCGATCGAGACCGCCTGGATCGACGAGTCCTCGATGGCGTCTGCGAGGCGCTGATAGGAGTCGAGCGGCGCCTTGGGATAGTCCGGATTGTCGATACGATTAGGGTAGCCGCAGCACATATGCACCGTGCGCACGACGCTTTGGGGCGTGCCGTGGAAACAGCGATCTACGTGCTCGATACCGAAGGCGAGTGCCTGCTCGGGCTTCCTCGCGAACACCGGCTCGTCCACCTGTATGTGTCGGCAGCCGGCCTCGGCAAGGGCCAGGATCTCCGCATTGAGCGCGTCAGCGAGCGCGGCCCCGAGGGCGACGGGGTCGCCGTAGTAGTCATCGGCGAGTGTATCGATGATGGTCATCGGTCCGGGTAGCGTGATCTTCACCGGCCGGTCGGTGAAGGATTGAGCCACCTGCCAATCGTGCGGAAGGAAGGGAGCTTGTACCCCGATCGGGCCGGTAATGGTGGGTAGATCGGAGAAGATGGCACCGTTGCGAATCGTGACCGAGGTCAGGCGATTGAAGTCGATACCGTCGAGATGGCGGCAGTGGTAGTGAATGTAGTTCTCACGCCGGATCTCGCCGTCCGTTGGGATATCGACGCCCGCGTCGATTTGGTCGCGAATCGCATCGGCCGTGCCGCGGACGAAGACCGCCTCCGCTTGGGTGCCTAGGGCCTCGAGATCCGAGTCGTAGTGCTCGGTCGGGCTTCGGAGCCGAACCACGCGGTCACTGAACCAATCTTTGAGCTGGACATAGTCGGGCTTGGGGTAGGCACCGATGGTGGTCGTCCGCAAGGGCATCGCAGATTTCCTCGCCAGTTCGCAGCGGCGCTGCATGCCACCGGGAGGGTACCACGGACCCTGGACACCAGCGTCGTAGAGAGAAGATTTTACGATGCGACGCGGGCTACAAAACGTGGGGATGAAACCACGGTGAGAGACGCTGTAAATCCGCGACGTTGGATAGAGTGGGTGCCGTTACGCAGGCATCAAAAATGACAACTGCAATCAAAACCTCCACGCCGGTGGGAGGCGCACCGCGCATCGGCCCCTATAACCCTGCGGACAAAATGCCAGCAAGTAACTCGTCCCTCCCTGCTATGTAGCACCGCGATGGCCGCGAGATCCCGCGAATGGCTGGAGGGGCATTCACCGCTTCCCAAGCGGTCTGCAGGGTAGACGGGCACAGATTAGCCCCACGGCTCGACCGCGAAAGCCGAGACCGCATCGGGTACGAAGTCGAAGCCCAGTCCGGGGGTGTGCGGCAGCAGCAACCGTCCGTCTTTGACCTCGATCTGGTGATCGATGAGCTTACGGAAGTTCACGATCTGGTCATCGGTGAAGCATTCGCAGCGCGGCACGTTGGGCAGGCTCGCCGCGAGGTGAATGTGCATCTCGTGGTACGCGTGCGGGTAGACCGAGATCCCGGCGCTGGCTGCCATCTGGGCGATTCGCCGGAACTCGGTGATCCCGCCGCAGCACACCGCGTCGGGCTGCAGAATCATAGCCGCGCCCTGGTCGATGATTTGCTTGAATCGCCAGCGGCCGGACTCGATTTCGCCGGTGGCTACTGGCACTGGGGTCCGTGCGGCTAAGCGCGCGTGGCTCTCGAGGTCATCGGGTAGGAATGGTTCTTCGATCCAATAGGGCTCGAACGGCTCGAACACCGCCATGTAGCGCAACGCCGTCTCGAGATCCCGCCATCCGTTGTTGCAGTCGAGCATCAAGCTGACCTCGGGACCGACTGCATCCCGAGCTGCCGCGATGCGGTCGTCCTCGGCCGCTAGCCCAAGGCGTCCCACCTTCATCTTCACCGCATCGAACCCCATCGCGAGATAACCCTGGAGCTCTTCGCCCAGCATCTCCGGGGTCTTGCCTTCGAGGTAGTATCCGCCGCTCGCGTAAGCCCGCACCGCGTCACCCCCGGTGCCGCCGAGCATCTCGTAGAGGGGCAACCCGGCGCTGCGTGCGTTGCGGTCCCAAAGGGCGATGTCGAGGGCGCTCAGGGCGCGCATGACCGAGCCCGTGCGTCCTTGGAGCAGGGCTTCGTGGTACATCGCATCCCAGAGGCCTTCGATCCGGAACGGGTCCGCGCCGAGCAGCACTGGGCGTAACAGGCTGCGTATCGCCTCGGTCGTAATCGAGCCGCCCCCGCTGCCGCCGTAGGTAAACCCGATGCCGGTGTGCCCGTCGTCGGCCGCGACAGAGACGAGAATGAACTCGCGGGCCAGTACCTGGCGAGTGGAGAACGAGGTCGGGTGATCCAAGGGAACCCTTACCAGGGTGGTGAGCACATCCGTGATCTGAGTCATTGCGACCGCCGGGATTGAGGAACGATTCCGCCCAGTTTATACGTCGGATGCGGCTCGCAGCGCACCCCGGGGCTTGGGGCGGGAGCGAACGGCAGTTCAGGTCGAAAGGCAGGCGAGATGGGCGCGGACAAGGTAGAGTTTGGGGCTCGACTTCAGCAACGCCAAGGAGCGACCCCCATGAGCACGGTAAATGTATTGGCATTCATCACCGCAAAACCCGGCATGCGCGACGCCGTGCTGGAGGCGTTCAACAATAACGTGCCGAACGTTCACGCAGAGGACGGCTGCATCGAGTATTTCGCCGCCGTCGACACCGCCGACGCAGGCCCCATCCAAACCCCCATTGGGCCAGATTCGTTCGTGGTCATCGAGAAATGGGAGAGCATGGACCACCTGAAGGCGCACGGCGCCTCCGATCATATGAAGGCGTATGCGGTGAGCGTGAAGGATATGCTTGCCGAGCGTGTGATTCGGGTGCTCTCAGCGGCTTGATTCCGCCGCGAAACGGACCTTCCGACTGGTCGGATAGCCGTGCATGCCGTTGCTCGCCAACGCGTAGGCATTCGACCGGTTGGGATCGCCGCTGATCACGATCAGCAAGTCCTCGGGTCGGGCCACGATTGGCACCAGCCGGTGGGGTGACTCTCCCTCGGCGAAGACCGCTGCCGCGGTGCCTTCGGCAACGAGCTGGGTAAGCGGCGGTTGGCCGGGGAGGAAATTGGTCCACTCCCCCAGATAGCGCTCGAGCTTCTCCGCCGGCAGCCGGGCGTGGGCAAACAGGCGTTCGCGCAGCGTCGCCTTGTTCCAGCCCGCGCGCGCCAGCGTCCGGGCAACCAGTGGGCTGATGACGAGCATCGGACAATAGGTTCCCGGCGCAAAGCCGACGGTGAAGATCAGCTCCCAGCTTGTGTGCCGTACGAGGCCGTCGGCGAGATAGGTTGCAATCCGCTCCGGATCGTCACCGTAGATGGAGCCAATGGTTCCCCCGCTCGTGAACCGGGCGATCGTCACCACGCTCTCGTCCGAGCCGAAGCCGCGATCGGCGGCCAGCGTCGGCCAGCCGAGGGATGCCGCGGCCGCTACATGCTCTGCGAGCACGACCCGGAACGTATGGCCGAAGGTCGATTTGTCGGCGTCTCCGGGTAAGCTCAAGGCCACGTTGCGCAGCATCAGCCGCAAGAATCGCCCGATGCTGGTGTTCGCCCGGTAGCCGTCGCGAAGCGCGCCCTCCTCGCAGTTGAAGCCGAGTGCGCTGACGGCAGGCCCGCTCACGACGATGAGGGCATCCCCACCGGTGGTGTCGCCGCTGTGCTCGACGCCATAGTGCGGATCGGCGAGCACCTCGGCTATCGCAATCAGCACCGGCATGTACTCGGGCCGGCAGTTCGCCATGACCCCGTTCACCGCCACGTTGTGGACGGTGGCCGCACAGCCCGAAGGGGGCAACGCGCCGATGATGCGCTCTGGCGGGTCGGTCGTTTGGGCCAGGAAGGCAGCGACCCGTTCCGGCGACGGCGGTACGATGGGCAAGCCGTCGCTCCACCGGTGCTGGTCGAAGTAGTCGTTGACGGTGTCGAAATCGCCCGTGATCACGATGTCGCCCGGCGACCGCTCGGGCTCGTTGGTGGTGCCCCCGGGCATTCGAGTCAGGTGCTCGATCACGCCCGGCAAGGTCACCTCCCGCAGACCCGATGCCAGTTCCGACGCGCTTTGCCCGTCGACGTGCCCGGGGATCCGGGCAATGGGGAGCTCAGGCAGCCCCAGGCCTTTGGCGACCGCGGCACCCTGGCCGATGAAGCCGTCGCACACGAGCGAAACCGAGGGCACGTTCGCTTTCTCGACCGCCGCGCTGGCCCGCATCACGGCGGGCGTGCAGGCGCCTCAAGCGCCGATGCCAGATACGACAGCGTCGACCCCGAGTTCAGCGAGCCGTTCGGGCAGCGCGGCGAGTACCGCATGCTCGTCGCGGCCGAACGTCGAGCCGAATGCGTCGTAGCCGACGAATGTGGTACCTGGAAACCGGGCTTTGAGCTCGGTCTCCAGCAACGGGAAGATCTCGTCACCCCGAAACATCGCGTCCCAGAGAAATCCGATCCGCTTGCCTTCCAGCGTGCCCGGGCGGGCGGCGGCCGGCACCGCCGGGACCGCGCTCGCTCCGCCGGGCCACAGGGCGTTGAGCTCTGACATGGTTGACTCCGTGGATAGTCCTTGGGCGCAATGGTAGGCGATGCGCCCCCGCGCAAGGTAATCGTTCCCCCTCGATGGCAAGGCAAGGACCCCCCGATGTCAGATCCGTCCGACCGTACGACCCAAGGTGCCCGAATTGGTACCACGATCGCTGATTCCCAGCCTTGGTGGCCGCCCTCGCCAGGGGGCGGGCGAGCACGGCGTAACCTGCTGGTCGTGCTGCTCGACGACGTCGGGTTCGCTGACTTCGGCTGCTACGGCTCTGAAATCGACACCCCGAGCATCGACGCTCTGAGCGCGAAGGGCCTGCGTTACGCTGGGTTCCATACCACGGCAATGTGCTCCACCACCCGGGCCGCCCTCTATACCGGGCGCAATCACCATTCGGTGGGCATGGG
>Ga0310344_10004139_pt1 | contig 10773 bp, 7 predicted proteins | sample HC15DNA20200_MG_FD_203801 | JGI IMG/M metagenome (GOLD analysis project Ga0310344, IMG submission 203801) | Marine microbial communities from station ALOHA, North Pacific Subtropical Gyre - HC15-DNA-20-200_MG | ecosystem: Environmental > Aquatic > Marine > Oceanic | place: Pacific Ocean: North... | reverse complement strand
GTCAGGTACCGGCAAATCGCTCCGAGGGCTCCACCGAACATGAGCCACAAAAGTGAGACAACGGAAGCCATAATGGGTTAGTTCAAAACGGGTGGAGAAAAAGTCGCCAGCCGGGGTCGAAAAACCTTCAAATACGGCTGCACCGTCGCTAAGTGTAACAGCCAAAGGAGGGTTCGCTAAGACTGATTGTGTGTGGACCTCCCCGTGGTTTGTCTTTTCGGCTTGCGCCCTGTTTTTCGGCACCATTCTTGCGCTGTTGGCATTTGTCGTGCTCGTTTATTGCCCCGTATGCCTGATCGCGAATTGGATTTGTCGGGGGTGGCAAAACTCAGGCCAACTTTCCGGACGACCTCCAAGGGACCTTCCACGGTCGATCGCCACTAAGTGCGCCCGGGGGGCCTCGTCTGTGGTTTGGTCTTCTGAGGTCTGGTAGAATCGGTGGTAGTTCGGACAGGGTTGCGAGCGAAGGCACCAGTACAGGACAGGATAGCCGTTGGTGGTTTGTTCTTATGAGGCGCTGGCCGTTTCATCACCCAGGAAATTTGCCAGATGGGAATTTTTAACTGGTTTTCCAAACCGAAGACGTTCGAAAAATGTGACGACGCGATCTGGATGTCGCGCAAAGCAAAATGGATGGGCATTGTCACGGAGATCGCAGACCAGTCGGCCGCGGGTAACCGGGTGCTGCTGGTTGCCCATTTCCCCGACACCACCGCACAAGCGTGCGAGATACTCCAACGGATGGACGTGGCATTTGTGGAGGAGAAGCAGAGGTGGGACTCGGGCGACATTTCGCGTTTTACCCAGCACAAAGACCGTCTGCCATTTGTGATCCTGGCAGAATCACTGCCCGATACTCCCGGCCGGCAGCAGCCGCACCTGGTGGATGAAAGGGAGCCGGCGTTTTCTGTGATGGTACTCGAAAGACATTTGTTGTCTTCCGAGGACGAGCGGGTTGCCCGTTTTTCCGAAAGTCTCCCTGGTCGCAGCCGGCTGCAATTTTTTCAATCCCTGGAGGATCCGCTGATGCAAGTCTTTGCCGGCGACTCGGTCCGAAAAACGTTGGAGCGATTGGGTGTGTCGCAGGATGAACGGATTGAAAACCCCATGCTCAGCCGGTGGGTGCAAGCGGCGCAGCAGAAGGCTCAAAAACAGGCGCTCGGAAACGCCAAGGCCGAATCGGCCGAATCGTGGATGGCGAGCAACATGCCACCATGAAAAAATGGCGACCTTCAATTTTCGTGGTGATCCCTATTTCAACCGAAAGATGATTTCCGATGACGCCAGTATGGAATCGCAAAACAACTCTCTGTTTGGCAACGGTCCTGGTCACGATGTTGACCGTGGTTGGTACCTGCGGGAGCCGGGCCCGGGCCGAAATCGCTTTTCAGTACTCTTTTAACGCCGGCTCTGAGGCCGCGGTGCCTGACAGTAGCGGCCAGGGGCAGACCGGTCAGATTCGCGGTGCCAGGCCGGTCCAATCGGCCGACGGTTACTCGCTGCAATTTGATGGCAAGGATGACTACATCGAAGTGCCCAATCGGCCTGCGCTCAACAGTCAAATATTTTCATTTGAGCTGTGGTTGAACGCTGCATCCGGTGGCCCTGTGCTTTCAAAAAAGTTCAACGAGATTCGCTCGTCGATCCAGCTAAAGATTCATGGCGACGGTAACAAGATCTATATGTGCGTGCTCGACTCCGATGGCAGTAAGGAGCATTACGTCACGACACGGAAACGTGAACTGCTCAATCGGTGGCTGCACCTGGCCTTTGTTTGTGACGGCCGCTGGATTCGTCTGTTTATCAACGGCGAGATGGAGACGTTTGCACCGGTGGGCCAGCTTCCACAGCGAGAGCAGATACGGATCGCTTATGCCCAGGAGCCAGTTGTGATTGGGACCAGTTATTATGCGGACAAGTCGTTCCATTTTGCGGGCCAGATTGCGCATGTCTGCGGTTACGATCATGCCCTGACGACCGCTGACGTATTGGCCCATTACCTGGAAGGTCACCCGGCCGTGCCGAAGCATGACGACAATCGAAAAAATATCAACACAACGCGGCAGATCAAACCGTTGCCAAAGATCGATCGGTCCGGTCCGTCGTTGCCTCTGGTTACCGACGGGCAACCGGAGGCAACGATCGTGATTCCGCAAACCGCCAGGTACTGGACCAAAACCGCCGCCCGGTGGCTGCAGCAGTACGTCGAAAAGGTGACCGGCGCCAGGCTTCCGGTTGTCACCGAAGAGGTAGCGCCGGCGGGAACGCTCATCAGCATTGGCCACACCCAAATGGCTAAAGAAGCGGGCGTCACGACCGAGGGACTCAAGTGGGACGGCGGGCGGATGGTTTGCAGGCACGGCCATCTTTTTCTGATCGGCCGCAATGTCAACGACAAGATGCAGAACGCAGAAAGCTCGGTGGCAGACGGCAACTGCCGCGCCGTCACGATGTTTCTTGAGGATATTGCCGGGATCCGCTGGTTTTTGCCCGGGCCGGAAGGGGAGTTGATTCCCCAGAGCAGCAATCTAAACGTCCCGCGAACGTTGTCACGCTCGTTCGTACCGGCGATTGCGTTCTCGTCGGGGCGTTTTCCTTTTGGTTCCAAGGGGTTCTGGCTGGCGGATGTGACGCCAGGGGCCATCGCCAACAATTACCGGAACGGGATTGCCGCCACCAGCGGTGGACACACCTATTATGGCATGGTACCCGGGGAATTGTTCCAGGAGCATCCCGAGTACTTTGCGTTGATTGACGGCCAGCGCACTGCCGAAGGGCATCATCTGTGCTCAAGCAATGCGGAGGTAAAACAGTTGCTAATCGAGGGTGTGCGACGCGAACTTGACCGGGGTCTCGATGTGGTTACGCTTGGCCAGGAAGACGGCTACTGCCGCTGTCGGTGCGCCGAGTGTGAAAAGATCGACAGCTACCGTTTTTTCGAATGGCACAAGCGTACCGGTGGGTCGTGGCAGCAATTCCAGGATACGGTTTTGCCAAATACACCGTGCGAGCGGTTGTTTCTGCTGCACAAGGCAGTGATCGACGAAGTGCACAAAACGCACCCCGACAAAAGTGTGCTGCTGATGGGTTATGCTCCAACGGCGTGGCCATCGAAAATTATCGACAACTGGGGTGACCATGTCATGGTCGAACTAACAAACCAGACTCCCGAATATGTTGAGGCGTGGGAGGGTAAAACGGCAGGAATCACCGGATACGTCTACTGGTTCGACATTCAACTTAAGATGGGTATGGATATCCACGCCACGCCGCGTGAGGCGGCCGAGCACCTGCGCTATCTCTACGACAACGGTTTTGTTGGTTTGTACCACTTTCCCGAGACCAATTTTGGCTTTGCGGGCCCGGTGATCTACGCCCTCGGCAAACTGATGGGGGATCCCGACCTGGACCACGAAGCGCTGGTCCAAGAGTATTGCCACGGCGTATTCGGCCAGGCGGCCGGCACGATGCTCCAGTTTTATGACGTGCTCTACACCAACCGGGAGCAAAAGCTTCCGCTGGAGATGCATCACCGCCGCTGGCCGGACTGGTTGATCACCTCCAATCTGTACCTGATGCTCTATCCACCGCCGGTACTCGAGCGACTCGCCGCGCTACTCGACCGGGCAGAGAGCGAGGCTAACACGCCGATGGCGCGTGGCTGGATCGCCCATGTGCGCGACTGGTACGACTTTGCCGACCGGCTGACCCGAGCGATAACGGCGTATCGCGAGTACCAGTCCGAAAAGACGCCTGCCACCTGGGAGAAAACCCGCGATGCGGTGGCAGCGTTTAACGCATACCGTCTGAAGATCTTAAATTATGACCAAGAGTACGAAAGTCGCTGGTTCCCCGGCCACCGGCACTTTGCCAATTGGCTCACCGGTGACACGCAGCACGAGTCGAAGGTCTATTACACCCGTTGGAGAGAACGCAAGGACAAGGCGCTGGAGCGTGGCGTGGAAGGCGTGGCAATTGGTTACGGTGGGGGGCTGGTCGAGATCGTCAACGGTTACAGTTACATTCGCGAGCCGCTTACGCTTGATTTTTCCAAGGAGCCAAAGTAGCCAGACAGGATCTTTGTCGCCATGACGGTTTTGCCAGGCAAGAGGTGATGGTTTCAGTTGGCGGCTTCTGCCACAGGTGGTTCAGCCTGTCGTTTCTTCCTGGGGCTTTGCAAACAGGCTAAAAATTTTCAGGACTGTTTGGTTGGGAAGATATTCTGCGGGTGTTTTGCCACGGGCTCCGTTGCCGCTGCTGCCCCCTGAAGCGTAGGTTGGGACCAGCAGTTGGCGTTGGTCTGGGTGCAGGCTGAGGTCGTAGCCCGAACCGTTCTCGAGTGAATAGAAAGGCTCACTTTGGTCAATGTTCCAGAAGGTCAACTCCGAGCTGGTGTGCAATATTTCGGTATGACCGGCGAGGATGCCATCTTCGAGAAATTGCAGCCCATTAAAAGGTCCATCGCTCTTGCCTTTGATGCCCAGTTCGTTTTTCAGATCGCCAGTCGCCCAGTCGAAAACCAGAACGGTTGGTTTGCCGGGACAAAAGGCGTTGCTCTTGGCCTCCTTCATGCCTCCGGCAGCCAGCAAGGTTCCGTCGCCGCTGAAGGCGAGACTGCGCACTCCTCCCACGTCGGCGATAAAATTGTCTTTCCGCGTGTGGAGCAAACGGGCATCGAGTTCGCGCACCGGGGTCCAGTCGCCCAGGCTCCACTGGCGAACCTGGCCATAGAGGTCACCACTGACGAGGTCTTTGCCATCGGGAGAAATCGCCAGGCTGAAAACACATTCCCGGTGACCGTGAAGCGTGGTCACCGGTTTGCCATTGGTGCTATCGAACACCTTGATGACGGTGTCATCACCGGCGGTAATCAGGTGTTTTCCGTCGGGGGTGACGACAACGGCCCGGACATTGTTGGCGTCGGCATGGCCGATGGTCCAAACCGGCTTGTTGTAGAGGTCGTAGTTCCAGCAGTGGACAACACCGTGGTAGTCGGCCGTAAAGAGCTGCCCTCCGGTGGGGTGAAAGGCGAGTGCCGAGACCCATGTTCTGTGCGCGTCAAAGCTTTGCTTCTGGTCGTTCTTCAGGTCCCAGACATGCACCAGTTTGTCCTGGCCGCCGGCGGCGATAAACTGGCCGTTGGGGCTGAACTGGGCACAAAAAAGTTGGCGGTCGTGTTTCCACTGGCGCGAGGTCCAGGCTTTTGTAACATCCAGGGCAGGGCGGCTCACAGCATTACCTCCCTGATGGGCTGGCAATCATCACGGGCGATCGCAAGCTGTTGGCTCTTATTGTGGTAGCGGGTTTCCTGGGGGTTGATCCCGAGCAAGGTGAAAATGGTGTGGAAGAGGTGGCCAATGTCATACCCCTGGCTGTTGACAAAAGCACCGTCGGCGGTCGTCTCACCGACGATGGCTCCAGGCCTGGTTCCCCCACCAGCCAGGGCAATGCTCCAACAGTCGGGCCAGTGGTCACGACCCAACCGGGAGTTGATGATCGGTGTGCGACCAAATTCGCTCATCACGATGACCAGAGTATCCTCAAGCATACCGCGGTCATCGAGGTCATTGACCAGGGCAGCAAACGGCTGGTCAATCTGGGGGACGAGGCGCTGAGACATGTTGAAATTGTCACCATGCGTGTCCCAGTGGTAGCTGTTAACCTTGACGAACCGAACGCCCGCTTCGAGTAACTGGCGGGCCTGCAACATGTGTCGCCCCAGCGGGTGAGAGCCATAGCGGGCACGGTCCTTTGGATCGAGCAGGTTGTCATCAAAAATGTCTTTGCGGGCCATCAATTGACGGGCCATTTTGTAACTGGTCTCGTAAGCATCGACGTCCGAACTGTTGCGATACGCGGTGAAGCGCTGGTTTGCTTTCTGGCGCAGCAGGTTGCGGGCCATGTCGACTTCAGCGGAAACGGTCTCTGGTCGGTGAATGTGGATGGGCGGACGTCCATCTCCCAGCGCGAGGGCTCCGTACTGCGCTCCCAGAAAACCGGCTTCCCTGTGAATGAATCCTCCATTGCCCGGCTTGATCCAGATATAGGGTGGCAACTCGGGATTTGCGGGCCCAAGCAGCCTCGCGATGGCCGAACCGAGAGTAGGGTAGTCGACACCACGATCCAGGGGGTCGCCCCTTTGGATTCGCGGCACACCGGTGGAGTGGTCGGGGTCTTTGGTGGCCATCGTGCGGATGACCGAAATCTTGTGAGCAATTTTGGCTGTCTGTGGCATCAACTCACTGAAACGTACTCCCGGAAGGCTGGTGTGGATGCTGCGAAAAGGGCCGGCAAACTTGCTGTCGGGTAACGGGTGCCAGCTTTCGTACTGACTGATACCACCATCGAGCCAGATGAGACAGACTCGCTTGTGCTGGTTGCAAACCTGCCTGGCAATTGCCGGGTGTAGCAGGCTCCCGAACCCGGCCAGTCCGCCAAGCGTGCCAAGCATCCGTCGGCGCGAAATAGCATGCGCCGGGCTACCGCAGGCAAAATTTTGGAATTCGGGATGCATTAGTGGTTGAACCTGAATTCGGCGGAGTTTAGTAAGGCCCAGGCCAGGTCAGCAAGCGCTGCGGGGCGCCTGGAGGGAATTTGCTGGAGATAATCCTCTACCGCAAGCTGCTCTTCTTCTTCCGGCAGGCGGGACAATACAGAAAGATATAACTGTCTGGCGACCTCGTTAGTTCCTGTTGTGTTTTGTAACCGGTCGATTAAGTTTCCCTCGCGCGGTTGCAGCCAGTGATGAACCATACGGTCGTTCATCAGGAAAAGTGCCTTGTTCAACCCGGGGGTGAAGTCAACTTCCGCTTTGCCCGGGGATTGGCCAAACGTCAGGGCAAAAATTGCTTCGGCCTCCTCCAGCGAAGGGGGCAGTTCGGTGTTGCTGCCGGTAAAGTAACCTTTGCGATCGAATTTTTTGGTCTCGGGATTGGCCTTTTGTTCTGTCTGACGGGCCGCTCCATACTGGGGGTTGCCTGTTGCTCGCAACACGGCGCGGAGCAATTGTTCGGGAGTCAAAGGCTTTGGAGAGCAAACCTGGTAACCGGTAGGGTCAACCTGCGAGATGCCCTCGGGCAATCGGCTATCACGCTGGTACGTTTCGCTCAACAGGATCTCGCGGAGTAACCATTTGAGATCGAAGGCGTGGGCGACAAATTCGTGGCCAAGTAAATCCAATAACTGCGGGTGCGACGGCGGGTTGTGATCGTGCATTTCGTCAAGCGGATGAAACAGGCCTTGTCCCATCAGTAGGAACCACATTCGGTTGACACTGTTGCGCGCAAAAAGAAAATTGTCGGCGGCGGTCAGGTCCCTGGCGAGCAGTTCGCGCGGATGAAACCTGGGGACTGCCGGTAGACCCTCTTCGGCAGGCTTTTCGTATTGGTCTCCCTCCTCAAACGTGGGAATTTCGACCTCTTTGCCGTGAGGCAGCCGTGGCCCGGTGGTTTTTTTCCCGGGGTTGAAAACCGACTCGAATTCTATTTTCGTCGTAGCCAGGTCCTCGACCAGGTAGACCTGGTTTTCAGTTTTATGCGTTGCCTGCCGGGTTGGGTTCAAGTAGGCGAATAGCCCCCAGTAGTCAGATTGTTTCCATGCTTCGACCGATGGATGGTCGTGGCACCTGGCGCAGGTCAGGTCCATTCCAAGAAACAAGCGGGCGATATTTTCGGTCATCGTATGATGATTGGCTGTCCCCAGAAATTTCATGGCGGGTCGTTCGGAACCGTGGCCTTTCGCTTCGATCATGTGGCGGACCATCACGTCCCACGCAGGTTTTTTTTGCAGGGAAGATTCCAGGAAATGACGCCATTGTTCGTTCGTTACAGTTCCCTGGTCCTGGCGTTCAAGGAGCATCACCGTAAGGCGGTCTGCCCAGTGGACAGCAAATGCGTTGCTGCTTAGGAGCTTGTCAATATGAGCGGTTCGCTTGTCTGCAGAGGGGGCTTTGAGAAAAGCATTCACGTCGCTAGGAGCAGGAATGTTGCCTGTCAGGTCGAGTGTTACACGTCGCAGGAAACTGGCGTCATCAGTGGCGCCGGCAAAGGGAACGTCACCGGCCTTTGCCCGAACGAGGTCGTCAATTTGCTCATGCAGAGCCGGCGCCCCGAACAGGCGCAACGTGAAGGCCAGCCCCATGGTCAACGGTGTCACGTTGGCGAACAGGCTTCGTAAGACCACGTGACAGTCCCATTTTCGAGGAGTTAAAAAATCGAACACTTTTTTGAAGGACTTGTAAAAAACCAACTGGTGTGAACAGCCATGGGTGAACCACGGGCCTCTCACCGAGTTTTTCCGAACCGTTGTGCAATTGCAAGCGAACTGCTCGTGATCGGCTGGCGTTTGCGGTAAGAAAATCTTCACCCCGGCCCTGTTGCAGACGCATTGTAAGCGATTTTGTTGGCACTGGCAGCCGCCCAGCCCTATTGCCGGCTGTTGGTGCACTTTGCCCAAGTGTGAAAATAAGGTCGTTCAACGGTTTAGCGACGGTTATCCTGCGGCACCAAAATGGCAAAATAAGTTCGCCGTTTGGCCCGAACTTCAAGCAGGAGTTGGCTGGGTCGTTTGGGAGGGAGCCGAAAACCGGCCGCTGTCAACTCTGCGATCGTGGTAAAAAGCTACCTGCTGGAAGTCCCGTCGGATCTGGATAGAAGAAGACGTAAGTATGGGCCCCGGTCGAAGAACCTGCTTTGCCAGCGGTGTTTTCAGCAACGGCAGGGTGGCTACTGTTGTTAGATCTCAAGTGGCGCCGAGTCGGGGGCAAAGTCAACCACGCGTGAGCGGTAGTGGACCCAGCGGAGCACTCCGTCGCTGCCCCGTTCGAGCAGCCACTGTTCCTCGACGGCGGCCTTGATTCGTCCCGGGCGACCATCGGCGAAGGAGGCCTCCCAGTTTACCTGGCCTGCGGCATAGGCGCGCTCGGGATGGTCCCCGACCTGGACCACCTGGAGCGACTGCCAGTGGTGGCTTTCGTCACAGAGTGCACGGTGCATTTGCTGGTGGGTTTCAAGATCCATTCGCTGCCCTCCGGGCACCATCACATGTCCCTCGCCGATGAAGAAGTGTTCCATCTCTGTTCCGGGCATGCCGCTTTTGACCGCATCCCAAAAAGTCTCACTGCGAGCTTTCACTTCATCTTCGGTGATCATCGGGGGAACCTCGTTTTTTACGGCCAGCAGTAGGTTGAGAGGACTGCGGGTGGTATTCTAGAACGACCGTAAGCTATTTGCCAGCATCCTTGCGATTGTCAGTGATGGCAAGCAAGCGTCCGGTTAGAATGCCAGCTGAAAGGTTCGCTGAACGCCATATGCGCCAATTCGTTACCATTGCAATCGGGGTCGTTAGCCTGGCAGGTGCGCTGGTTAGTGGATATTGCACATTGGTCTATGCGTTGCTGGTTGCGAAAACGATGGAGTCTGGCTTGCCGTCGACCCACGCGATCACCTGGTGCAACATTTGGACCATCGCATTCTGGCTTTGCCTGGGCCTGTTTCTGCACGCGGTAATCATGGTCTTGCGCGGCGCATTTGCCTTCACCGGTCCAGCGCCTGTTTCCCGTTTTACCCTCCTGGACCTCTTTTTTTTGCTGACCTTTACAGGACTCGCATTAGCCTTGGTTGCATCGATCAACAATTCCGTCAGTCAGCTTCTGTTTAGGATTTCTATTTTGGCAGGACCTGCAGTTTTGGTGCGGGCTGCCTTGCGAAAAAATACCCATGCCGGGTCGCGGGAATCTGCTATTGAGAACGACTGATCCGGGCTGCCGATTGGGTCAGTGGGGCCCGGCAGCGTTGAACCGGGCTGCATCGCGGTCTTCCCCCGGAGTGGTTCGGCGGTAGGAATCGCCATCGAGCTTGAGTCTTGCCCCGGTTTCTCGATCAAAAGAGTCGCGTGAAAGATGCTCTGGAACGCTGTCGCCAGTTTCGTCCATCCACCGACGGAGCAACTTTTCCAGTTGCAAACGCGCTTGGGTATGCCGGGGGGAATTGGCAAGGTTCTGAAGTTGATACGGGTCGGAGGCGGTGTGATAAAACTCCGTTTCGGGGCGCGGGGCAAGAAATACATCGCGTTGTGCTGGTGTTTTAAAGTTGGTCACCCCGGTGGTGCGCCCCACGATTCTCCAAACCCCACGATCCTCCTGTGCGGTTCCATCACATGCTTCGTAAAATAAACGATAACGGGGGCGTTGACCTGGTGTCGTTGGCAGAGGTAGGAGTCCTATTTCGGAGCACTTCACCTTGTCAAACGGACTGTTGCCTGGGGAAATAACAGGTTCCGGGTCTTTTGCCCAGGTAAAACCATCCTCGGAGGTTGCCGTGAGGATAAATGCACGGTTGGGCGCACTGTAACCGGCGTAATACATGCGGTAACCGCCCTTGTGGATCCGAACAATTTCAGGTGCGAATGCGATCGCCTTGTCATAAGTGCCTCCCAGGGGAACTCGTATTCCTGCTTCGACCTCAAACGACAGGCCACCATCGGTTGAGAGAGCACTGATCATTCCACGATTTGACTCGGTAACAAACATTCTGGAGTGACCCGCTTCCAAAAACACAATGCGACAGGAACTGTAGTGACAACCGGGGTTTTTCAGGCGAACCCCTGGCTCAACGGCCCAGTTTAAGCCGTCATCAGAGATGGCACTTCGGATTGAATTATCGATCGACTGTGGCCCGGGGCAGCATTCGTAGTACATCCTCAGTCGACCCGGTTGCCCGGCAACGGGAACAATCTCAGGCGAGACTACCCGAAAGTCACCGGCCCCCCCTTGTT
>Ga0310344_10004138_pt1 | contig 10773 bp, 12 predicted proteins | sample HC15DNA20200_MG_FD_203801 | JGI IMG/M metagenome (GOLD analysis project Ga0310344, IMG submission 203801) | Marine microbial communities from station ALOHA, North Pacific Subtropical Gyre - HC15-DNA-20-200_MG | ecosystem: Environmental > Aquatic > Marine > Oceanic | place: Pacific Ocean: North... | reverse complement strand
GCACCAACGCCTACGGCGTCGAAGATGCCGCACGCGTGTATTTCGACCGGTCCGCCCGAGACCTGTCACTCCTGCAGGCGGCCACCCTCGCGGGCTTACCCAACGCACCGACCGCCCTGTCTCCCAGCCCGGGCGATACCACCTCGATCACCGCCGCAACCCGCAGGGCGCATCACGTCCTCAACCGAATGGTCGCCGAAGGCCACATCACGAGCGGAGCGGCGGACAGCGCCCGAGCCGACGTCCTCCGACTGTCCACCCGCGACCGGCCTCGAAATCGAACGCCCTACTTCGTCGAAACGATCAAGTCGGAAGTCACACGACGATGGGGCCGCTCCGTCCTCAGCTTCGGCGCGCTCGACATCCACACCACCCTCGATCTGGATTTTCAGCGCGAGGCCGAAAAGGCCGTCGCGGACGGACTGATCGACCTGGACAGACGTCTCGGCTTTTCGCCCTACACCGTCGCAGGCCGGGAGGATAGACCGGAATACGTCCAGGTGGCCCTGCTCTGTACGGATCAATCGAACGGCCACGTCAGAGCGATGGTGGGAGGCCGGGATATTTTCGTGAGCTATTACAATCGCGCGACCGATGCCAGGCGACAGCCGGGATCGAGTTTCAAGCCCATCGTCTATCTCAGCGCCTTCGAGTCCGGCGCGATCACACCTCTTTCCCTCTTCATCGACGAACCCCGGACCTACACCGTCAACCGTCGTCCGTGGACGCCCAAGAATTTCCAGGACAGCTATCTCGGCCTCACGACCGCTGCCTGGGCGCTCATCCGGTCGGCCAACGCCACGGCTGTACAGGTTCTCCACCTCGTCGGTCCGCAGGCCGTCGTCTCAACGGGCGAGCGTCTGGGTATCCGTTCTCCACTTGCCCCGGTACCCAGCATCGCGCTCGGGTCGATCGAAGTATCGATGCTCGACATGGTCACCGCGTACGGAACGATCGCCAACTACGGGCTCCGCGTGACGCCAACTTTCATCTCTCGAATCGTCGACCGCAATACCGACACCGAACTGTTTCGCCATCGACCCTCCCGGGTCCCTACCGTCGATCCCACGCACGCCTACACGACGCTTCGCCTGCTCCAGAACGTCGTCGACCGCGGAACGGGATACGGCATCCGTCGTCTAGGCTATCGGGGAGCCGCAGCTGGCAAAACCGGCACGACGAACGACAACACTGATGCGTGGTTCACGGGATTCACGCCCGACCACGTCACCTCCGTCTGGATCGGTTTCGACAGCCGCAGAAACCGCCATCGTCTGATCGACGCGAGGACCCGCAGGCAGATCACGGGCGGCAGCGGCGCCGCACCCATCTGGGCCGCATTCATGAAGGCCGTCCATCCCGACCCGGCCGGATCTTTCGCGCCCCCAGCCGGCATGCACGAGCGCAGGATCGACCCGACCACAGGCCTGGATCCCGCCCTTCTCGACACCCTTTCCAAGGAAACCTTAACCGTATCCGTTCCCGATCGGACACCTCCCAACACAGTCGAGGATGTCGACAGCGTCACCGCGCTGATCCAGGGAATCGAATAGTCCGGTTTACCGTGCACTGTCCGCCGTCCGGCGCTTGCCCTATCTTATGTGAAACCCGAACGATCCCCATTCTCAGGAGTACGTCCAATGTCGAACCCGAAGGTCGGCCTGGCCAGACGCGAGTCCCGCCGCGACAATATCTATGGTGCGATGGACCTGGTTCGAGACGACATCGAACCGAGGATACGCGAGCAGGTGATGCTCAAACCCAATTTTCTGTCCAATAAAGCTCAACTCCCCTCGAGTCACGCCGATGCGATGCGTGGCGCGATCGATTTCCTGCTCTCCTGTCCTACGCCGCCAAAGGAGATCCTGATCGCCGAAGGTGGGAACGAAGACTATTCGGGGCAGAGCTTCGAAAACTTCAACTACCCCGCCCTCGTCGATGAATACGACATCCCCGTACGCCTGATCGACCTGCATCAGGAAACCGAATGGGAGACCATTCCCATTTACCTCGCCGACCGTTCCGAGTATCTCGTGCACATGCCCAAAACGGTGCTCGATTGCCCGTGCACGATTTCGATGGCCATCGCCAAGACGCACGACGTCTGCTGCATCACTCTGGCGCTGAAAAACATGATTATGGGGACGATTCGGAAGGAAGATCGTGTGAAGATGCACGGGTATCGCACGCACGACGAGCGAGAGTTACCGACGGAGGCGCAACGCCTGAACGTCAACCTCATCCGTCTCGCGAGTCGTCTCACACCCAACATCGCCGTCATCGACGGCACCGTCGGCCTTCAGGGGAACGGCCCCGCCGGCGAAGACGGCGTCGACCTCGGCGTCGCTGCGGCCGGGATCGATGTCTACGCCACCGACGCCGTCATGGCGAAGTGTATGGGATTCGAACCGATGACACTCGGTCTGCTCGCCTACGCCAACGACCTCGATCTCGGCGTCGCCGATCTGGAGAAGATCGACGTCCTGGAGACGGGCATCTCGGACGTCGCCAGAAACTTCAAACCCCACGAGACGAACGAGTTACAGCTCCAGTGGCAGGACGCTGACGCCGGTCGATACCTCAACGTGTAACGAAGAGTGTTGCTCACAATTCCCTAATACGGGAATTCCCTAGTACGGCAATAAATCCTACCCCTTCCGAATCTCATCGTACATCGACAGCGGAACCCCTGCCAGGGTTCCCGCGTCCACGGGCAGCACGACGCCCGTAATCCACCGCGCTTCGTCGCTGGCCAAAAATACCCCCCCCCACGCTACATCCCACGCCGTACCCTCTGTCCCCAGGGGCCCCGCGAGCTTCCTCAATCGCCGCTGATCCTCGCTGAACGCACCGCTGACCATCGTCGAGTAGATATGACCCGGCGCGATGGCGTTCACTCTCACTCCGTCGCGACCGTGATGCACTGCCATCTGTCGCGTCATCGCGATCATCCCCCCTTTGGCCGCGGCATACGAAACGTTCGGCGTCATCCCCGCTCTGATTCCGTCGATCGACGAAATGTTGACGATCGATCCACCGCCCGATTCGACCATTGCCAGAATCGCGTGCTTTGACGCAAACGCACAGCTCTTCAGGTCGACATCAAGGACACGCTGCCAGTCGTCCGCCTCGAGTTCGGTGACCTTCGCACGCGTCCCGATCCCCACCGCGTTGGCAAGCACGTCCAGCTTCCCGAATCGGTCGACCGCAGCGCGCACCATCGCCTCACAATCCGCTTCGACCGACACATCCGCCTCGAAGAAGGATGCTGCCAGGTCCGCCTCTTCGAGCACGCTCAGCGTCTTTTTCCCGTTGTCCACATCCCGGTCGACCACGAGGACCTCCGCGCCCTCTCGCGCAAAGAGCTCCGCCATCGCCCGCCCCACACCGACCCCATCCCCCTCCCGGATGCCCGACCCCGTGACGATCGCTGTCTTTCCTGCCAATCGATCGCTCATTCTTTCGCCTCGGTATCCGTGAAAATGATATCTGCCCTGTCCATCGGACGACTCTGCTCGATGTAATTTCGGTAGGCCGGCATCCACTCCTCACGCCACAACGCATCGTGCTGGCCACCATCCCTTTCGATCCCCCGGGTCAGACACACCGCCTCGTCCGTCTCTACCCAGACGGTCAGGTCGTAGTAGGGCGCCAGCTCCTTGCGAATCGAGAACACCCCCTCCACCACCACCGTCCCTCCGACCTCGACGTCACACCACGTCCCGAGCCTGTCGGTGGACCAGTCGTATCGCTGAAAACGCGCAGCCCGGTCCTCCGTCAGGGGGGCGAGGACCTGGTCTCGAATCCGAGGCCAATCGTAGTCGCTGCCGGGTTCCGCGATCACTCGCTCTCGGCCCGGACGAACCGAACGAACAAGCCAGAAGTCATCCACCTCTACAACGGATGCGCCCAGCCGACCCCCGACGCTCTTTGCCAGAGTCGATTTTCCCGCACCTCCGCGACCATCGATCGCCACCAACCGGGTTTTCCCTCGCGGCGCGATGGCTTCGATCCTGGCTGCCAGGACATCGACGCTGTGAATCACTTCCGTCATTCGCACAATCTAACGTCCCCGACTGCCAAAGAGAAAGGCGAGATCTCGTGTGAGATCTCGCCTTCGTCAGTTGATTCAAGATAGAGCAAGAAGCAGCAGGGTCACTTCGATCGGGCCGTTAAGGGCTTGTTCTCGACGGAGTTTATCCCGAGCGAAGCCGAGGGGCTCGAACGGACGCCGCTCGTCTCCTTGCCATCCAAGGTTCAAGTTCTAGTTGTCGTCGTCCCGCTCGCTCAGCAGATCGCCGCGTTGCAGGCGTTCGGCGTTCTCCGTCGACCACAGGATCCCCTTCATCACTTTCTGGGCGGTGATGTAGCGGGTGGCCGCCAGCATATGCATCCGTTGCTCTTCCGGATCGTCGCTCAGCTCGTAGTGCCGATACGCCACTTCGAGCACCTGGAACATGTGCAACTTCGCGTCCTCACGAAGCGTCACGTGGGCGAGCGCGTGCCGGAGCGCCTCGATATCCCGCCCCTATTCCAGATACTGATTCACGACCAGTTCCGCCTCGAACACCTTCTGGAAATCGGCGAACTCCTGAAGCCGCTCGAGCATCGCCTCATCCGACGCGAACGGCTCGCCCAGCGTCTGTCCCGGATTCGGCACGCGCGCCGACGGCATGTTCAGCCATCGCACGTAGGTCATGAAAACCGCCCCGTGGAACAGACCGCGCAGCAGTTCTTTGCTCGGGGCGAGCTGGAAGGCACGATACAGGGCGTGGGCGTAGGAGTAAATATTGGCCACGTCGTGCCAGTCACCTTCATTCTTCAAGTGGAACCGAGCCGTCCGGATCGCGCCGGCATACGTCATCGCGCGGCACAGGGCCAGCGGATCGACGCCCGCCATCAGCTTCTCTTCGACCGCGGCCACGATCGGCTCGATCTCATCCTGCAGCATCACCTGCGCGAAGTCCGACACATCGAGGTCCGCCGTGTTGGCCTGATTCGCCTCCCAGATCGAGTCCAGCCGGGTGAACACGTCTTCCAGCACGGGTACCGCATCCGCCCAGCGCGAAGTCTCCTCGTGGCGGGTCCGTCCCACCAGGTCGACGACGATCGGTCGGATGATCTCGTGCGCGCCCTTCCATTCCACGTAGTCGAGCGCCTCGAACATCTTGTTCGCAGAGTCGAGCGCGTGCCCGTCGCCCGTGAAATAGAAATCGGTCGCCGCCGTAAGCACCAAGTCGGCGATCACGCTTGTCGGATGGCCCCGGTCGTGCAGGGTGATCAGAATCCGCTCGGCCGCTCCCCGGTCCCCGGTCCCTAAGATCGATGTAGCGTCTAAACCAGCGCTTGAGCGTATCCAGATCCGGATCGCCGCCCGCGCTCGGAAACGGAAACCGCTGTCGCCTCGACCCGCCCCCGGTTCGCCGCGCGATCTGCGTCAATCCGTGGACGAGAAACAGGTTGTGATCCTTCTCGGCCACATCGCCCCACATGTTCGCGGCGATGGCCAGAATCGCTTCGCCCGACGACCATCCATCCTGCGTCTTGTAGGCTCCGTAAAACAGACCGTGCTGAATGATCTCCTGGGGCGTCGCGCCGCTTTCCCTCAGGGCCGTCACCGCTTTCGCGATCAGGAAGGAGCTTCGATCCTTGAGTCCCTGCTCCAGCGTTCGTTTACCGCGGGCCACCAGGCGCTGACGGGCTTCTTCCCGTTCGCCGCTCGACATAGACGTTTCCGTCCTCTCCGACCTCGACCGGGAACGCCTTCAAGTCATCGCCCGCGGTCAAGAAGCATCCGCCGGTCTTCAGATCGAACTCCCAGTGATGCCAGTGACAGATCAGGACCCCGTCACGCACGCTGCCCTCCGACATCGGGTAACCCATGTGGGGGCAGCGATTGTCGACGACGTGAAACGACCCGTTGTCCTTGAACAGAGCCAGGTGGGTTCCTTCCACCGTGAAAGGCTTGCTCTTCCCCTCCTCCACGTCCGAGACCGCACACAGCTTGTGGAAGGTCAGATCGGCCGGATCGGTTTCCGGCAGCTTGGGAAGCCCCGCCTCCATCCCATCCAGCTCGGTATCCGGAATTGTCAGCGTCTCTGCCATAACGACGCCTCCTTGTCCTGCGAGTGAAATGGGAACTGCAACTGCCCCAAGATAACCCCGCCATTTGTTTCCCGCATTGCCCGATTGGCGAAAAGCGCACTGGTCTTTGGTTCAGGCCTGTCAGATACGTGGAGGGTGCCCGGTCTACGATCGAGACCTATATTGGAGCTTCATCTGACCACCGCCGCACAGAGAGGCAGGAATGTCCCAAACTACGAACGCAGACGGCCTTCCCGCCGTCGACCTGACCGACGAGCAGAAATACATCTTCGACACCCGTGGCTGGATCGCGATTCCGGGCGTCCTGTCCGATTCGGACATCGTCGAGATGCGAGAGTTCGCCTACCAGCTCGCGAAGGACCCCGATTCGATCCCCGAACACCAGCGCTCGCCCGTTGGGGGCCCCCTTCAACGTCTCACCGATCATCCTCTCGTCGTCGGTTTCATGAACGAATTCGTCGCCTACGACCCGCTCGGGTCGGAGGATGGCTACGGGTTCCGCCACGAAGGATGCTTCCTGACGATCCGCCCGTGGGGACCGGGGAACAAGACCTTCGCTCCCCACGGTGGCAGCGGGATGTTCAATTTTCCGGGCAACCACCACACCTACCACGCCCGACCCGGTAAGGCGAACAGCGGGCTGACACGTTGTGTCTGGGAGTTGAACGAGGTCGTAAGGGGCGACGGAGGCACCCTCTTCCTCAGCGGCAGTCACAAAGCGACGTTCGATCGTCCTGCCTCCACGAACCAGGAGGACAGCCCCCTGTGGGACACGTACGAGTGTCCTCCCGGATCCGTCCTCTTCTTCACGGAAGCCATCACCCACTCCGCCGTCGTCTGGACGAGCGAAGAGCGGGAGCGGTGTGCTGTGTTCAATTGCTACAACACGATCGGCAGCAAGTGGCACACCTGGTCCCCTCCCGACGAAGTCCTGGCCGAGATGCCGCCGAAGCGACAGACCCTCTACCGGGACGTCTGGTGTCAGGACAACACCGTGAACGCGGATCAGCGGAAAGGTCCCGGCAACGCCTTCTTCCCCAAACAGCCCGTCGAAGCGAAATAGACCCGGGCTTCCGGCGATTCAGAACTCCTCGATCGCGGCCGTCTTCACGAGGCCTTCCAGGTCCAGTCGACCCTTCCCGTATCGCTCCACATCTTTCTTCGCCAGTTGCAGAAGCAAGGCCGAAGGTCGTCCCTTGAGCCGGCCCCAGTGGCCGAAGTCGACCCTCACGACAATCGACTCGCTCGCCTTGACCGGTTTGAGGGTCCCCCCGTAGTCTCCGATCAACGAAACGAGATCCTGCGTGAACTGTTTGACCTGTTCCGCCACGACATCCTCCGTCGGGGTTCGGTCTCTCCGATTCACATCCAGCGCCGTTCTGTAATAGTCGACCGCGTGGCCGTAGCCTCCCTTGGGGGAGCCCTCGAGAAACAGGACGGCGCCCAGTCCCGGCTGGTAGAACCCAATCGCGTGACCCCGTGAGCGGACGAACGCACGATCACTCATCGTGCTGTGAAGAATCCCCGCGAAAATCCGTATCGATTTCTCCGAGGCATCTTCCCCATCGAACGTCTTGAAGGACACCTCGTCACCGCGAACGATCTGTGCACGGGTCGCAGACGCTTCGAGCACCTTGACCGACCGACCCATCCCCGGTGCAATCCGGACCGCCGCCTTTTGCACACGTCTTGTCGCCTGTTCGATCTGGGCCTGGACCCTGGCCGGATCGAACCCATACCGTCGCACCGAGACCGAGTCGTCGTCCTGTTCTTCCATCTCCTTCTCGAACGCTTCCATCCCGTGCTGGACCGCCTCCATTTCTCCCTCCAGAGATCGCATCCTCGCAGCGAGCATGTGCTCCACATCCTCCTCCGACATCCGCCCGACCGTCGTGTAAGACGGCCCGTGCGATCCCCGACCCCGGACTCGGACCGTCACACGTTCGTCGTCCGGCAACAGACGAAGATTCTGGGCGTAGTCTTCGTAGAACGTTGTCAGCTGTTCCTTTAGACGCGCGGTGCCCACATCCCCCTCACCGTCAACGGTCGACGTCTGGTTTCCCCGCCGGATTCGAACGACGACTCGCGACTGCTCCACAAGGAAAAGCGCACCGTAGCCATCGAAGTACAAACCATTTACCGAAATGCCGGCACCCGCATCTCGTTCATCCGTGAGCAACTCATCCAACACACGCTCCATGATTCGGATGTCCCGTTGCATCCCGACCCGGTCGACCTCGCCGTGCGCTTCGGATAACACGGCCGACAAGATTCCGATCGTCAGTAAGGCTCGAAATGTCATCGTCTACTTCCTCCTGGATGGTCTGGTCTGTGCCCAACGCGTGAGCAACACACCGGACTGCAGATAACTACGCTCGGCGATCTGGCCCACGTTCCTCACGCCCTGGCCGATCTGTCGCAGATCCTCCTCCCGCCTCGCCTCCAGAACCCGGGCGAATTCGATCATCGCCGCGCGTTGTCTCAGTTCCGATGCCTCGATCAAGTCCTGCGTCAATTCCAGATACGCCTCCTGATATCGCACGAAGCGATTCTCGGTCAGAACGGAATCGGAAGATGCTGTCACGGGTGTGTCCTCGGCCCAATTCATCCGTACCGTCATTGTCCCGCCTGACATCGTCACATCTATCCGCAGGAAGGCCAGAACGAGCACCGCCGCGATGGCGACTCCTAGGCCGCTCGCCCACCACCAGGCCACTGGTCGACGCGCTCCCGCTGCTGCATCCTCCGGAACGAACGTCAGTCCGAAAGGCGGCGTTTCGTCCTCCCACGCGCCTAACACGCCACGGGTTCGTCGCAATTCCTCCAGCGACCGGCGGGCCTCCCCGTTCGTCGCCAGGAAAGCCTCCATCTCCTGTCGCTCGTGCTCGTCCAGCTCGCCGTAGAGATAGGCGATCAGTTGTGCATTTCGTTCGTCAGGCGTCATACCGCATCATCTCCTCCGTAATACACCATCGTTCGAAAAGATGTTTGAGCGACTCGAGTACCCGGTAGAGGCGCGACTTGACCGTGTTGATCGACACATCGAGTGCGTCAGCGATCTCCCGCAGCTTCAGCCCTTCATACTCTTTCATGATCACCACCACGCGCTGCTCTTCGGGAAGTGTCTGGAGCGCCCGATTGAGCAGATCCCTCACGTCACGCTCGTGCGCCACAGCGTCCGGTCTCGACAGGACATCGTCCCCCAGCGCGGCCGCAATATTCTCATCATCCACATCCACCGTCGGGCGCCGCTGCCGGGTCCGACCTGCATCTCGACTGGCGTTCAGCGCAATCTGGTAGATCCAGGTCAAGGATTTTTCCGGGTTTTCCAATTTCGACAGGGCCGAGTAGGCGCGAATAAACGTCTGTTGCGCCAGGTCGGCCGCCTCGTCCCGGTCTCCTGCATAGCGGAGCACGAAATTGTAGATCCTTGGGTGCCAGAGTCGAACGAGGTCGTTAAAAGCCCCCCGGTCCCCCCTTTTGAAGGCATTTATGAGATCCGCTTCCGTCAAATCGCGATATCCGAGGTCAAGCGTGCGAGCCGGACTGGGCCACCTGATATGTAGACGATCGAATGAACGAAAATGTTGCCTCCATCCCTCGCAGCTCCGGGCAGACGTAAAGGTACCGTTTTTACGTTGAAGTTCGGCCCGGATTCCCCTTACATACTCGCCCGGCGTGTTTTGCACTATGCTGAAGCCGCAGCTTTTCCCGGGGCCGTCGGACCTGGGTGAACATCCCTGTCTATCGAGGAGCCATCATGATCCACGTCATTGCCACCATCGAAGTCAACGACGGGAAACGCGACGCGTTTCTCTCCGAATTCCACGCCAACGTCGACAACGTCCTCGCCGAGGACGGCTGTCTGGCTTATGGACCCGCGATCGACGCCGCGACCGACATCGAGGTGCAGATTCCGGTTCGCGACAATGTGGTGACCGTTGTCGAGCAGTGGGAGTCCCTCGACGCCCTCCACGCGCACCTTGCCGCGCCCCACATGGCCACCTACCGGGAAGCCGTGAAAGACCTCGTCAAAGGCGTCACGCTCCAGATCCTCGAGCCGGCCTGAAGCTCTCGACAACGATGCTCTCCCTCGTCCAACTCACCCATCCCAATTGGGGTCGTCGCGCCGCCCGAGTCTCCGCCAGCCGCCTGGATATTCTCGAGTGTGCGTCCACCTACGCTCTCGCTCGAACCGCCCTCGACAGCCGAACGCCTCTGGTCGATCTCGCCGCCGATGCCCCCGCTTCTCAGACGGCAGATTACGACGAAGTCTACAACGGTGCGAGCGAGTGGTCGTTGTTACCCGCTTTCGTTTCGATCATTCCGACAAGCCCGCCCGGTGTCTCGTGGTAGGCACCGGACTGACGCATATGGCCAGCGCAGCCAACCGCCAGGCCATGCACAAGGATGCTTCGGGCGACGACGAGAATCTCACAGACAGCATGAGAATGTTCCAGTGGGGTGTCGAAGGCGGTCGACCGGAACCGGGTGCCATCGGCGTTGCGCCCAAGTGGTTCTACAAAGGCCCCGGGTCGATCGTCCGAGCGCACGGGGAACCCCTCGACGTACCCACTTATGCGGACGACGGTGGTGAGGAGCCCGAAATCGCCGGCTGCTACGTGATCGACAGCGATGGAAACCCTCGCCGTATCGGTTTCGCCATCG
>Ga0310344_10004137_pt1 | contig 10779 bp, 6 predicted proteins | sample HC15DNA20200_MG_FD_203801 | JGI IMG/M metagenome (GOLD analysis project Ga0310344, IMG submission 203801) | Marine microbial communities from station ALOHA, North Pacific Subtropical Gyre - HC15-DNA-20-200_MG | ecosystem: Environmental > Aquatic > Marine > Oceanic | place: Pacific Ocean: North... | reverse complement strand
TGCCTGGGGCGTTCGGGGGCAGGGCCCTTTCGGGACCGTAGGCGACATGGATGTCGCCTACGAGCCTCCATGGATGGATTCACGGCGTGTCCCGAAAGGGCCCTGCCCCCGAAGGCCACGCGCGGCAACCGAGCAGCCGATCCACATCGCAAGCCGACCAAATCCATCAACACCCAAAAAAAGGAAAGGGCGACCAAAGGCCGCCCAATCCCATCAAACCATGCGAAGCGAGATCAAGGCGACGCGGCCTTCCCCTTCCCCTTGCCCTTGCCAGAAGCGCCCGCCTTCGACGGCGCTCCAAGATACTGCTCCAGCCAATCGTTGGTCTCGGCCATCATCTGCATGATCGACTCCCGCGCCCGGTATCGGTGCGCCTCGTTCGGCAGCATCACCAATCGCGCATTCCCGCCGAGGCCCTTCACCGCTGCGTATAGTCGCTCGCTCTGGATCGGGAAGGTGCCGCTGTTGTCGTCGTCCTGCCCGTGGATCAGCAGCAGCGGGGCCTTGATGTGGTCCGCGTAGTTGAACGGCGACATCGCCTCGTACACCGGCTGCGCCTGCCAATAGTTGCGCTCCTCGGACTGGAACCCGAACGGCGTCAGCGTGCGGTTGTACGCCCCGCTGCGCGCGATGCCGGCCTTGAACAACTCCGAATGCGCCAGCAGGTTTGCCGTCATGAACGCACCGTACGAGTGCCCGCCGATCGCGATGCGCCCCCGGTCCGCCACGCCGCGCCGCACTACCTCGTCCACCGCCGCCTGCGCATCGGCCACCAGCTGCTGTACGTAGGTATCGTTGGGTTCCGCATCGCCTTCGCCGATGATCGGCATCGACGGATTGTTGAGCACCGCATAGCCCATCGCCAGGTACGCCTGCGGTCCCCAGTAACTCACCGCGTTGAAGCGATACGGGGAATCGGTGACCTGGCTCGCCGCCGCCGCCGATTTGAACTCGCCCGGATAGGCCCACATCAGCATCGGCAACGGGCCGTCGCGCTTGGCCTCGTAACCCGGCGGCAGCAACAGCGTCGCGGTGAGATCCACGCCATCGGCACGCTTGTAGCGGATCTGCTCCTTCTGCACGCCGCGCAACTGCGGCAACGGATGCGCGAAGCGTGTCAGCGCGCGCGGCGCATCGGCCGCACCCAACGTGCGTACATACCAGTTCGCCGGCGCATCAGGCGACTCGCGCGTGGTCAACCACTGCGTGCCGTCTGCATCCAGCGGCACCCGGGGGCGCTCGTAGAACGGCGCCTGCGACTGGAACAGCCGCTCGCGCTGGCCATCGCGCAGGTCCAGGCGGTCCACGAACGGCCGGTCGCCCTCCGGCGAAGCACCCTCGCCCACGAAATAGAGGTACCGGCCCTGCGCGCCGGTGAACAGCCGCGCATGCCCGTTTTCGTCGTCGAACGTTGCCGGCGCACCCGGGTCGGCGTAGCGGTCTTCTTCCGAACGCTCGCTCAACAGCACCGGCGCCTGCCCGGGTGCGTCCGGTGCCACGCGCCACTGGCGGATCTTGCGGTCCTTCCACCAGAACTCGTCCACCAAGGCGAGGTCGCCACGCCCCCAGGTGACATCAACGAAGCGAGTGCCCAGCTCGATCAGCGTCTGCGGCGGCTGTTCGAACGGCGCGGCCTGCACCATCACCGCATCGCGGATACGCGCCTCGCGGGCGGGATCGCCGCCGTCCTGCGCCTCGGCCCACACCAGCGTGGCAGGCGCATCGGCGCGCCAGGCGATATCGCGTACACCGGTGGGCACCGCGTCGTTGCCGGTGGGTAGCCCTTCGACCAGGGGCAAGCGCGCGACCTCGTGCTCGTAGCGCCCGTTCGCGTCCAGCACCTCGATGCGGTGCGGAAAGCGGCCCAGCGGGACAAGATAGGAGAACGGCCGCTCGACACGCTGGGACAGCAGGTGCTGGCCATCCGGCGAGGGCGCCAGGTCGGTGTAGAGCCCCGGTGTGCCTATCATCTCGGCATGGCCATTGAGCGCGACGCGTGCGGGCTGGCTCGCGAGGTAGTACTCCAGGCGCTTTGCATCGCCCTCGTTTCGCAGCAGGTCCTGGTAGGTGCGGATCGAGCGCTGGCCCGCGCCCTGCGCGGTCTGCTGGATCGCCGGCCCGGTCGGGATGCCATCGTCCACGGGCGCGGCCCCCTGGCCAGCCGGCTGCAGGAACACCAGCAGCGAGCGGCTGTCGGGCATCCAGCGGTAGCCCTTGTCGGCGGTGGTGTTGAGCTTTTCGGCCACGCGCCACGCGCGATGCGCGCCGACATCGACCAGCCACAGCTCGTTGGCCCCGCTCGCCGAATCCACCCGGTTGAACGCGAGGTAGCGCTGGTCGGGCGACCACGACACCGTGGACAGCGACAGCGGCGAGGGCAGACCATCGATCTGCACCTCCTGTCCGTCGGAAATCCGCATCAACCACAGGCGCTGGGCGAAGGAAAACGCGCTGCGCGAATGCGTGCGCGGGTGGATGCGCAGACCGGCCAGCTTCAACTCAGGCTGCGCCACCTCGGCGATACCCGGCAACGGCGGGGTCTGCAGCAACGCGCCCCACTCGCGCTGGCGCGAGAGCACCAGTTGCGGCGGGGTCGGTGCATCCGCCACGGCCTGCAGCGCCGCGGGCGGCAGGCGGTACCCGGGCTCGGCCTTGGCCGCGGGCACGTTGGCAGCCCAGGCCGCCGGGAACACCAGGCAGCTTGCGAGCATGCCCGTCCACATCGTCTTCCAACCCACCTGCATGGACCTGCCTCCGGTCTGCGAAGCGGTCCAAGGTAGCAGCCGCAGGTATCGCGCTGACCTGCCGTTGGTTGGGGGCGCCTGGCCCGGCGTGTTCATTCCGGGCCCGCCGGCGACGATATAATTGCCCGGTCCGCCGAGGGGCGCTGCGACCAGGGGCCGTTCCCAGAACGCCACGGGCCAGGCTCGGTGGGCGGTCTCCTGCAACGGCGCCCGGCAACGCGAATCCATTCGCAGATACCGGAGCATCACCATGAATGCCGCACTGAAGACCTTCTCCACCGAGGGCGACTACAAGGTCGCCGACATTTCCCTGGCCGACTGGGGCCGCAAGGAAATCGACATCGCCGAGCACGAGATGCCGGGCCTGATGTCCATCCGCCGCAAGCACGCCGCCGCCAAGCCGCTCAATGGCGTGCGCGTGACCGGCTCGCTGCACATGACCATCCAGACCGCCGTGCTGATCGAAACGCTGAAGGACATCGGCGGCGACGTGCGCTGGGCCTCGTGCAACATCTTCTCGACCCAGGACCAGGCCGCCGCGGCCATCGCCGCCACCGGCACCCCGGTGTTCGCCTGGAAGGGCGAGACGCTGGAGGAATACTGGGACTGCACCCTGGCCGCGCTGACCTTCACCGCCGCCGACGGCACCCTGCTGGGCCCGGAGCTGGTGGTGGATGATGGCGGCGACGTCACCCTGCTGATCCACAAGGGCTACGAGCTGGAGAACGGCTCCAAGTGGGTGGACGAGCCGGCTTCCTCGCACGAGGAGCAGATCATCAAGAACCTGCTCAAGCGCGTGGCCGTCGAGCGCCCGGGCTACTGGACCCGCGTGGTGCAGAGCTGGAAGGGCGTCTCGGAAGAGACCACCACCGGCGTGCACCGCCTGTACCAGCTCGCCGAGGCCGGCACGCTGCTGGTGCCCTCCATCAACGTCAACGACTCGGTCACCAAGAGCAAGTTCGACAACCTCTACGGCTGCCGCGAATCGCTGGCCGATGGCCTGAAGCGCGCGATGGACGTGATGCTGGCCGGCAAGGTCGCGGTGGTGTGCGGCTACGGCGACGTCGGCAAGGGTTCGGCGCACTCGCTGCGTGCCTATGGCGCCCGCGTGGTGGTCACCGAGATCGACCCGATCTGCGCGCTGCAGGCGGCGATGGAAGGCTTCGAGGTCAACACGGTCGAATCGACCCTGGGCCAGGCCGACATCTACGTCACCACGACCGGCAACAAGGACATCATCACCCTCGAACACATGAAGGCGATGAAAGACCAGGCCATCGTGTGCAACATCGGCCACTTCGACAACGAGATCCAGGTCGATGCGCTGTACAACCTGGCCGGCGTGCAGAAGATCAACATCAAGCCGCAGGTGGACAAGTTCGTGTTCCCCAACGGCAACGCGATCTTCCTGCTGGCCGAAGGCCGCCTGGTGAACCTGGGCTGCGCCACCGGCCACCCGAGCTTCGTGATGTCCAACTCGTTCGCCAACCAGACCCTGGCGCAGATCGACCTGTGGCAGAACAAGGATGTGTACGAGAAGGCCGTCTACCGCCTGCCCAAGCACCTGGACGAGGAAGTGGCACGCCTGCACCTGGAGAAGATCGGCGTGGTGCTGACCAAGCTGAGCGACGAGCAGGCCGCCTATCTCGGCGTGCCGGTGGAAGGCCCGTACAAGCCGGAGCATTACCGCTACTGATCCCTCGCGGGATCGGGATCGGAAAAAAGAACGGGGCCCTCGGGCCCCGTTTTTTTTCGAGATGTCATCGCGGCACTCGGAATCGCCGCATCCGCCAACCGCTCAGCGCGCTGTCTCGAACCGCAGCGCCTGCAGGTCGAACTGCCCGGAATCGGCGCCGATCACCAGCGTGTTGCGGCCCGGCGCCAGCGTCACGGGCACCTGGCCGCTGGCGCCGGGGACGGTCTGTGCGACGCGATCGCCGTTCACCTGCACCCACGCCCGGCCCTTGCCATCACCCTGCAGAACCAGCGTGTAGCGACCGCCGGCATCTGCTTCGAGGGTGTACTTCAGCCACTCGCCCTTCTCCAGCCCGGTCACCTGCAAGGTGCCGTCCTTGCGTTTGCCCAGGTCCACGCCGTCGTTGCGGTAGGTCATGCCCGGGTTCCAGGTGACGCGGTCCGGTCCAGTGCCCTTGTCGTTGGAGGGGGTGAGGTCGTGGTACGCGACGCCATCGCGACCCATGTCGAAATCCACCGCCGCCACCTGCCCGCCGCTTGCGCCGATGCGATGCAGCTTGTACGGCACGGGTTGCAGCGAATGCGGCGAGCGGAACAGCGCGTCCACCACGTCGGGATGCTGCACGTTGTTCTCGTAGCGCACGTCATGCGAGGCAAACTGCATCAGCGCCTGCTCTGCCTCGGCGGCGGAAGGTTTCGGGCCCTTGCCTTCCCAGTACGCCAGCAGGCGGCCATAGCCGGCATTGGGCATGATCTGCAGCGGGTTGTTGTAGCGGATCTTCTTCAGTGGCCACCACGACCAGCCAATGCCCTCGTTCTCCACCAGCTGGATCGCGCGGGCGAACCAGTCGTTGGAATTCTCGCCGCTCTCGCCCAGCCAGAGCGGCACGCGGTGCTTGTCGCGCAGCGCGATGACCTTGGCCAGCGTCTCCGGCGTGGTGGCGTCCCAGTACTTGTGGAAGCTCACCACCAGGTTGTCGTCCCACACGCCCTGGTCGAACACGCCGGCGTAGTTGTTGCCCCAGCAGTTGCCCTCGACGATGACGATATGCCGCTTGTCGACCTCGCGGATCGCCGCGGTGGTGCGGACCAGCAGGTCGCGCAGCGGCGCGTTGCCGGTCTCCTTGCAACCATTGCGATCGTTGCGGTCGGCGAAGCCCCAGTTCGGCTCGTTGATGATGTCGTAGGCGCCGATGTAGGGCTCGTCCTTGTAGCGCTCGGCCAGCTTGCGCCACAGCGCGATCATCTTCTCCTGCTTGGCCGGGTCGTCCCACAGCGAGGATTGCTTCGGGTCGCGGTCGGAGATGTTGATGTCGTTGCCCTGCCCGCCCGGCGCGGCATGCAGGTCGAGGATCAGGTACATGTCGTTGGCCTTCGCCCAGGCCAGCAGTTCGTCGGTGCGGCGGAAGCCGTCTTCCAGCCAGGTCTGCTCGCCCTTCACCGGTTCCTGCTCGACCGGCAGCGTATACAGCGCGTAATGCATCGGCAGGCGGATGGAGTTGAATCCCCAGCGCGCCATCGCGTCGACGTCGGCCTTGGTGGTGTGGTTGTCCAGCCACGCGGTGTAGAAGGCCTGGGTCTTTTCCGGGCCGATCAGCTTCTCGATGTTCTGGCGGATCACCCGCTGCGTGCCGAACTGCGGCACCTCCAGCATGTAACCCTCCTGCAGCATCCAACCGCCCAGCCCCATGCCACGCAGGATGACCGGCTCGCCCTGCCCGTCGACTATGCGCGTGCCCTCGGCACGCAGGAAATCCTTCGCGGTGGCAGGCACCTGGACGGCCGCCAGGGCCAGGACAAGGGTGGTCAGGCAGGTCATCGGCTTCATCGTGTACGGTGCTCCCCGGGAAAACGTTTCCGGTCGATGATGGCATGAGGCGCGCCGGCGGCCGCCCTGCGCCGCAGCATAATCCTCCATGCATCCATCGCGATGAAGCGATACAATTCCGGCGCACCCTCGCACGCCCAGGCCCATGACCCCGATCAGCTTCGAGTTCTACCCGCCGAAGACCGACGAGCAGCGCAGCCAGCTCGACCGCACCGCCACGCGGCTGTCGACCCACGGGCCGGAGTACGTGTCGTGCACGTTCGGCGCCGGCGGCTCGACCCTGAGTTACACCTCCGAAACGGTGCGCCACCTCAACCAGCACCACCGCTTCGATGCCGCGCCGCACCTGTCTTGCGTCGGCGGAAGCCGGGAAGAGATCCGCGAGTTGCTCAAGCTGTATCGCGCGCTGGGCTGCCGGCGCATCGTCGCGCTGCGCGGCGACCTGCCTTCGGGCATGGGCCACCCGGGCGACCTGCGCTATGCCTCCGAGCTGATCGCCTTCATCCGCGCCGAGCATGGCGACGCCTTCCACATCGAAGTGGGCGCCTACCCGGAAACGCATCCGCAGGCAGTCGACGCGCTCACCGACCTGCGCCATTTCAAGGCCAAGGTGGATGCCGGCGCCGATGGCGCGATCACCCAGTATTTCTACAACCCGGATGCGTACTTCGCCTTCGTCGACGCCGTGCGCAAGCTGGGCGTGGAGATTCCCATCGTGCCGGGCATCATGCCGATCTCCAACTTTTCGCAGCTGCGCCGCTTTTCCGAGCAGTGCGGTGCGGAGATCCCGCGCTGGATCGCCAAGCGCATGCAGGCCTATGGCGACGACGTGGAGGCAGTGCGCGAGTTCGGCGCCGATGTGGTCGCCGGCCTGTGCCAGCGGCTGGTCGAAGGCGGTGCGCCGTCCCTGCATTTCTATACGCTCAACCTGGCCAAGCCGACCCAGCAGGTCCTGCAGCGCCTGGGTCGCTGATGCGCGCGTGGCGCGCGGTGCGGCGGGTCGCTACGCTGGGCGGATGCGCACGCCCCTGTTGATCCCCGCCATGTTGTCCGCCCTCGCCTTGGCCCTGCCTGCGCCGGGCGCGCGGGCGCAGGCGACGGTGAACCGCTGCGTGGGCGCGGACGGGCAGACCGTCTTCAGCGACCGGCGCTGCGAAGACCTCGGCACGGTCTCGCGCATGCCGCCGCCGGCGCTGCGCGATGGCGAGACTGGCCTGTACCGCTACGGCTGCCCGCGCCGACTGAGCGAGCTGGTCGGGCTGCTGCGCACAGCGGTGGAGACGCACGATGTGAACCGTCTTTCCAGCCTGTACCTGTGGGGCGATGTCTCCAACGCGACCGCCAACCGCGTGCTTTCGCAGCTGGAAGCCGTCGCCGATCGCACGCTGGTGGATATTGCGCCGATGTACCCGGCCGATGCCGCGGAAACCTACGCGCCGATCATTGCCCACGATCCGGCGGAGGGCACGGATGACTACGTACCACCGGACAACAGCGCCGCCACCGCAGTGGCGCAGGCGCCGCTCGCGCCTGCCTCGCGACCGCGCCCCTGGGGCCTGCGCCTGGAACAGGTGATGGCGAACGGCAACACGCCTGCGCGAACGGTGCTGCGGCTGCGTCGCCAGTACAACTGCTTCTGGGTGAGTTTCTAGCCGGCTACCGCCAGGTCCGCCGGCCACAATGCGCGGATTGCCGCGATGCCCTGCGCGCCGTGACGGCGCGCGATCGACAGGTGATCGGACGTGAGCCCACCGATCGCATAGAGCGGCAGCGAGACCGACTCTCGCAGTGCCTCGAAGCCTTCCCAGCCCAGCGTTGGTTCGCCGGGATGCGAGTCGGTGGGCAACACGGGGCCCAGCACGGCGAAGTCACAGCCCAACGCCTGCGCGCGGCGCAGGTCATCGGCGTGGTGGCAGGAAGCGGCCAACGGCACCTCCGCCGGCAGCGGACGCGCGTCGAGCGTGGCCAATTGTTCCGAACCCAGATGCACGCCGAAGCCCAGTTCGCGGGCCAGCGCGATGTCGCGGTTGAGCAGCCACTGCACGTCGCGACGCCCGAAGCGCTCGCGTATTGCATCGAGCAGCGCGCGCCAGCGGGCAGGCTCGCAATGGCGCGCACGCAGGTGCACACGGCGCACGCCTTTATCCAGCGCGATCCCCAGCTGGCGCAGCCACGCTTCGGCGTCCTCCGGTTCCGGGGTAACGAGATAGCGGTCCGGCTGGCGCAGGACCGCCACTACCGGCACGTCGGCCGGTGGCATCGAATAGCGTGAAAGCCGCTCGGCCGGCACCCAGGTGAGCGCCTGGCCCTCACGCCCGCGCGGCTGGCCCTTCCAGGCAGTGATGGCGCGCACTTCCAGGCGCAGGCGCTTGTCGGGGTAGCGCTGCGGCACTTCCATCAGCCACTCGCCCACCTCGGCCTCGATGCCCAGTTCCTCGTGCAACTCGCGCGCGAGCGCCTGTTCGGACGTCTCGCCGGGCTCGCGCTTGCCGCCGGGGAACTCCCACAGGCCCGGCATATCGCGGGTTTCGGTGCGGCGCGTGAGCAGGATGCGGCCCCGGGCGTCACGGATGACACCGGCCACGACGTGGATCGATCGCAGGGAATCAGGCATGCAACGACTTTGCCGTGCGCCGCGAGCAGCGGCAAGCGTCTGGTGTGAATACGTGAAGGAGCGAGGTTCCGACGGCGGCGACGTGCTCGCGGCTGCCCCGCCGTCGGTGGGGACCGTCTGGAGGAGAGCCCCCCTTTTGTTAAGGGGGGCGCGCCGAAGGCGCGGGGGATAGGCCAGCAAGCCCGAACTGCGGGTTTCGCTACGCGAAATCCGCAGTCGCCACCCGCCCCGCGGGTGGCGCGGTCAGCTCAGCTCAGCTGAGCTGACCGTGGCAGTGCTTGAACTTCTTGCCGCTGCCGCAGGGGCACGGATCGTTGCGGCCGACCTTCGGGGCCTCGCGCACGGCCTGCGCCACGGCGGCACCGCCCTGGCGGCCTTCCATGTCGGCCACTTCATCCTCGGTGCCGTAGCCGCCCGCATCCTGGTGCTGGAACTGCGACTGGCGCAGGCGCGCCTCGGCCTGCTGGCGTTCCTGCGCTTCCAGCGCGGCCACTTCTTCCTCGCTGCGGATATGCACGCGCGCGAGCAGGTTGACCACGTCGCGCTTGACGCTCTCCAGCATCTCCGAGAACAGCTCGAAGGCTTCCTTCTTGTATTCCTGCTTGGGCTGCTTCTGCGCGTAGCCGCGCAGGTAGATGCCCTGGCGCAGGTAATCCATCTTGGCCAGGTGTTCCTTCCAGCCCTGGTCGAGCACGGTCAGCATGACGTGCTTCTCCAGCGCGCGCATGGTCTCGGCACCCACCGCCGCTTCCTTGCCGCCGAAGTGAGCGTCCACCGCGCCCTGCACCTTCTCGGCGATCTGCTCGGCGTCCAGCTCTTCCTGGCCCTTGGCAAAGCCGGTCAGGTCGATTTTCACGCCCAGCTCGGACTGCAGCGTCGCCTCCAGGCCCGGCAGGTCCCACTGGTCATCCACCGAGTTCGGCGGCACGAAGCGCGCGACCAGGTCGTACACCACGTCGCCGCGGATGCCGTCCACGTTGTCCTTCACCGATTCGGCGTCGAGCAGCTCGTCGCGCTGGGCGTAGATCACCTTGCGCTGGTCGTTGTTGACGTCGTCGAAATCCAGCAGGTTCTTGCGGATGTCGAAGTTGTGGGCCTCGACCTTGCGCTGCGCCTTCTCGATCTGGCGGCTGACCAGGCGGTCCTCGATGACATCGTCCTCCTTCATGCCCATCAGGCGCATGGCCTTCTGGACCCAGTCGGAGGCGAAGATGCGCATCAGGTTGTCTTCCAGCGACAGGTAGAAGCGCGAGGAACCCGGGTCGCCCTGGCGGCCGGAACGGCCACGCAGCTGGTTGTCGATACGACGCGATTCATGGCGCTCGGTACCGACGATGTGCAGGCCGCCGGCGGCCTTGACCGCATCGTGGCGGCGCTGCCATTCGGTCTTCACGCGGAAGCGCTGGTCTTCGGTGGCTTCCTCTCCCAGCGCGTGCAGCTCGGTTTCCAGCGAGCCGCCGAGCACGATGTCGGTACCGCGACCTGCCATGTTGGTGGCGATGGTCACCGCGCCCGGGCGGCCGGCATTGGCGACGATGGTCGCCTCGCGCTCGTGCTGCTTGGCGTTGAGCACCTCGTGCGGCACGCCTGCCTTGCGCAGGTGTTCGGAGAGCATCTCCGAGGTTTCGATCGAGGTGGTGCCCACCAGCACCGGCTGGCCGCGCTTGTTGCAGTCCTGGATATCGGCCAGCACCGCGTTGAACTTGCCCTTGCGGTTGAGGAACACCTGGTCCGGGTGGTCCTTGCGCACGGTCGGCTTGTTGGTCGGGATCACCACCACTTCCAGGCCGTAGATGCTCTGGAACTCGTAGGCTTCCGTGTCGGCCGTGCCGGTCATGCCGGACAGCTTGTTGTACATGCGGAACAGGTTCTGGAAGGTGATGCTCGCCAGCGTCTGG
>Ga0310344_10004136_pt1 | contig 10782 bp, 14 predicted proteins | sample HC15DNA20200_MG_FD_203801 | JGI IMG/M metagenome (GOLD analysis project Ga0310344, IMG submission 203801) | Marine microbial communities from station ALOHA, North Pacific Subtropical Gyre - HC15-DNA-20-200_MG | ecosystem: Environmental > Aquatic > Marine > Oceanic | place: Pacific Ocean: North... | reverse complement strand
CTTGAGTACTTCGACAAAATTACGAAAGGGGGTCTCCCGAATAAAACTCTCAACATTGCTCTTGCTGGCACAGGGGTTGGAAAGTCTCTTTTCATGTGTCATGTGGCTAGCAGTGTCCTCCTCCAAGGGAAGAACGTCCTCTACATCACTCTCGAAATGGCAGAGGAAAAGATTGCGGAGAGGATCGATGCTAATTTACTTAATGTCAATATACAGGACATAACAGATTTGCCTAAACAAATGTTTGATAGTAAGGTCACAAATCTTGCTCAGAAAACACAGGGTACATTGATTATTAAAGAATATCCTACTGCTGCTGCACATTCTGGACACTTTAAAGGATTGCTTAATGAACTGGCATTGAAAAAGTCATTTAAACCTGATATAATATTCATAGACTATCTTAATATATGTGCCTCATCACGATACAGAGCAGGAAGTAACGTTAACTCCTACTCATACATCAAAGCAATCGCAGAAGAATTACGGGGTCTCGCAGTTGAGGCGAACCTTCCGATTGTATCTGCCACTCAAACTACTCGTAGCGGGTTTGCTAGTTCTGATGTGGACCTTACTGACACCTCTGAGTCTTTTGGACTCCCTGCTACTGCTGACCTTATGTTTGCCCTTATTTCTACAGAAGAGTTGGAAGGGTTAAATCAAATAATGGTAAAGCAATTGAAGAATAGGTATAATGATCCTACTATCTTCAAGAGATTTGTTGTGGGTATTGATCGTGCAAAGATGAGATTGTATGATTGTGAACAAAGTGCTCAAGAGGATATAGTTGATAGTGGACAAGACGATATTTTCAAAGAGAAACCTAAAAAATCCTTTTCTGAATTTAAATTCTAATGACAATTTGGCAAAACTACATTAGCACTTATAGGTCAATGTTACCCTGTAAGATTGAGAACTTATGGGCATCATGGCAAGCAAAAGGAACATCTTTGAATGCGATAGATCATTCTCATCCACATTTACTTAAGTCAAGACAGGTAGATATACATGATGGTAAGAATGTTGATATTTTTAATTGTATAGCATATCCAAAAACAGGTAGTAACCTTCCTTGTTTTGGTATGGACTTAATGAAGTTCTCTCCTAAGAAAATTATTATTGTATTTGATTTCCAACATCCTGTAGAGAATTATTTGTTTGAGGTTGAAGGATTGCCAATAGGAAGAGGAGATTATAGATTCTTTGAACCAGGTAATCATTTTTCAAAGAACATTTATATACAATATGTTAATGAATATGAGGTTGATGCACATCTTCCTATGTTTGAAAAATACTTGACTAAGTTTATAGATATGTTAGAATTAGAGAAACCAACTGGAACTGATACGAGTTTCTATAATGACTTTGATGCTTACATGACTAAACTAGATCCAGTGGGAGGATTTCTTGCTGGTAAGTTTGGAAAAGAAAAGGCAGATAGTTTGGTAAATGATTTTTTATTTTCTTATAAATGACTATAGAACATTCTGATGCTTACTATGATTACAAACGTAATGATCCCGATAGAGAAAATCCTTTTACTGATCCAAAGGATAGAGAAAGAGCAGAAAGAGTTGTTTCTGGATTGGTTGGTAAAGTGACTGTAGATACAGAAAAGTACCTTGAGTTTGTAAAGGGTGTAACTAGTAATGAGAGTTTAGATTATGCGGCTCTGCTTAGTAGAACTAATAAACTTGAGATAGAAGATGACTGCAATATTCCTCAATTATTAACTGCTGCACTTGGTTTAACTGCTGAGTCAGGTGAGTTTACTGAGGTAGTAAAGAAGATAATTCTTCAAGGTAAGCCATATAATGAAGATAATGTCTTTCATATGAAGAGAGAGTTGGGTGATATCTGTTGGTATATTGCACAAGCATGTATGGCATTAGATACTACATTTGATGAGATAATTGAAATGAATGTAGAGAAGTTAGAGAAGAGATATCCTGGTGGATCTTTTGATGTTCATCATTCAGAAAATCGTGTAGAAGGTGACTTATGACTGACGAATTTAAACCCCTTATCGTAGAGGGTGAAGAAGTAGGTGATTACAATGACACCACATTTTCTTTTGGTAAATGGCAGATGGCAACTGTAGAGTTGTGGGAATCTCCTAAAGAATTTGATGCTTACCAATATGACTGGGAAGCATTTTCTGAATTCTATAAACCAGAGAATGAAGACTATAAGTATGCAGAATGTGAAGATGAAGATTTCACACCAGGAATGAATGGTATTGATACTATTGATATTGAGAAATGGTTATTAGAATTTTGTAATAATAATGATTGGATTAAGGATGAGTTCTACTTTATAGTTCATTGGAGAAGATATGCAATTTATAAGAAAGAAGAATATTCTGATGGAGAATATGAGTGGTGTCTAGAGGATATGGGTGAGTCATCCCCTGACAGATATTATTATAAGGATGGTAAGATAGAAGGTCACTGGGACACACCTATGGAGGAAGAAGAATGAACTCCATAAATACTCCTAGATAATGGAGTTTATTATGGCATTACACATGAGAGATCAATTAATTAGAGCAGTATCAGCACATGCTACTGGTGAAATCGAAAAGCACAAAGCTAATGTTGAAGTTTATCTTGAGCATCCAGCAGGTATTGGAGAACACTCTGATATAACAGAGGCAATAGGAGTTGAGTTAGATAAAATTTCACGTTACCATGATCAATTAGAGGTGATTAACCACTATTTTAAAAAGAGATGAAATCATACGGTAAATTTTTTGAAGATATAGAATCAAGAAGACTTGAACTTGTTCAGAGAAAACGAGAACAGATGTCACGATTGAAGCAACAGAATGCTCAATCTGTATCTGATGCTGGACAGAGACTTTCTGCAGCTAAGGAAAAAGGTGCTGCTGATCAAAAAGCAATTGATGTTAGAAAACAAGAAGCAAAGGATAAAAGAGACAAAGCACAAGCAGCAAGAGAGAAGGAAAAGGAAGAGAGGGAAAAGAAACAAGCAATGAAGGATGAGATCCGTCAGGAGTTAGAGCAAGAGAAAGAAGAGAAACGTAAGGCACAAGAAAGAAAACGTATGGAGAAAGAAAAGAATCAGGAGAAGGAAAGAGAGGAGGGTTAATAAGTGCCTTTTGTAAAAACAAGCAAACAACTTTCTCCTGCCACTTTAACTAGAATGCAGGAGTTAGGATCTGCATGGGTTTTTAAGAGAGCTATTCAAGATAATGCTGCTACCAAATGGGAATCTTGGGAAAGTTTAAAAAGTGATTCTGATACGTTTGATGAAATAGATAATATATGGTATAAAATTGGTGGTGTTTATTGGAATGATTCTGCAGATGATGAATGGTTAGAAAGTTTTTATAAACAACAGGAAGCTTTATTACAAAAAATAGGTCAACCCAATTTTACAGAATTTACCCGTGATGGTGGTCAAGATGGATCTCCATATATACTACCTGATAGTAAAACATCAGGTAAACCATTTATGCAATGGATAGAAGAATATCTTCAAACAGAATTTAAAATAGGTAATAAAGATAATTGGAACCCTGCTGATATTTGGTTAATACAGGATGAAGAAAAATGGAAGACGTTAATAGAAAATGCAACTAAAGCTCCCAGAAGAACTAAAGGATCTATGAAGGCTCAATTGAGTCAATTAAATCAGATATTTAGAATATTATTTCGTAATAGACAGTTAATGGGAATTTCTTTAAAGAAGGTTGGTGGTGGACCAGCAAAATATGTAGAAGTTAATGTCACACAAGAATATTTTAAAAAAATAGAGTCTGCTCAGATGAAATTAACTGGGGTAAGATGTTATCTTGGAACTAAACGTATCAATATAAAGAAAGATACAAATAAAAAATCTGATACTTTTGGTCAAATGATAGTGGATAAAAAAGCAGAGGCAAGATCAATAAGAAAGAATTTGGGAACGACAGGGTATCCAACAATAGAAACTCAAGATACAGTTTTAACTATAGAAGATAAAGATAATGATGTTACTTATACAGTTCAGATAAAAAATACATCTACTGATAGAATGGATAATTTAAAATTTGAACCAACTGAAAAAGGTAAAAGCACTGCTCGTATGGGTAAGGCAACAAGAGCATTTGTTTTTGATATTATGAAAGCATATGGAATTTTAACTCAATTTCCTCAAGTTCATCAGAATTATCCAAAAACTAAGACCGCATTTAATAGAACAAAAATGAATGCAGTTGAAAAACAGATTAAAAATATACAAACAAAATGTAAATCTTTAGGTTTTACTGCTGATATGGGTGATGTAAGTCCTTCTTTAGCTAGTGTAATAGGTGTAATTAATATTAAAGAGACTATGGATAGAAAGGGTGAAGCATGGACTGCTAATAGTAAATTGCAACAGATTAGTTTTTTAAATGCTATTCTTTCTCTTCCCAAAACAGGAGAAGGATCTGTAAATGATTTTTGTACCGATCTAATTTATCTTGCTGCAAAACAAGGAAGGAAGGGTGGATTTTTTAATGCAGGTTATGGTCCATTTGGTAAGATTTATTAGACACTAAATATAGTTATGAAGAATCTTTTCCAATTTCTAGCAGAAGCAGGTACGTCAAGAGCTGCGGAACAAGCTGCTAAGTTAAACCTAAAAAGTGATGGACATGGTGGGTGGATAGACTCTCGTGGTAGTCTTGTTGCAGCTACCGAAAAAGGTAAGTTAGTTTTTCTGAAGAAAAGGCAACCACAGAATGTAGATCCAGTCCAGAAGATGGAACGGAAACGTGCTGCTGATGAACTTGCAGGAGCACCTTTACAGAAGAAACCAGAAGAAAAGAAGGCAAAAGCAGCAGAAGTAGAAGGAGAAGGTGGTGGAAAAGCAGAAGGAGATACACTAACAACAGCATTTGGGCGGTTTAATCCTCCAACTGTAGGTCATGAAAAATTATTAGGAGCAGCAAGAAAGGCAGCAGCAGGTGGACCACTCAAGATTTATCCATCAAGATCACAGGATGCAAAGAAAAATCCTCTTGATCCTGACATGAAGATCTCATATATGAAGAAGATGTTCCCTGATTATGAAGAGGAAATTATTAATGATTCAGAGATGAAAACTATCTTTGATGTCCTTACAACAGCATTTGAGGATGGTTATAAGAACGTAAATATCATTGTTGGAGCAGATAGACAGTCAGAATTTGAGAATTTAGCTACAAAATACAACGGTGAACTCTATGATTTTGATCAAATTAGGGTTATTTCTGCTGGTGTAAGGGATTCTGATGCAGAAGGTGTGGAAGGAATGTCTGCATCTAAGCTTAGAAAGGCAGTAATGGATGATGATATGGAGACTTTTAAGAAGGGAACTCCAAAAGGATTGAAGGGTGCTGATGTTCAGGCAATGTTTGATGCTGTTCGCACAGGAATGAAGGTAAAGAAAAAGAAAGTAGAAGAATCATATGAGTTATGGGAGATTGCACCAAAATATGATCCAAGAGGTCTTCGTGATCAGTATGTTAACAAAAAAATCTTTAATATTGGTGATATTGTAGAGAGTTTGAACACAGGATTGGTTGGTAGAATAATTCGTAGAGGTGCAAATCATCTTATTTGTCTTACACAAGAAGAAAATATGTTCAAATCTTGGGTAAAAGATGTGATGGAGTACACTGAAGTCAAGATGAGTAGTAGAATGAGGGATAAAAAGCACCCAAATACTCTTGTCGGAACAACTGGATATCTTAAAAATGCAATGGCAGCTACTGGAACTAAGAAAATTAATAATTTTAATATAAAGGAATTTGTAAATAAGTATAGAAAAAAATAAATTAAATTTAAGTAGTTTTTTATTATGTTATTATGAATTCTAAAGCAGAATCTTTTAGTTTTGGTGATTTAGTATCCTTTCCTTGGGATTATAATGATCTTGATTTAGATTTTAAAGAATTTTTTAAAGATAAAAATGGTTTGAGTGTTATAGACTTGGGATGTGGTAATGGTTCACAGGCATATAATTTGGAGAAGATGGGTTTTGATGTAACAGCAACTGATATTACAAATAATTTGTGGTATGATCTTAGTAATTTTATTATAGATGATGCTTTAAATAGTAAATTAGAAAAAAAGTATGATGTTATTATAGATAGAGGATTGATACATAATTTAATTGTTGATAAGAGGTATAATAATTATTTTGATATGATTGATAGGATAAGTCATGATAATACTACTATACTTTTAAAAGTTTTAAGTCCTTATGAGATTAGATATAGTAATTTTGAAAATCCATATCGTTTTAATGAAGAACAATTAGATAGATTATATTCTCAACCCAAATTTAAATGTCTTTATATTAAAGATAGTTATTATTATAGTAATATAGAACCATATTTTAGAGCTTATTACTGTGTTTATAAAAAGAACTTAGAAAATTCATAAATAAGTATAGAAAAAAATTAGTGTCTTACAATGTCTAATAATCAGTTGAACGATATTTCAAAAACATATTTGGAAGCTGTCTATGGTGGGAAGAAGAAAGAAGCACCTAAAGATGATCGTATGGTAGTCACTGCTGCTGATAAGAAAGCTAATACTAAGGCATATCAGAACTATAAAGCAGGTCATAAAGCATATAAAGCTGCTGATCATTTAAAAGATGATTATGAATTTGCAAGACATAAGGCATCTATCATCTCAAGAGGTGGTCGTTTAGAAGATGCAGTAGAATCATGGAACCAGAAGTTGGCTTATAGAGAAGCTATGAAGGATGTAAGTGAAAAGAAAGAAGTTAATGTAAAGGATACTTATAAGACTGTTGCTGCTATTGTTGACTACGATAGATCAAAGAAAGGTAGTGAGGATGCTACTTGGGATAGTGAGCACGGTAAGAAGAAAGCAGCAAAGAAAGAAAAGGATTATGCTGCATGGGAACGCAGTAAGATGAAGAAAGACGATCCTAACTGGAAGCATAAGAAATATCATACAGGTATGCACGGTGAAGAAAAAAGATGGCAAGACGATGATGGTGATGGTAAGTGGTATGAAAAGAGTGATGTAGATGGTAAGATTAGTAAAAGGGAAAAGAAAGCGAAAAAGCATGACTGTGCATCAAAGGTAAAGCATGAACAGTTTGGTATTGGTAATCCTGTAAAAGGAATGCATGATCTTGATAAGAACGGTGTAGTACAACACTATGATGTTTTCTTTGAGCATGGTATTGAAAAGAATGTTCCTGTTTCTTCTTTAGAAATCTTGGAAGGACATATGCATGAGCATGTAATACATGAAGCAGATATTGGTGATATTCTTGCACGTTTAGAAAAGAAACGTATTAGTAAGGGTGGAGATCCAGAAGAGTCACCATTACCTGCTATGCGTAAGTATCATGCAGATAAGAAAAAGAAGGTAAAGAAAGAATCTTTATCTGATTGGAGAACAGACCTTAGTTCTCTTATTGAAATAGTTGCTGAACCTGAAGAGAAGGCGGAAAAAAAAGTTAAAGAAGGAAAGGTAAACAATAAGGTTGTAATTAACCCAAAGATTTCTGAAGCAATTGAAGAGATTGGTGGTGAGGTTCTTGAGCATCATCAGGTAGATTGTGATGATGATTGTGAACCAAACTGTGAGCATGATGTTGCTGAAGGTCAGGTAAAGAAAGAAATTAAAGCTCTTTCTACTGCTGCTAAAACCTTAAAGGGTAAGAATGTTGCTAAGGCAGATAAAATTGAAGAGGGAAAAGGTAATAAGAACTGTGGTTGTGGACAAGATCCTTGCATAACATATGGTAAGAAGGTAGATGCTAAAGAATCGTTAGAATTCTTTAGAAGATTTAGAGGACTTGATGAAGCAGAAAGAAAACTTGCTGATAGATTGGCAAGAAAGAGAAAACTTTATGATAAAACAACCAAGAAGGCAATGCAATTTGCCAGAGATGAAGGTGAGGCATCTGGTCACGCAAGATATAGGATGAGCAGCATCAGTAGAGAGATGGATGGAATAAAAGCAAAAATGAATAAAGAAAAGTAAGATGAAAACTTTTGATCAATTCCAAGAAGCAAGATTAACTGCTGATCAGAGAAGAGCACTTCCTAATAAGGACTTTGCTCTTCCTGGTAAAGGTGAAGGTCCAAAAGGAAAGCAAGCAGGTTCTTATCCTATCCCTGACAAGAAACATGCTCGTAGTGCATTAAGTTTGGTTTCTCAACATGGAACTCCAGAGGAGAAAGCAACTGTTCGTGCTAAGGTAAAAAAGAAGTTTCCTGATATACAACAGGAAGAAGTAGAACTTGATGAAAGACTAGGTGGTAAAGGTTATCAACCATATACATCTCTAACAGGGAAGAAGATCTCTGGTGACTGGGAAGATTCTGATAGAGGTGCTGGTAACAAGGCAAAGAAAAGAGCAGGTGGTAAGGTAGAGAAGAAGTCTCCTACTTATCTTGCTCATGTTCATAATAAAGAAGGATATGAATCAAAGAAAACAGGTGAAGTATTAGCAGCATTTAAGAGAGATCCTAAAGTTAGAAAGAGATTTGAGAAGGCTGCTAAGAAGGAAGGTGGACCTGGTTCTGCAAAGAATAGAGCAGCAGATGATATGCTTCAAACTGCCAAAGATACAGCAAAGAGAAAAGGTGATACAAGCAAGTCTGATGACAGATATGCTTATGAAAGTGTTGGTGGTGGTGTCCCAATCACCCCACAGGAACTTGAGATCCAGAAAAAGATGTCAAGACTTAATGTGAGGTTGGCAAGGAAGAGAAGTCAGGAGATGCAGAAAGCAAAGATCAAGGATACTGAAGTTGCTCCTGAACAGGTGAAAGAAGAAGACAAGGCATTCAATTTTGTAGTCAATAAACTTAAAGCCAAGTATGGTTCTGGAGTTATGACTAAGGGTGATAAGATGCCCGAACCATCTGCTGCTCAAAAGAAAAAGAATGCTGCAATCAGAGCAAAGAGAGCAAAGGAAGATCATAGAGATCCAACTGAAAAGGCATCGGACGGTAGGTATTCTGATAGATATAGTAATAGAGGAAGCGATTAATGACTTATCCAGCACCCGATGTAGTGCCATATGATGAGTGGTTTGATCCTAACTACAAATATAACCCTGACCCTGATGAACCAATGGATTTAGCACCTAGTTCAGTTGAACCTCAAGATGAAGAAGAAACTATGCATGAAAAAGCATATAAGATTGCCACTAGTAAATACAACCCTTTTTCTGTAGGGGGATCGGAGAATATTCATGACTTTGATCGAAAGGATTAAAGAAGAAATTGAGGATAGGATCAAGGAAGCAAATCAATATGCTTACCTTAAAGAACAACATCGTTTAGCGTGTCACATGGAGGAGGATTATGACGATAAATGAAGTAGGTATAGCTGGCACTCAGTACGATGAGGAAAAGTATTATGTTAGAGAAGTATCTCCACCAGGATTTGGTCATACTAAAGGTGATAAGAAGAAGGGTGTAAAGAAAGGTGGCACTGCTGCTGCTTTTGATAAGGCACGTAAAGAAGGTCGGTTCAAAGGTAGTAAGTCAGATATGTTTGCTATTATGTGGGCGCAGAAAAATAAAGGTGATAAACCACATTACAAACCTGGCACTGATAAGAAATATAAGAAGTATCAGGAAGAGAGCACTATGCCTAATGTAGATGTTAAAGATAGGAAAGCTATTAAGTCTCGTGCTAAGAATTTATTTAAGAGAGATCTAAAGGGTGAGCATCAAGGTGTTAACGAGGCAATGAGAAAAAGAAGAGATGTTACTAAGAGTAAACCCAAAGCACCTCAGTTCAACGCAGCAAAAGAATTAGTTACAGATGCTCCTTATATGAAACCTGCATTACAGCAGAGAGAAGCAACAAGTTACAAAACGTTTATGGCAGACGTACAAGCAGCTAAAGATCGGCTGAAGAAAAAAATAGAAGATCGTAAGAAAAAAGATGCCCAATTTGCTGATTATAAAGCTAAGGGTGTTAGGTTTTATGACAAAAAAGGTAAAGGAAGGATAGTAAAAGGTAGAAAAATCTACGACTGACCTATATAAAACAGTTGCAGTGAAATAATGACTATACCAAAAGAGGTAGTTCTTGAAGCACTTAGGTGCTGTAGAGATGTATATCCTAATGAAAAAGATTACCTAGTTAGTAGGAAGATTGATGGATATACGATCCTTGCTGTAGAAGGTACGAATGAAACTACAGACTGGGTGACAAATTTAAAGTTCCTTATTAAGAGGGATGATTGTCATAGGGGATTTAAGAATAATGCCAATAGAACATTAGCAGAATTAGTTATTGCCTATGAAGGATTAAATCCTAAGAATACATTAATATTAGCAGGGCATTCTCTTGGTGGTGCAACGGCAACATTAATCGCAGACTTGCTTTGGGAGTCGGGTAATGTTAATATAGGTTTAGTTACTGCTGGTTCACCAAGACCAGGAGGACGTAGATTGAGAAGGAGGATTAAGGATCTTGAACACTATAGGTTTGTACACGGTGATGATATTGTTCCAGCGACTCCTCCATGGCTTGCTGGATACGTTCATACTCATCCAGTTATTAAACTTGAGGACGCAAACGACACAAGATTTGATGGGGTCGCAGATCATAACATGGGCGACTACTATGACGCAGCAGTGAAATCACTCCCGTGTTGGGTTCGTCAACTCAATTATGATTCCAAGAAAGTAACATTATGAGTTTACTATTCTTATTACTTAAACCCCTTCTTCTCATGCTTGTGAGGAAGGTGTTTAAGAAGCAGATGAAAGAATTTGCTGTTCAGATGATGGAAGAG
>Ga0310344_10004135_pt1 | contig 10784 bp, 15 predicted proteins | sample HC15DNA20200_MG_FD_203801 | JGI IMG/M metagenome (GOLD analysis project Ga0310344, IMG submission 203801) | Marine microbial communities from station ALOHA, North Pacific Subtropical Gyre - HC15-DNA-20-200_MG | ecosystem: Environmental > Aquatic > Marine > Oceanic | place: Pacific Ocean: North... | reverse complement strand
TATTCTTTTTCATTTCTTTTGCAACTAATCCTGCAGTGTTCTTCTTTGGATCTAGCGGAATGTCATCTGAGCTAACAATTGTAATTCCTTTACCCTTTTTTGTTACAGTTACTTCATCATAAAATGCATCAAGTGCCAAACCAAACACGTCAAATCCTGGACCCAAGTTTGCTGTAGAGCAAGGTGCACGAACTGTTACTGATTTTACCATTAGTCTTCTACTTCCTCACCCAAGTTAATAATTCTGCTTAATGCGCTTTCTAATTCCACCATCCCGTCACCTGTGGCATTTGAAACTGGAAACAAGTCATCAAAGAAATCGTTGTTACTTAGGGTTCGATACATATCTGAAATTAATGGAAGTGTTTCTCCATCCACTTCTTTTGAAATTCGCTCTTCAAGATTATCGTCATTTGACGACCATTCAAGCACTTCATTTAGTTTATCTTGTATCAGATCTGTTTTTGTAATCGCATTGATTGTTGGTAATCCTAATCGCAGTCTTATTGATGTTGAAAGCAAAGACAAAGAGACAAAATTACTTGGTGATGTTATCATAGTACCGTCATATAAGAATAAATTAATTTTTTCATCACCATTAATGTTTTTTACAAAAAATGGTCCACTTTCTCTATATGCAAATAATTCAACTTGTCCTGGAGTGTCAACTAACAAATAATCTGGGTTTATGCTGTTAATTTCTGTTTGAATCTCATCAATTTTTGTGGCAATAAGATCATTTGCCATAATTAAAGAGCCGTTAGAACCCAACTCATATTGTTGCATTAGTGTAGTTACATCCACATAATTCCGTACATCAATATCAGGAGAATATGGTAGTTTTTCTACTCCTGGATCAAGATTCAATGTTGCTGGGAATGCAGAATTTTTTGCATAGTATTCCTTAATTTTGGACGTCAGTAGAGATTTTCCTGCTCCTGCTGTGCCTGTTAAAAAAATAACTTTCAATCTTTCGACAAAATATTTTTTTTATTAGCTTATATTTGAATCCTCTAGAAAATTGGCATGAACTGGCGAATTGCCGTGATTCCAGCAACTTTGATTCCAATCATCATAATTATAATTCAATTCGATATCAAACTAGAGGACGTATTAGCCATAGGTGCAGTTCCATTCATTCTGGCAGTTCTTGCAATAATGGTAAAACTTGGATTGCAGGGTCTTAAGCTAGCTTACATAGCAAGAACATTTCTCGGCCCATTCGATTCCATCAAAAGACTTGCAGCAATGAGGGTTGGAAGTGAATTTATCAAATTTACAACACCGATGTTTGTCGGTGCTGAATTTGCGGTCATATACTACATGGTGAAAAAGGGCATTTCAACTTCTAGAGCGTCATGGGTTGCATTACTTGATATAGTAACCGAAGTTCTCGCAGGTGGAGTTTTATCAATAATCGCTGGAATTTTTGCATTACTTAATGGTGCATATCTTGTTGCAGCTGTAGTGTTAGGAACAAGTGTTACTGTTACAACATTATGGGTTTTTCTATTCTTTGCATCATCAAAACATACCTTCCAACTTCCAAAAGTTATAGCTAGTTTGATAAGTAAATTTGGAAAAGAGCGTGGTATAAAATATGTAAAACAAACTAATCAATACATTGAAGAAGTTTGTACGATGAGTAGAGAAAACATTCATTCTAAAAAATCACAAAAGGTTTTTGTTGTTGGCTTTGTTACTTCATTAGTTTCTTGGTTGTTTTATGGAATTTCATTTCTAGTTATTGCGATTGGTATTGGCTACTCTCTTGAATTTTTTGAATCTGTATTAGCAGTAATGGGTGCTAATGCAATTGCAAATCTTCCAATAACTGTTGGTGGTTCAGGATTAGCAGAGTTTGGAATTATTGCATATCTAAATAATTTAGATCCCTTTAATTTTGTTATGCCAGACACAGGTCTTGAATGGAATGCTGTAATTGGTTGGAGAATTGCAACATACTACATACCAATAGCAGTTACTTGGATACTTTTAGTCAAACTTGCATTAGGCAAATATACCAAACCTGCCACAACATAGAAACCACTTTATTTTCATTATATGGCTTGAAAATATGGATTTCAAGAATAAGGTAGTAATTATTACAGGCGCATCTAGTGGTATTGGTGAGGCAGCAGCCATTAAATTCGCAAAAAAAGGTGCTAATGTTGTTCTTGTTGCAAGAAGAAAAGAAAAATTGTTAGAAGTTCAAAAAAAACTTTCAAACTTTTCTGGATTGTCTTTAGTTTGTCAATGTGATGTCTCAGATAAAGAGCAAGTTAACCAAATGAGTAAAAAAGTTGTTAATGAATTTGGAAGAGTTGATGTTCTTGTTAATAATGCTGGTTTTGTAATATATGGCAAAGTTAATGAATTGTCAACAGAAGAAATTGTAGCTCAGATGGAAACTAATTATTTTGGAATGATCTATTGTACAAAGGCAATATTACCACAAATGCTGGAACAGCATTCAGGTCACATTGTAAATGTTGCATCTGTTGGAGCAAGTTTTGGTGTTCCAGGAATTGCATCTTACTGTGCAAGTAAATATGCAATGCTAGGATTCTCAGAAGGTCTTTACCACGAACTTGATGGGACTGGTGTAGGATTAACTGTTGTTAGTCCAATAATGGTTAGAACACCATTATTTGATCATCCTTCATTTGAAAATTTCTCGAAATTTTCAACTGGTATTTCGCTTAGTTCTGAAACTGTTGCAAAAACCATCATCAAAGCATCTAACTCTTCAAGACTAGAACTTGTTGTTCCATCAGTAGCCAGAGCAGGAATTTGGTTTAAGCAAACATTTCCATTTTTTATTAATCCAATAATAGGTAGCAGATTTAGAAAACAACTTACAAAAAGAAATAGCTAAACATCGAAATAAAGATAAAATTCATGAGGATGAGGTCTGATAGAAATCTCACGTTGATCCCTTCTTTCTAAATCAATTATCTTATCTAATACAGGACTAGTGAAAATTGGAGATAGGAATTTTCTATCACTTTCTAATTCATCCAATGCTCTTCCAAGATTTGCTGGAAGTGTATCAATTCCACGCTTCTTTCTTTCTGACCGTGACATTTTGTAAATATCTTCTTGAACTGGATCACCAGGGTCCATTTTCTTCTTTATTCCATCCAAACCTGCTGCTAAAACTGCAGAAAATACAAGATATGGGTTTGATGCAGGATCAGGAACACGATATTCTATCCTTTTCATAAATGCATATTTCTCACCTTTGAAATGAGCTGGAATTCTTATTGTTGCAGATCTATTACTGGAACTCCATGCAATGTAAACTGGTGCTTCATAACCAGGAACTAATCTATGATAAGAATTTGTTGTTGGATTAGTAATTGCTGTAAGAGCTTTTGCATGAGACATTATACCACCACAGAAATAACGACCGATTTGGCTCAACTCCAAATCTTCATTATCATCAAAAAATGTATTTTTGTCATTTTTCCAAAGACTAACATTTGTATGCATACCAGAACCAGAATCCATTGAGATTGGTTTTGGCATCATGGTTGCAACCTTTCCGAATTTTTGGGCAATATTTCTTACAACATATTTGTAAGATTGTGCACCATCTGCTGCATTTGTCATATAATCATATTTGATATCGATTTCACATTGTCCCGCAGTTGCAACTTCATGGTGGTGATTGTCACAAAGAATTCCAAAACTATTATTCAAAATGTCGACACATTCATTTCTAAATGGTGTTAACGTATCTGATGGTGTACTAGGATAGTAACCTTCTTGCAAACCCATAGGATAACCAGTTCCTTCCTGACTCCATGGTGCCTCAACTGAATCAATTGAATATGACTGGCCTTTGTATGGTGTTAATACATCCCAATTCACTTTATCAAAAACAAAGAATTCTACTTCTGGTCCCCATGTACTATGATCAAACCCTTGTGTTGTAACATATTCCTCAGCTTTTTGGCAAATTCCTCTAGGATCATTTTCAAGCCTTCCTCTACCTCCTCCCCAATAAACATCACAAAGAAGTCTCGCAGTTTTTTTGTCATCGATCCAAGGAACTACTGCAAATGTACTTGGATCTGGCTTTAAGATAAGATCAGAATCATGTATGCTGGTGAAACCAACAATTGAGGATCCATCTAGTTTTGGCAGTCCGTCTTCCATCTGTTCAGGCGTAAATGTATCTGCTGAGATTGTGGTATGATGGAATCTGCCTGGCAGGCTAGTAAACTGAAGATCAATAAACTTGATTCCCTCATGCTTTATTCGTGAAAATACCTCATCAGATGAATATTTGACATGTATTGCTTTTCCACCAATTACTTTGTACGGCATTTAATTTCGACAAACTAAAAGAATTAAACGTGCCATTTAAGATTAACTAGCATACAAATGTCTGACACAGAAATTCCCGATCTTGGCAAATTATACAGAATGGCTTTAAGTGAAATTGAAAATAGTGAAATTCAGCAAATAAATTCAGAATTTTATAAAACACTTTCACAATTTATTGGAAAATTAAGAACTGAGGAATATAGTGGGATAGAAGCAAAGATCAAAGACGATCTTGTTGAAAAAACCAGTTTGTTAACACAACTAATAATGAAATTCCGATTAGAGAAAGCAACCATAGGCATCTCAAAAACAGGATTAATTGATGAAGAAAAATTTGTAATCGAGTTAAGTGATGAAATGGAAGAAAGAAATGAAATGATATTATCTAGTACATTAAATGGGAAAACTAAAGTTTTGGAATCCATATCAAAAAAAAATAAAATAAAACCTATTTCTGTAAGATTTCTAAAAGATGTTGAAGGATTTATGGGTGCTGATTCAGAAAAATATGGTTCGTTTAAACCAGAAGATATTGCAACAATACCTAATGAGAACGCACAAGAATTAATTACTAAAAACCTGGCAGTTAAAATTCACATAGATAAATAAGAAAAAATGTCTCATCCAGGCTCAGTAGATATTATAGATTTTATTTTGTTAACGATTTATCCTGTTGGTGCATTATTTATTATAGAAATAATTACCAGAACCGTAAACAGAAAAAGGCAAATCATTCCATCCTGGATTAAACTCTCAGTACAAGGAATTACTATGATAGGTTTTGCTTTTACATATACGATTTTTATTTCTTTGATTACCACCAGTTCTGACGAACACATTTTTGCGGAACCACATTGGTTATCAGCATTTGTTTTGTTAGCGTTGTCTGTAACGTTATTTTATCAGGCACGTCGTTCTAAGCAAGATCCAACAAAATCAGATTATTAGAATTATTTGAATCTTCGAAAAAATTTTTTCAATCCAGATGAATTTGGTCCTCCATCTCTAATTACACCACGTTGACCAAATTTTTTTGCTCTAATCTGTGTTAATTTTACACATCTGTGATCTTCTGGTAGCCTATGTTCTGCACAGAAAGGATCTTTGCAGTAATTGCATTCGAAAGGTATGTCAACCATGTCGCCACAATATGCACATTTTTCTGGAAGCATAATACATGTATGTTTATTGATCTAATAAATTTACAACATTCTAAAAAACGAAAACACATTTACACCCAAAAATTTGATTTAGATCAGTTTTGATACAAGATAAGGTTGTAGTAATCACTGGTGGTTCTAGTGGAATTGGCTATTCAACTGCAAAGGTACTTGCAAAAAAAGGTGCAAAGATAGTTGCTGGTGCAAGAAGATTAGACAGACTAGAAACACTACAAAAAGAAATCACTGATGATGGTGGAGAAATAACTATCTGTGAAATGGATGTAACCAAAAAAGCCGATTGTGATAATTTGGTAAAACAAGCAATTGACAAGTATGGAACCGTAGATGTTTTGGTAAACAACGCAGGATTAATGCCTCTTAGTTTTGTAAAATCCCTAAAAATTGATGAATGGGATAGAATGGTGGATGTAAACATCAAAGGTGTGTTGTATTGTACTGCAGCAGTTGTACCTACAATGGTTGAGAAAAAATCAGGTCATATAATCAACATTTCATCTGTAGCAGGAAGAATTGTATTTCCAGCTGGAAGTGTTTACTGTGCCACAAAACACGCCGTAACTGCATTCTCAGAAGGTCTAAGGCAAGAACTTAGTGTAAGAAAAAACATTAGAGTTACCAGTATAGAACCTGGAGTTGTACAGACTGAATTAACAAACACCATTACTGAAGAATCTCTACAAGCATTTGTAGAGAAACACAAAGAAATGGAAGGATTACAAGCTGCAGATATCTCAGATGCAATCATATTTGCAATCGATGCACCAAATCACATGAACGTAAATGAAATTCTAATCAGACCAACTGCACAAGAAGTTTAAGTTTTAGTTTCTTTTTCTCTGTTCAAATGTCCTAACAATGCTTTGATCTCTTTACCTATGTTGTTTGGATCTTTATCCAGATCTAATTTCTCAACTAACTTTTCTTTTAATCCACCATCTTCCAATTCAATTCGTCTTTTTTCTAGACAGTCTAAATGATCACTATCAGTACCAGAGATTTTTTTGCAAATTGAACAAATTTTCATATTATTATTCTGCGATACCACGATTTAATTATTTCATAACTGGTAAAATTTTTCAGGGGTCGTCGTCTAGTATGGCTATGATGCCAGCCTGGGGTGCTGGAGGTCGGAGGTTCAAATCCTCCCGATCCCATTATAATTTTAATTCTTGTAATAACTCGTTAAAACTTTCATCCGTTCTCATCTTTTTGTAATTGCGTATTAATCTAATAATTTTGTTTTTTCTTGGAACTTTTATTTTTTTACGAATGATTTTTGCCAATCCAGTTCCAATAAAAATTGCTTGTGTTGCAGATGAAACATTTGATGATTGTCGACCAGTGCTCGAACTCTCAAAATCAATTATTGTGTTCTTATTTTTTCCAACAATTACATGTTTATCAATAGTACTTAGTTCTCCATGATCTAATCCTATACTATCTAAGAAATAGCAATCTCTAAGGACATTATTTATTACAGAACGTATTTTCCTCGATTTTTTTCCAGATTTTCTAGCCCAATCAATAATCTTTTCTCCCTCTACATATTCCATAATCAAAAAATTTTTTGAATTTTTGATAAACTTTGGTCCAACATCAATTTTATTCGCAAATTTTAGTAATTTAGCTTCATTTGACATGTTTTTTCTCGGTGAGTCAATCCGTCTAATCTTTAATGCTACTAAATTTCTATTTTGTTTAGCAAGCACAACCATTCCAACGTAACCTTTTCCAAGAATCTGACACTTCCCAATTTGTAGTGGTCCTGAAAATGAAACACGAGAAATTCCTAATTTTTTTAATTCAACTATTCGTTTTTTAATTTCTGAGTCTTTTGGTTTTGGAAAAGCAAGAATTTTCTTGTATGGTTCTTTTGTGAAAACACTAATTGACTGAAAATGCGGTTTCATTTGTAGTTAACAGTCTCGAGATGCTCTTTTTAACAGATGTGTTTTGTTTGTCTTTTCCACTTGTGATTTTAAATCCAGTCTTAAATTCTGCCCTAAGACCTTTTGGAATTCCTGATTCACCAATATGATTTTTAATCAAGTCGTTAAGAAATGACTTGGCATTCTCATATCGCCTAGTTTGTAGTGATTGTAATTTTCCATCCTTGTTTGTCCACATTAATTTGGACTTTTTATAATTAACACTAATAAATTTACGAGAGAATTCACTAGAAAACACTTCAGGACCTGTCCTAATCTCATTTTTTGATATTGATGTTGATTCTAGTAAAAATAGTAAGCTGGCTTTATTCTCTTCATATGCGATTGCATCATTTCTAAGAACATTGAATCCTTCTTTATTCATCTGAGATTCAATCGAACTTGTTGCTCTTTTTATTTGGCCATAAATTATATCGTCACTTCTCTTTTTGTATTTGAAATTTATTACTAGTATGTTTTTTACTAATTCTTTTGAAATTTTTCTTTTAGTAGATTTTTCTTTAAAGTATGAAATTGAATTTTTCTTTAAGAAATTTCTAGAAATTAAAATGAAATTTGTGACATTTTTTATTGATATTGCTGCGCCAAGATTTCTGTTCCTATCAATAGGATCAATTATCACTATAGACGATTCAAATTTTCTTGGTGATTCACCTATCATCTCATTGTTTTGAAGATTGGCTATTTTCTTTAGGACATTTTCAAAGCTTCCTAGATAGTAAACCAAAACTTCACATACATAACCACTAAATCCTTGCTTTGCGATTTCTGCACCATACATTCCATTTATTTCTAAGAAAGACTTGAGAATTCTTATATCATCCTTCATTAATCCAGTTAATTTCTCACTCATGAATTCAGTATGGAACGTTGATCTATCTGCTGCACTTTTCCAATGATCTTTTTTGACATCATAGCAAGGAACTACATTTACTCCAATTCCATCAATGTTTGCTTCAACAAACGGATGTTCGGAATATCGCACATACGGTTTGAATTTTTTGAGCGAATCAAATCCAATTTTTCTACCAAGTTTTTCGAAATTTTTTTCAGATGTTGTTGTTTTAAATTTTACAAAAATATCAATGTCAATTTTTCCTCTAGTCCAAGTCTCTTTAGCATAAGATCCACCAAAATGTACTGACACAACAGATTTCTGTTTTTCAGCTTCATTATTTACTAAACTAAAAACTTGATTTGCAATAATATCAACTTTTTTTCTTTCTTGATTATTTGGAATCGCAATTTCTTTTGCTTTTTTTAAAATTTCATTTTTCATTTCCATTAACCTCCAGTAAATCTGAATACTCTGGTCCTTTTGGACTTAAAATGCTTCTTTTTAATTTAATTTTTGTGATAACTTGGGTTCCAAACCCAACCACCTCATATGCTTTCACTTTTAATGAAATATCATCAATTTTGTGTTTTATTCTGAAAACTGTCAAATGAGGCTTGAATTTTTTGTCTTTTTGAAAACCTAATGACGTTAATTTCATTCCTATTTCATTAGTTATTTCGATTAGCTTTCCAGCCCCCTTTTCATCAGTTCCAATCCAGACAACTCTAGGATTTTTCAAATTTGGAAAGACGCCTACTCCTTTTAATGATAAATCAAATTGAGAAAATGTAATTTTCCTCAACTGTTGTTTTACCTCTTCACATCTATCTTCAGAAATATCACCTAAAAATTGTAAAGTGAAATGAATTTGGTTAATTTTTATGGGTTTTGCATCAATTTGGAATTCTTCTTGAAATGTTTGAATTTTCTTTAGGATCTCTACATCAGAAATTTCAACTGCAATGAATATTCTCATAAAAAATAAAATATTTGTAATTATTTATCGCTACCTTCATAGACTAGTCATTCAAAAACAATCTGTTGCCAAAACTTGTTGTATGTTTAACTGGAATGCCTGGTGCAGGAAAATCAACTATTGTAGCGAAATTAAAAGAACAAGGCTATCAGGCATTTAATCTTGGGGATGGAGTTAGAGCAGAAGCTAAGCGAAGAAATCTTGAACCCACGGGAGAAAACTTGGGTAAATTAATGCTAGAGCTTAGAGAAAAAAATGGTCAGGGCGCAGTTGCGCAATTAATCAAAGAACCAATACAAAACTCAGATCATGAAATCATAATTATTGACGGTGTACGTTCCATACACGAAATCAATGTTCTAAAAGAAACTGGAGATCTGAAACTCTTGGCAGTAAAAGCATCATCTGACACTAGATTTAACTTTCTAAGTGAGCGAAAAAGATCTGACGATCCACTAACAAGAGAAAGATTTCAAGAACGTGATAATCGTGAAATTAGTGTTGGATTACAAGAAATCATTGAACTTGCAGATGAAACTATTGAAAATAACAATGTAACAATAGAACAATTAGTAGATTCTGCAATTGAAATTTTTAACAACTGGACTAAGTAATGAATTTAAAAATTGACATTCAAGTTTTTTGTGAGGTTAATCCATCTGAGGATCCAGAAAAAATTAAAACTTCAATTTTTAATTTATTTCCAGATTTGAAAATAAAAGTTCAAGAGAACCAAATATCTGGCAATTCTAATGATATTGAAATATTATCAAAAGTTTTGAAATCAATAAAAAACAGGCAAATAATCAATGTATTATCACGTATTATGAAGTCGAACATGACAAATAATTCAACCTGGTTTTATCTAAATAAGCAGGCTGCATTTGTTGATGTAGTTGCATTATGCAATGAGGCTGACGAATCTGCCTTGGGACCAATTAAGATTATACTAAATTCAAATGATATTGAAGAAATCATAGAAAATCATATTGTTTAATAATTTACGCCTAAGCAGATCAAAAAATCTATCTAATTTGATAATTTTTTTTAAGTTTTGATATAAAATTCAAACTTTTGAAAAATTTTTTATGAAAATACAACTGGCAATTGTTGGCATTGTACTCATAGCAGGTGGAATTCTATTTTTCCCACAGACGGTGGAACAACTTCCTGAAGGCTCTAATGTTTTTAGTGCATTAATAGAAGATATTATGAGCATAAAAGAATACAATTCCAATACGGAGCAAGTAGGTGATACTCTTTATGATGTTGGAATTGAGGTTGGAGATAAACTAACTGATGTTGCTATAACTGTAGAAGATTCAATCAGTGACATGGAACTTTCTCCAAATAAAATATTGAATATAGAAGGATAAATTACTTCAAAATTTTAACTTCTAACAAGTCTTTAGCAGCTATTGTGTTTTCATGAACCTGTTTAGCTTCTTCTAATAAAACAGATTCATCATTGTATCTTGCAGAAAAGTGTGTTAAAATTAATG
>Ga0310344_10004134_pt1 | contig 10786 bp, 18 predicted proteins | sample HC15DNA20200_MG_FD_203801 | JGI IMG/M metagenome (GOLD analysis project Ga0310344, IMG submission 203801) | Marine microbial communities from station ALOHA, North Pacific Subtropical Gyre - HC15-DNA-20-200_MG | ecosystem: Environmental > Aquatic > Marine > Oceanic | place: Pacific Ocean: North... | reverse complement strand
ATTCAGATATAAACGCAATGATGCATGGGCATTCTTATCTACCAATTAATCAAATGTTTGGTTCATTTACACAAGGTGGACAGTATGATTTAGGATATATGAACTTTGGTGTGTTTACAGGTGAAAGTGGAAATGGAGACTATTCGGCAAATATAGGAAAAACATTTTGGTTTGGAAACAATTTTGGAGTAAGAACTAACGTAGGACAAATGAATGAACAAGATACTTGGTTAGGAAATAATTCAAATGGAATTTTAGCCGTTGGTGATAATAATATTACAAACTATGGACAGATAGGAGCAAGTTATCAATTAGGAAATAATGTATTAAGTTTAGATTATTCAAAAGGATTTACAGATATTAATACTACAGACGGTAGTTTAATAAAAGGATTTAATAATGTTGAAACAGAATCTTACAAATTGGCTTATGAAATACACAAAGATAAGCACAATACTTTCGGTTGGTCGTTCTCACTTCCAAGTCGTATAACATCGGGTTCGATGGATTTGGAAGTAGCCGAAAGTGTTAACTTAGATGGAACAATAAATTACACAACTATAAATTCAGACTTAACACAAAAAAATAAAGAAAAAAATATAGGATTCTTTTATAATCACACACCAACAAATGATATGGATGCATCATTTAATTTTAGTGTGGAACACAGACAAGATATTGCTGGTGTTAACGGCAACGATGGTGTTACAGTTGGTTTTAATTATGTTAAAAAACTTGCTTTGGCTTGTGGTATACCAGATACAGGAATAAAATTCTTAGATAAAAAATTAAGTTTTGCTAAAAATCCAAAATGTTTTGACGAAGATGGTAAAATAAAAAAGAATTTATATAATAACAATAATGACGATACTGCATACAAACACGGATTAGTTTACGATATGAAAACAGATATGTTTGTGCCAATTAAGGATAACAAAAAATGGAACAAATAGAAATAATTTGTACAGATAACGGTAAGACTAAAAATGCAGAAGTACTAAACAAGTCAGACAAATATATGAAAGTGGTTGTTGAAGGTACTCAAATAGCAATAGAGATGTTTCGTAAGGATGTAAATAAACCGTATATAGGACATACTGCAGGATTAGAATTTACATGGCTACCGAAAAATTAAAATTTAAAATAGAATTATATAGTACTCATTGGAAAAACCTACCTACCGCACAAATTAAAATTAACGAAAAAAAAATATCAAACGTTCTTAGTATAGATTCTAATAAAGAAAAACCAACATTAATTGAATTTGAGTATTCTTGCGAAGATAACAAAGAATACAAACTTATTATTGATAGACAAAACAAAAGCAACAAAGATACAATAATAAACGAAAAAGGTGATATACTCCATGATCAATTATTACATATTAAATCAATAGAAATTGATGAAATTGATATTGGTGGTTTGGTGTTTGAAGGCGTATATACCCCAGAATACCCAGAACCATGGGCTACACTACAAAAAGAAAAAGGTATAGAACTACCTAAAACATTTAAAAATGTTACTCAAATGGGGCATAACGGCACGTGGACCTTTACATTTACATCACCTTTTTATATGTGGCTATTAGAAAACTTATACTAATAAATATGCTTATATGAGAGCATCAGAATTTATAATAGAAGCATTAGATAGTGACGCAGTTAACGAATTAGACTCGTTTATAATGAATAACGAAGAACTATATCGTAGACGTTTCATGCCAATTATTACAAATTTAAAAAGAAAAATAGCAAAAAAAGTATATGACCACGATAAAGCACAAAAATTGTGGATGTATCTAGTAGACGATGCCGCTAGAGAATACGTAAAAGAATTTGGTTCACAAGGACAAGATGTTAGTGATATGTTTCCAAAAGAAACAAGACTCCAAGTAGCCAAAGTAATAGCAGATAGAGAATTAGAAAATATAGAACAAGGCGAATACAATGTTACTCAGGGAACTGTTGCTCCAAGAGGATGATAGAGCCACAGCCGTATTTGCATTTGGCCGATTTAATCCTCCCACAATAGGGCACCAAAAATTAATAGAAACTGTTTTATCTACGGCAGAAAAAGCCAACGGTAAAGCATATCTTTTTTTATCACACAAACAAAATAACAAAACTGATCCATTAACGTTTCAAGAGAAACAAGCATATGTTCAACGATTCTATCCAAAACTAGCAGTAGGTGATCCAACTGCAAATACAATTATAAAAGCTCTACAAGTAATTCAAGCACAAGGTAGAACAAGAATTATAATGGTTGCTGGTTCTGACAGAGTTGGCGAGTTTGAAAAATTATTAAAACAATACAATGGTAAACCTGACAAACAAGGAAATGATCTTTATAACTTTGATGATATTAAAGTAGTAAATGCTGGACAAAGAGATCCAGACGATGAAGGTGTATCGGGGGCATCAGCATCAAAAGCCAGAGAACTTGCGGCTAAAGGACAATGGCACGAATTTTCCAAAATTGCTATGGGTGGCGACGAAAGTAAATTAGTTTATAATAAGATACAAGACGCTCTTGGCGTTCAGGTTGCGGAAAACAACAAAAAGTTGTATAATGAAGACATGGCAGATGGTAAACCGGTGGTGTATCTAGATATGGATGGAGTCCTAGCAGACTTTTTTGGTGGTGTAGAAAAAATGTATGGCGTACAACATTGGAAAGAGTTAACATCAGATAAAACAAAAGATTTAAAAACAGAAGTAATTAACAGAATAACTGGTACAGATTTTTTTGCAACACTACCAAAATTTGATAATGCAGATGAATTAATATCGATGGTTAAAGAATTTACAGGTGGAAATTTTTCAATTAATACTTCGCCATTAAGAGGCGATCACGAAAACTCAACAAAGTATAAAAAATTATGGATATCAAATAATATTCAACAACCAGACGAAATTATTGTAACAGGTAGAAAAGAATCTTATGCAAAAAACAAAGCATCTGGTACACCAAATATTTTAATTGACGATAGACCAGTTAATATACAACGTTGGCAAGGTGCTGGCGGATACGGTATTCTTTATCAGGCAAATAGAGATTCATTAGAAAAAGTTAAAAAAGGATTGGAGGATTATGCCAAAGTTCAGCGGGATCAATAGAGCATACGCATCAGGTGATATAGTAAAGACACCACAAGAAAAACAAAGAGAACTAGACGAGAAAATGAAAGAGTTCTTAGCCAAAGGTGGCAAAGTAGAAAAAGTAAAACCTATGAAACCTACCAAACAACAACTTGAATCATGGAAGATTTAGAACGTTTAAAAAAATTAGCAGGTATTAATGAACCTAAAGAAGAAGACGGTTCAATGGGTGAAAACTTATCTTTAATAGGTACAAAAAAAGCAGAATATCAAAGAAAACACAAAGTCCGTCCTGGATCAGATGAATGGTTTAAACTATGGTTTGCAAGACCCAAACTAACTGGTGAGAACCCAATGCCAAAAAACAAATAGACAATTCTATACACATTTAAATAGATTTATGTTTTACAACAACAATATTGCTATGAAAAAATTAGCAGGAACAATAGTCAATAAATTTGGTAAAGACAAAACAGGCAAAATAAAATACGAATTTGATGAATATGGGTTTAGAAAATTAAACAATTATAATAAAAGTCCTCAATATACGTTTTTTGGTTGTAGCATTCTATTTGGTATAGGTATACCAAATAACGAAATTTTTACTCAACAATTAAATTGTTGGAATTTTGGTCTTGCTGGCAAATATACTGAAAACGAAAGTATAAAGAATTATAAACAATTCCAAAAATTAAATATCAAATCAAAAATAATATTTGTATGGCGGGATAATACATACAAAAACTATCTAGAAGAGTTAGATGCAAATATATTACATTGTGTTCCAGAAAGAAATAACAAACAAAACTGCATTAGATTAATGAATTTTATCGATTATGATATTAGTAAAACACATTGGGGACCAAAAACACACCAAAAATTTTATAAAATATTAGAACAAAAACTGTTATGAAATACCCAAAAAGAATAATATTAGGAATAGGTGGAACACATCCAGACTTTTTATGTGCTTGTTTTCGATTAATGGAACGTGGCACTAAAACAAAAATAAGTTCGGTTGGTAGAGTAGAATTAAAAAGTAAATTTAAAAATGAAACTTTAGATGCTAGATTAGGTGGAATTAAAGATTTAAAACTCTCGTACGATTATCATGAAACAGAGGTAAGTCATATATGGTATAACGAATACGAAAACTTTCCTTCTAAATTTTTAATTATAAATGTTAAACATGAAATACTTGATCCTATTTTTGAAATGTTTGAACAGAAAATAAAAAACACTAATTTACTTTTTAAGTATTGGCCTACAAAACTTATTAATTATTTAAAATCAAAAAATATAAGTTCTAAAGAAATATTTAAAGCATTTTCTATTGATAATTTAAAAAAATTTTATAACTGTAAAAATCTACAAGTAATTGAAATTAATAACATTTATAACAAGAGCCATGTAATAGAGCTATTAAAAAGTAATAATGTATATAATAAGCAATATGAGGATAAATTTAACCAGTTTTATGATGATTGGTATAACAAGAATAAACAATACATTAATAAAATAAATATGTATTACAATGAAAATAAATGAAATTATAACAGACTGGATGGCAATGCCACATACTGCAAAGGCATTAGGATTACGAAAAGCAAACGGTCACTGGATGCCTATTAACGTTGGCAATAATAGAGGTAATGAAGACGCCGCTGGGGTTGGCATAGTCACTAAACAAAACGCAACCAAAGACGTACCAGTTGGTGGTGAATATAACAACGTAAAAAAATTACACCTGTCAAAATAAACAATAATTACAAGTATGAAGTATGTATTTGGATTTAATGTTGGTGTTGAATTATATAAAAAATTTCCTACTATTCAAATTTATGTTCAAGACAGACTTATAGACGAATTTGATCTCGATGAGAATGATCTTTATAAAAATGTAGTTCCTGAAAAAGATAGATATGTTATGTATACACATCTTGGTAGAGAGAGTAGAAGTGATAGCATACCGGATGGTGATAATAAGTATTTCAGCACAACATTAAGATGTTACACCATTAATGGAGAATATTTAAAGGATCATATTAAAATAGTAATTAAAAATCAAGACTCAAATTATACTAACGGGTTTATGACAAAAAGTACATTAGTTTATTTTTCAAATGTATTCCTTATACCTTTAAAATTTTTAGAAAATATAGATCAGTTGAAACACATTTACGATCAATACTTATTAGCATTAAATTGTTATAGGAACTATGATCAACATGGATTGGATAATAAAGAATTCAAAAAAAAATATAATATGTCTAAAACGGAAAAAATAAAAAACAACTCTGTCCCAGAACCAAAAAAAATAATTCATTTAGATCTAAAAGATAACGAATATGCACTTGAAGGATGGCCAACAACTAATTCAACATATATTAATGGGAAAAGAGTTCAGGATGTATCTCTAAGAAAATTTGGTGGTGATACAACTTTACAGTTTAATATACACAATAGACTAAGGTTTAAAGCATTGGAAAATATTATATTGACAGTTAAAGACGAAGAAGAAGGGTATAAAGAATATATACGTGCAAAATCCGTTGATTTAAGTGATAATGATAAGATATACATAATATTGGCAAAATCCTTCATGCATTTATCATTGGCTCACTTAAATAAATATAGCTACAATGAAAATAAATGAAGTAATTATACGTGAACAAGCAACTGCAGGAGCAACTTCGGCAGGAAATATAGCCGCAGTAAACAATCCACACGTAGCAATAGGTAAGGATAGAGGAAATAAAGCATATACTGGTTCTCCAGGACGTTCAGGTACTAAAGCACCAAGACTACCAAAAATAGTACAACCAAAAAATCCAGATGGTACAGCCAAAGGTGCACAAACAGGTAGACTAGATCCAAATGTTAGTTTATTTGGTGGACCATTAATTAAAAGGAGTTATCCATAATGGAATCAGAATTATTCGTACTTAAAAAAGATTGGGTAATAAAATGCCAAAATTGTGGTTGTGATAGTCATTGTGGTGAAACGTGTAAAAGAAAACAAAATCATTATCCTGTAGATGGTTATTTTGAATATGAAATTGAAGTTTGTAAACAATGTAGATGTGAGGCTTGTTAAATGAAATTTAGTGAAATTAGAGAAGATAGTACAACACTAGCATCAAGAACAATTAGAAATTATGCTAGAGAACTTGGTCCAGACTCTATGGACTATGGTATGTTTATGAGATCAGCAGAACTATTAGACAAAGGTATGCTGAAATCATTAGCACAACTTATAGATAAGTCAGATACCGCTCCAAGAGAATACGTAATGAAAAAAATAGCGGATCATGATCCAGAGACATTTAAAAAATTGTATGGTGACCAAGAGGGTTATCTATCAGTAATGAAACCAGTACAAGATTTAAAAGATGCTGAAGACAACACAGACAGAGGTATGAACAAATACGGATTAGCCGCAAGACAAAAAGATGGCAAATTCTATTCATACAGACACGGCAAACTTACAGGAACTTTTGACAATATACAAGATTTACAAAAACATCAACAAGAATTAATTCAAAAGGAATCAGCAGTACAGGAAGATGCACCATTTGATGGTATGGGTTTAGTTAGAATGGCTTTAATGAGAAAGTTTATTACAGCACAAGAATGGCATGGTTTACAACACAAATGGAAAGATGCAGTTGAAGAATTAGAACAAAGATATGATGATTGGCCAGAAGACCAAGGTTTTGGATCATCAGATCACGCCTATGCAATTAAAGAATTAATGGAACTAGTAGGATACGAATTTGACGATCAAGATACAAGTGGTAGATTTGTTGTATCTAAAATGCCTCCAGAATTAGAAAAAGCAGGTATTAAAAATGCAAGAATGAAAGATGCAGTTGCAACAGAAGACGCAGGCGAGGATAAAGACGTTGAAAAAGCAAAACAAATTGCCAAAGACAAAGCAGGTGATATGACTGGAGCATCACAAGATATTGACAAAGTTAAAAAAGGATTAACAAAACATCCAGATGTTGCTGATGCATTAAAAAGAGCAAACGAAGAACTAAACAGAATTACAAAATTAGCAGGACTTGAAGAAGGTGCATCAATGTTACCTTACTTTAAACAAGATGAAAAAACTTGGTCATTCCCAGACGCTTGGCAAAAAGACGAAGCATTAGATACACCTTACATGAGTAATATGAGTATGCGTGAATTTCTAGATGGATTAGGATATGATAGTAATTTTGAAGATGCAGGTCCAGTAGATGCAAAAGAATTTATAGCAAGAACAACACAATGGTTACAAAAAAACATTGACAAACCATCACAAGAAATTCCAACAACAGTTGATAAATCCGGGGGCGGAGCAACAATGTACACTGGTGGTAAACCTGAGGGTTGGATGAATAGACAAGTAAAACATCATAACGAATTAGCAAGAAAAATTTTAGCAAAATATCCAGAAGTAACACATTTCGGATTTAACTAATATGAAAATTAAAGAGTTTCATGAGCCAGTAAAACCTGACACATACGAAGCAAGTATGGCATTAAACCAATTATTAAAAATTGGAAATCACGCAGTAAAACTACACAAATTAATTAAAGACGAAGCAGAAATGGAAGCATGGGTCCAAAAGAAAATTGACCTAGCAGGTGACTATGTTAAAAAAGTACATGGTTACATGGGTGGTGAAAAAGCAGGCTTATACGATAGTTGTAAAAAACATAAAGTAAACGAACAGCAATTAGTTAGAGTAAAAACAGATGTTGCAGGTGAATGGGGTGGACATCTTGGCAAGGCTTTAGATAAAGATGATGATGGAAATTGGCTTATAGGATTTGGAAAAGAAGCAAATTGGTTTAACCAAGATGATTTAGAATTTCAAGATGAAGATGAATATATCAATGATCCAGATACTGCTGGTGAAGTTCCAACATTAGATCCGGAATTTGAAGAAGACGCAGGCGAGGGACACATGAGCAAAAGCACATTGTATCACACTGCCAAGTATGCCATTGAATTAGCATCTATGATTAACCCAGGTGATGACCTAGAGGGTTGGGTGCAAAGCAAATTAAACAAAGCGGCAGATTATTTACAAGGTGCATACAACTACGAAGAATATCAAAAATTAAATCCATACAGAGAAGAATTAGATCCAAACACATTAAGCAAACACGCACAGGTAGTACAAAAACATATTGATGAAATATTAGCCAGAGAAACAAAACTAGATGACATTGACACAAAACCTGGCATGATGAGAATATTATCAAAAAGAGTAAACGAAGTTGAAAAAGAAATGGCAAAAGAAAATAGAAAAGAAGTAGACGAAGCACCAATTGAACAAGACAGAGATAATCCTATTGCTAAACCATATGTAGATACACCAGAATGGAAAGCATTACACGATATGGATGATAAAATTATTGACGCATACATCAAACATAAAGAAGTAAAAGAAAAAGCACCTCCAGGAAGAGAAGATCAAGTAAAAGCATTAAAGAAAAAATTTAAAGATAAATCAGCACCTTACGCCATTGCTTGGGCACAACACAACAAACACGGTAAGCCTAAAAATGAAGCAGAATTAGAAGAAGGAAAAATTAAAGATTGGGCAAAAAGTTTGGCCATGGCAGGTATATTTGTAGCAGGATTGGCTGGAGTAGGCTCAATTAACGATGCAATAAACAACAGTGTACCAGCAATTAAGGCTATGAATAATGCTCTAGAAATGGCACAAGATGCAGGTAATGATGAATTAGTTGCACAAATTGAAAAAGACTTAAAAGGTGCTAAACTAAGGTTAGATATTGGTAGAGATTTAAACCAAGTTAAGTATCTACAGGACAAATATAGTAAGTTTATGCCAACTGAAGGCTTGGCATATGAGTCAAAACTTGCTATACTGCTAAATCAACGTCTTAAATAAATTTGAAAGAATTATAAATACTCATATGGCACGTAAAAAATCATCAGAAAATAGTTTTGCAGATCTAGTAGCTCGTTTGAATGCAATGAGCAACATGACTCCAGAAGAAGAAAGAACATCATTAATGGAAGCCGCTAAACAGGAGCCAAAATTATTAGATGACAAAGATATTTCATTGGCTGATATTGCCAGATTAGCAGGTATTAAAGAATACACAGAAGCACCAAAAGTTTCAGAAAAAGCAGAAAAATTAGTTGAATCAATTACAGAAGAGCCTAAAAAAGAATCAGATATTACAAAAGCAATTAAAGAATCAGATGCAGATGATTCAATCTCTGCAAATATTAAAAAAGCAGTTACTGAAGAATCAAAAAGATTAGATAAAATTGCAGAATTAGAATCTCAATTAGCAGAATTAAAAGCAGAACAAAAAGAAGAACAAACTTATGACGCAAAATCATTTAGAGAAGTTATCGCAAAAGATATCGCAGAATATATTAAAAACGCAGAAGAGGCTCAACTTGTTGAACTATATAACACTTTCTCAGAAAATGAAGCAGTTTACAATGAAGAACAAAAAAACATTCTTGTCAAAACTCCAGAAACTTCAGAAATAATTGCAGACGCAGAAAAGGCAGAAGCACCGGAAGAAGAAGTAGTACAAGAAAAAGAACCCGAAATAGAAGAGCCAAAAACAGAGGTTCCAGCAGAAGAACCAACTAAAGAAGTTCCTGTTGAAGAAGAAGGCGAAGAAGTTGAACTAGACGCTGTTGAACCAGCAGTTGATATTCCTCAAGAAGATAAGTTTACAAACGATTTAGACCCAGCAGAAAAAAAATAAATACTGCATATGAGCAGTATTCCTTACAACTACCAAAAATATATAGATGACGTAACCAAAATGCGTCAAAGAGGAGCCATAAGTGCAGGAGAACAAGTTAAGTCTCCTAGTAGTGCTGGTAGTAGAGGACTTGCAAAAATAGAAGCATTTGCCGATGGTCCTAACCAAATAATGAAGGCAAATCAAGTTGAAGAGTCAGACGACGCTGAAATAAAACGTATCCAAAAATTAGCAGGGTTGATCTAAAAAAACCATTTGCTCTATCACTAAAGATGTTATATACTAGTATATAACAACAGGAGAAACAAATGGCAGTAAGAAACTTCAACGAAGCAGAAAAACAAAAATTAATTCAAATTATTTCACAAGGATCACAAGTATTAGGTGAAGTAGACGATTTAAAAGTAGGACTAAAAGATACTGTAAAAGCGATTGCAGAGGAATTAGAACTTAAACCTGGATTAATCAATAAAGCAATATCAGTGGCTCATAAAGGCAATTATCAAAACATTGCCGATGACATGGACACACTTGATTCAATATTAAACGCCGCAGGTAAGATTTAGTGTATAGTTTACTCAAAGAATTTTGGGTAAACAGTTATAAAACAGACCAAGTCGCTTTTTGGAATGAACTGGTCTCAGTAACTTTTACCATAGTTGGCTCTTGTATTTTAACATTTACATCACCACATCCAACAATGCATTATGTATTTCCATTGTACTTGATTGGCTCTGGTACTTTGTGTTATGCTAGTTACAGAAGAAGACAAATTTGGATAGTAGTACTATCTGGTTGGTTTACATTAATGAATATTATAGGTAATTTAAAAGTATTTTTATGAGTTATATAGACGCTCTATATAAAAAAGACGAAGATAAAATTTATGTTGTAGAAAGAGATCCTAAAAAGGGTCGTGTATTTGTAGA
>Ga0310344_10004133_pt1 | contig 10787 bp, 6 predicted proteins | sample HC15DNA20200_MG_FD_203801 | JGI IMG/M metagenome (GOLD analysis project Ga0310344, IMG submission 203801) | Marine microbial communities from station ALOHA, North Pacific Subtropical Gyre - HC15-DNA-20-200_MG | ecosystem: Environmental > Aquatic > Marine > Oceanic | place: Pacific Ocean: North... | reverse complement strand
CCGAACCGCTGAACAATGTCCAGCCGCAGGAGACCGACCTGGAGCAGCGCAAGCGCCTTGGCCTGATCGCCGATCTGGACCAGACCTTCGTGAACCGGATCGGTGGCGACCCAGAGGTGGAGGCGGCGATCGATAACTACGAGATCGCCTACCGGATGCAGACGGCGGTGCCAGAGTTGGTGGACCTGTCGGAGGAAACCGAGGTCACCAAGCGTCTCTACGGCATGGATTCGTCCAACGCTTCCACGGCTGCCTACGGTCGTCAGTGTCTGGTGGCGCGTCGCCTGGTTGAGCGCGGGGTCCGCTTCGTGGAGCTGACCATGGTCGGCACTGATGGCATGGGGCAGGCGGCCAATCCGTGGGATCAGCACACCAAGCTAATCGAGGGGCATACGGCCAACGCGCTCACCGTCGACCAGCCGGTGGCCGGGCTGGTGAAGGACCTGAAGTCACGGGGCCTGCTCGACGAGACGTTGGTCATCTTTTCCGGCGAGTTTGGCCGAACTCCGTTCGTGCAGGGCACTAACGGCCGCGACCACAACCCGTACGGCTTCAGTTTGTGGATGGCCGGGGGCGGTCTCAAGAAAGGGTTCATCTACGGCCAGACCGACGAATACGGCTACCGGGTGGTCGAGAATTCGCACACCGTGCGCGATCTCCACGCCACGGTGCTCACCCTGCTCGGCCTCGACTACCGCAACCTCACTTATCGCTTCGGTGGCCGTGACTTCCGCCTGGCCGACGTCGACGGTCACCCGATCCGCGGCATTCTGGCGTAGGCGACCTTTGCCGCCGATCTTCGTCACCTCTCCTGAGTACAGTCTGGGCCGTCGCGGCGCTCGTTCCCGTCCTCAGTGAGTCCGTCGGCTGAACAGGCTACAATTCGGGCACGCTTTCGACACTTAGGGAGGTTCAGCATGCTTCGTCTCAGCTGCCGTGTGTGCATCGCGGCCGTCGCCGTCATTCTCGTGACCATTCCCGTCACTGCCCAGGAGGCCGACGTGTCTCCGGTCACCGAGGCGATGCTAGAGAATCCAGGCGATGGCGACTGGCTGAGTTGGCGTCGCACGTTGGACGGCTGGGGCTACAGCCCACTCGAGGAGATCGATACTGGCAATGTCGGGGACATACAGCTGGCCTGGTCGTGGGGACTCGAGGCGGGCATCTCACAGACCACGCCGCTCGTGCACGACGGGGTCATGTTTATCGCCAATCCAGGCAACGTGGTGCAGGCACTGGACGCGGCGACCGGCGATTTTATCTGGGAGTACCGGTATGAAATGGACGAGCGTCGCCGGCCGGCGGCGCAGACGCGGAGCCTCGCCATTTACGAGAACCTTGTCCTGCTGAACACGGTCGATGCGCACGTGGTGGGCATCGATGTACGGACCGGGGCCGAGCGATGGATCACCAAGGCCGCGCCTCCAGAGGAAGAGGGCTACGGCTTTACCAGCGGTGGCGTGGTGGCTGACGGCGTGATCGTTTCTGGGCTGCGAGGGTGCGAGCGGTTCCGGGAGGACACCTGCTACATCGTAGGGATCGACGCGCGCACGGGGGATGTGTTGTGGCGAACCTCGACCATCGCACGGCCCGGGGAGCGTGGCGGCGATACCTGGGGTGACCTGCCGCTGCTGACCCGTGCCGGCGCCGACGCCTGGATTCCCGGCAGCTACGATCCTGCAACCGGGCTGGTGTTCTACGGCACGGCACAGGCCAAGCCGTGGTCGCGTGACGCTCGAGGGACCGAAGGTGATGCGTTGTACAGCAACTCAACCTTGGCCCTCGACCCGGCCACTGGCGAGATGCAGTGGTATTTCCAGCACATCCCCGGCGACAGTCACGACATGGACGAGACCTTCGAGCGTATCCTGATCGATTATGACGGGAAGCAGTCGGTTTTCTCGATGGGTAAGCTCGGCATCCTCTGGGAGCTAGATCGCGAGAACGGGTCGTATACCAACGCGTTTGATCTTGGCTATCAGAACCTTGTCGACCTCGATCCGGCGACCGGCAGCTTGACCTACAGGGAAGGCATGGTGTCGGACGTCGGCGAGATGCTCTACTTCTGCCCTAGCACCGGTGGCTTCAAGAGCCTGCGCGCGATGTCCTATCATCCGGACACCGGCGCGATGTATATCCCGCTGAATCTCAATTGCGAAACCGCCGCGTTTTTGCCGGTGGAGCAGGGTCTGGGCGGCGGCGGAGCCGGTGGCGTCCGTGGGCGCGAAGACCATTTCCATCCGGATGCGCCGGGGCAGCTGGGCGAGTTCCAGGCGCTCGACATCCGCACCGGCGAGACGAAATGGAAGCACCGTCGACGGGCCCCTTACAACACGGCCGCCCTCACGACCGCCGGTGGGCTAGTCTTTGTCGGCGACTGGGAACGCTACGTCTTCGCCTACGATGTTGAGAGTGGCGATGAGCTGTGGCAGAGCCGGCTCACCCAGATGGCCAACGGCTACCCGATCAGCTACGCGGTCGACGGGAAGCAATACATCGCGTTCGGAGCTGGCGGGCCGCTCGGCGGCTCTAGCTGGACCACCATTCTTCCGGCGGCGCTGCTGCCCGAGCTAAAGAATCCCCGGGCCGGGAACGCGATCTTCGTGTTCGCGCTCCCAGACTAGTTGTTACTGCCGGCCGCGACGCCGTACAAGAGACAGTCCTTCCTCGGCCACCGCGCCCGCCGTCCGGCGGCGCGGTCCTCGGAGCCATCAGACTCAGGGCATAGCATCCGACCTCCACAGCTTGCCTTGTAGGTTTCCGTCTCTCTGTCTGATGGTCATCATCTGACAGCTCGTCTTCAAGGCGGACGTTGTCCAGACCCTCGTCGTTGAGCCCTTCCCAGATATGGTTTGATCGACGGGGAGTGGCCCGTTTGTCTCGGCGATTGGGCGTCATACGGTAGGAACGTTTTCTTGTCCCCAACCAGGAGGACCTCCACCGGGTCGAGCGGTCGCCGCGCCGCGTACCATCGCCTCTCCTGAGGGCCAGAGGCGGTTGTTCGCCGGCGGTCGTCTGGGCGATAGAATTGGTCGCGTGATGACACGATGTGCGACGGTGGCGATCTGGCTGGGTGTGCTGTCGACCCTTGGTCTTGCGACAACCGGGTCCGCGCAGCCGCTTGACGAACTGGTGCCGGTAACCGATGCCATGCTCAAACAGCCGGCGCCGGGCGACTGGCTCATGTGGCGTCGGACGCTCGATGGGTGGGGGTACAGCCCGCTTGATCAGATCACGCGTGACAATGTCGCCGACCTGCGGATGGTCTGGACCCGTGCGTTGACCGAAGGCAGCCAGGAGGGCACCCCAATCGCCTACGGCGGGGTTCTCTTCATGCCCAATCCTCGTGATGTCATCCAGGCGATCGACGCGGTGACCGGGGACCTGCTCTGGGAGCATCGACGGGAAGTGCCGGACGACATTGCGAGGCACGTCTTCGCCGGGCACTCGACCAACAACCGCAATATCGCCATCTACGACACCCTGATCATCGACACCAGCATGGACGACCATGTCTTTGCTCTCGATGCGAAGACAGGCGGCGTGGTGTGGGATACCCAGATTCTCGACTTTCGCACCCATCCTGCGACTCAGAGCTCAGGGCCGATTGTGGCCGACGGCAAGGTGATCTCCGGACGCAGCTGCATGCCGCGTGGAGGGCCAGAGGCATGCGTCATCGTGGCCCATGATGCGCTCACCGGGGAGGAGATCTGGCGACGGCAGGTCATCCCGCGACCCGGAGAGCCTGGCTACGATAGCTGGGGTGAGGTGCCGTACGAAGAACGGCGTCACGTGGGCGCCTGGATGGTGCCCAGTTATGACCCGGAGCTGAACCTCGTGTATATCGGCACGTCCGTGACGTCCCCAGCGCCGAAGTTTCTGCTCGACGGGCCTGACCACGACTACCTGTACCACAACTGCACGCTTGCCCTCGACGCCGATACCGGCGAGGTCGTCTGGTATTACCAGCATCTGAACGACCACTGGGATCTCGACCATCCGTTCGAACGAATCCTGGTCGACAGCGTCATGACGCCAGACCCCGATGTCGTCAACTGGATCAACCCGCGCTTGCGCCCTGGGGAAATTCGTAACGTTATGACCGGTATTCCCGGGAAGACCGGCATCGTCTACACCCTAGATCGGGAGACCGGCGAGTTTTTGTGGGCCACGACGACCATCGCGCAGAATGTAGTCAGTGAGATCGATGGCGCCACCGGTGCGGTGACCGAGAACGCCGAACTCGTGTTCACGAGGGAAGGCCAGGAGGTGCTGACCTGTCCGACCTGGAACGGCGGAAAAGATTGGGAAGCGGGCGCGTACAGTCCGCTGACCAACACGATGTATTTTCCGTTGCGCAACACGTGTGCTCGAATGACGGCGACCACGGAGCAGCCACTCTACGCCCTGGCATTGAGGCATCAGCTGGCCCCTGGCACCGACCAACTCGGATCAGTTCATGCAGTATCGGTCGAGACTGGGAGCTCTCCCTGGGTCCGGCAGCAGCGGGCCGCGACCACCTCGCTTGTGGCCACCGGTGGCGGGCTGGTGTTTGGCGGCGACGTCAATGGTCGCTTCCGGGCCATGGATCAGGAGACCGGCGAGGTGTTGTGGGAAATCAACCTGGGATCCCCCGTCACCGGTTTCCCCATCAGCTTCGAGGTCGACGGCAAGCAGTACATCGCGGCTAGCGTCGGGACGGCGGGGACCGCGACGATGTTCGCCGCCATGACACCTGAGTTGCGCCCGAGTTTCGGTAACAACCTGTTCGTGTTTGCGCTGCCGGAGTAAGAAGGAGCGCTATGGGTCTGAGACGAGTCGCGGTCTGGTCTAGCGTGGTGCCGGCCTTCATCGTTATGGGTGCCGGGAGTGTGGCGTGGGCGCAGTCGAGCGCCGTCGAGGACTGGGGGCCGCCTAGGCTGGCCAACGGTCGACCGGATCTGCAGGGCGTCTGGTTGAGCAACACTGCGGCGCCGGTCGAGCGCCCTGCAGACCTAGCTGATCGTGTCGAGTTCACCGACGCGGAGGTAGCCGGTCTCCAGGCGAGAGCCGAGCGGATCTTCGCTGACGGACGGAGCGCGTTTACCACGCCGGAAGGTGCATTCAGAGCCGCGCTGCGAGACATCGACGTCTACGAGGGCGCCTCGTCGACCAGCAGCTCGATCGGGATGGTTGACCTCCAGTTCATCAACCGGACGTCGCTCGTGATCGAGCCAGCCAATGGCCGTATTCCCGCCATGACCGAAGCCGGCCAGGCTCGGACACGCGCGGTCGATGTCGGCTGGGAGCTGAAGACGGGCCCCGAGGACCTGAATAGCTTCCATCGCTGTGTGACCACTGGAGTTCCTCGACTGGGCGGGAATTTCGGAGCTGGTCCGTATACGTTTTATCAGCTGATCCAGACGCCAGACCACGTAGCGTTCATTAGCGAGGCGTTCCACGATGCCCGGTTGATTCCGCTCGACGGGCGCTTCCGGTTACCGCACTCCATCCGCCAGTGGAACGGCAGCTCCCGAGGGCGGTGGGAAGACGATACGCTGGTAGTGGAGTCGTCGAACTTCTCACCAAACAGCTACTTCCGGGGCTCGGCGGAGGGGCTCCAGCTGATTGAGCGCTTTACCCGGACAGGACCAGATACCCTGCATTACCGGATCGAGGTGCGTGACCCATCCACGTGGGCGGCGGCTTGGGCGGCCGAGTTTCCACTCGTCCGCCGTGAGCAGCCGCTCTATGAGTTCGCGTGCCACGAAGGCAACGTCTCGATGGAGGGGATGCTGCGGACCGCCCGCCTCGAAGATCGTCAGCGCTGACGCTAGACGACTCAGTCAGGCCAAAGCGCCCGTGACGCATACACGGGCGCGTCGGCCGTGATCATCGGTGTTGTACACGTGATGATAGAGACGTGGGTCTCCAGCCTCAAGTGAGTGGTCAGCGCCTTAGGATTCTGGCAGCGCGAAGGCTACCAGGCGAGGACCGCCACCGATCGTCAGGGCGATGTATTGCCTTCCGTCCACCATGTAAGTCATTGGGGTGCCGATGGCGCCCGCCGGCAGGTCCACCGCAGCAAGCTCTTCGCCGTTGTCCTTGTCGTAGGCCACCATCCTCGGCCCGCCGCTGGAGCTGCCGGTCGTGAGGCAGTAGATAAGTAGGGTCTTGGTCAGCACCGGACCGTTCGTCCCGTTGTCACCGCCCAGAGGCGGAAGGTCCAGGTCTCGAAGCATCGGGTGCCGGCGATAGCGGTCGCCGTTGCCGGTCGGGATCACCCAGGTGTACTCCCCGGTGTTCATGTCGAGTGCGGACATACGGGAGTAGGGCGGCTTGAGCAGGGGCAGACCCTGTGGCATCTGGGGGCCGGTCCGGATACCTTGGCGAAGCATCTCCATCCGCTCCGCCTCCGGCGCGCCATGGGTGTATTCGACCGTGGCGCCGAGTTCCGGATCCGGCGCGTACAGTCCGATCACCGAGGCCTGGTTCCGCGATGGGATGTAGAGGATGCCGGTGTCCGGATCGGCCGCCGCGCCTGCCCAGCCGGCCGTGCCCCCAGGGGGCGGTCGCATGATGGTGCCACGAGTTTCACCCTCTACGGGCCGGTTCGGCGGCGTGAAGAGCGGTCCAAGGGTGAAGCCCGCGACCGCTTCGATTGCCATCTGACGTAGCTCGGGCGTGAAGTCCACCAGGTCATCGATCTCGATGCCCTGGTAGTCGAAGGGCGCCGGTTTGGTAGGGAACGGCTGGGTGGGCGAGGGCACCTCACCCGGCATGTTCGTGTGCTGCGGTACCGGTCGTTCCTCAATCGGCCAGATCGGTTCTCCGGTCACCCGGTCGAAGGCATAGATCCAGCCCTGTTTGCTGACCTGGGCGATGGCCTGGATTGGGCGGCCATCGACGGTGACGTCGAGCAGGTTCGGGTGGGTGGGGAAGTCGTAGTCCCAGAGCCCGTGGTGCACGGCCTGAAAGTGCCAGGCGCGCTGTCCGGTTTCGACGTCGACCGCGATCAGAGTCTCCGAATAGAGGTTGTCACCCAATCGGTCGGCCCCGTAGTAGTCGTTGGTAGCGGTACCGGTGGGCAGGTAGACCATGCCGAGCTCGTTGTCGCCAGCCAGCATCGACCAGACGTTGGCGTTGCCGGAGTAGCGCCAGGACTCGTTCAGCCACGTGTCCGCCCCATACTCGTCGGCGCTGTTTGGCACGGTGTGAAAGTCCCACGCGTGCTGACCGGTCCGGACGTCCCAGGCCCGCACCCACCCGGGGATTGCTTCCTTCGTGACGCGGCGATCGGCCACATGTGAGCCGTGGATGACCCGATCGCGTACCACGATGGGGGGCGAGTGAATACCCCAGAGAAGCGCATTCAGGTAGTCTCGTTCACCGCGGTTCGCCCGTGGGACACCGTCCATGGTGTCGACCATGCCGTTGCCCGTCGGCCCGAAGTCTGGGCAGGGGCGTCCGGTTTGCGCGTCGGCGCAGACGAGATAGCCATTTCCGGTTCCCCAGAAGATGCGATCGTCGCCAGCGCCGTCGGTCCAGTACGCGACGCCCCGTTGGCGCCAGGTCCCGGTCATGGTCGTAGTGCCTTCCTCGTAGCTCTTCGGGTTGTTTACCCAGAGCGTCTCGCCCGTGGTCGCATCCACGGCGACCGCCTGTGACAGCGGGGTGTTGAAGTACAGCACTCCGTCCACCATCAAGGGTGTCGCCTGGAAGCCGCTCGGGTTCGGCCGGTGTCCGGTGCGATACAGGTTTGGGGTTTTCTGCTCCAAAACTTCGACGATAGTCTCGAGCGGTGCCCACCATTCACCGCCGTCGTTGGTGGTCATGCTCACGAAGTTGTCGACCGACGTCCACTCCCAGGCCAGTTCCAGATCGGCGAAATTGGTCGCGTCGATCTGGTCGAGCGGCGAGTACTTCTTGCCGCCGATGTCACCGGCATAGCTGCGCCACTCTCCGTTCGATGTGTCGTAGGTCTGCCACGGTTGCGCTAGTCCTAGCGCAGGCGTGAGCAGTATGCCAACGATGATGAGTGATAGCGTTCGCTTCAGCATGCTATTGCTCCAGTTCCTCGACCCGGGCGCCCCGCATGATGTTGAGGAGCCCGTAGTTGCCTTCGTGACAGGCGTACTCGTAGAGCGGACCGCTTGTGACGCCGCGCGACGCTTGGTCGGTCGTCATCGGGACCAGCGCCGTCCAGGGGCGGGTGAACATGTCGGGGTCGCTCATCGTGAACTCGTAGTCGATCGTGTCTTCGCTCACCCGGGTAAACCGCTCGACCAGACGCAGGCTGGGGCGCGACGCTCGCCAGGTGGCACGCCACAGGAAGTGCCGCTTGTCGGCGAAGCTCCGTGTCTCCACCACCAAGGTGTTGCCCTCCCATCGGCCCCGGGCGTCACCCAGGATCTGGCCCACGTGATCGGGCACATGGGGGCGTCTGTCGACCGGGATCAGGCGGAACTCGTGGAACATCTCGTTGATGATGGCTACCCACCCAGGCGACTGCAGGATCTGGTAGTTCATGTTGTAGCCCTGTAGCGGCACGAACGGCAGGCCGTCGGTCAGGCAGCGCTCTCCGGTATCGGCGTCGACATACGTGTCGAACGGCCCGACACCGTAGCGGGTCAGATCGCTGTCCAGACGCCGCTGGCCAGACTCGGTCCAGGGGATGCGGCCGTCGGGCGGTTCTGTGATGAGCGCCGTCCGGCGGTCGCCGGTCACGTTCTTCCCCCCATCCATCCAGAACTGGTTGTAAGCCCCCACGTTGCCGAGGATAAAGCGATCTGACGCTGCCCGCTGCTCCGCCGACTGCGTCTCGAAGTCAGCAGCTTCTTCGGCGGTCAAGACCGATTTGTCCACCATCGCGTCGGAGCGCTCCAATGGGGTTAGGGTGGCGTTGGTCCAGACCCCTTGCAGATCTGGGTCGCCCCAGGGGGTCTCGGGTGGATTCCAGTCCGATGGTTGGCTGAAGGCCGCCACGGGCCCAAGCAGTACGCTCGTCAATGTGGCCAGCGCGAGGATGCGAATCATCACGGACACCTCCTATCGATCGCCGTGAGCATAGCACCGCGGCGCATCGCTGCGGTGGGTTGCAGTAGGGCGGTAGGGTCCGGGTTCAGCGCTCGATCGTGAAGTCGGCCGACCAGGTGTGCTGGCCCCAGTGGATCACCATGCCGACCTCACCTGGCCGCCGGGGAACGAGGGAGACCTGGAGGGGGCGCTCGGTGTTCGGACCGCCGTGCACGTGGGTGAGCTCGACTTCGCCCGCGTCGAAGGCGGGGTCGTGCTGTGAGCCCCACGAGTCTGGTTCGTTGTTGAAGACGAGATGCCATCCGTTCCCGACCGCCTTCAGCCACAGCGAGTAGGAACCGGGGAAGTCGGGCACGAGATTGTCGGTTGGTATAGACGTGTCACCGGCTCGCAGCGGCACCTCGCTCCGTAGGCGCAGGGCCGCGGCGCCGGACAGCAGAACAACCTCGCCGTCGGCCACCGATTCTAGGCCCGCGAAGTCACGGTGATCGGTGCCCATTTCCTTCTGGAACCAGACTTCGATTGTTTCGCCGGTCGGCCGGGCTAGGACCGTTTCGTTACGGGTGCCGCGCCGGGTGGCCCGCCACCGGCCACTGGTGTCGGAGTCACGGGTGAGCAACGTGGCCCGTCCGACGTCCGAGGTCCGTTCTGGGCGCGGGGTGGCTTCGAGCTCGATGAACTCGAAGCCGGTATACCAGTAGTGCCCTCCCCACTGGAGCGCGATTTCGCCTCGGCCATCACCGTAGGGCATCAACGCCACGAGCGGGGTGTCCGATGTCTCGTCAGGGCGCACTACGTGAGTGAGCGGAATCTGAGCTTTCATCCGAGGCGGGGGTGGGTCGTTGTCCTCGCTCGCCGCGGAATCGCCATCGTCCGAAATGGGGCGAGCGTCCAGAACCCAAGCGGTGCCGGTCCGACTCAGCCACAGCTCGTGACGCGGTCCCCTGCGGGGGGAGCTTCCGGGCTCAGCCCCCAGGGGACCGATCCGGAGCGCGCGATGTCCTTCGAGCTGACCGAGCTTGATCTCGGCCTGCTCACCCGCCGACGCGTCGAGCACGGCCTGGTGTGCCGCGACGGCCGCGCTGAGCGTGGAGTCGTACTCGATCGAGATTGTGCGGCCGCTTAGGACGAGCTCGGTGCGAGCCTGCGCGGCATCCTGTCCCAGCGCGTCGAGGGGGCCGAAGACAACAAAACCGGCGATCACGCCGGTCAACAGGAGACGAACGCGCCGATGCTGCATAGCTCGACCAGGACACGAAGATGCCGGACCCCGAAGAACGAGGCCCGGCGCTCGAGGAATGAGGTTAGTTCTCGTCGGCGGCGTCGAGCTCCACTGCGTAGCCGATGAATCCGAGTGACATTTCGTCGTCGGTGCGCGGGCCGTGGCCCGGGGTCAGAGTCGGATCGAAGTCGTAGAGCGCACCGCGTTCTGCGGAGTTGTCATACCAGTGGCTGACGTCGATACGCGTGCCCTCTGGCAGAAGCTTCGGCTGCTTCAGCTTGTAGGTCTCCTGCCACCCGTTGTCGTACGCGGGCACGTCCAACAGCAGCTCGGTCCGGCCATCTGGGTAGGTGGCTGTGTAGCGAGCGGCCTTGGCGCGGAGGTGGCCATGAGGCCAGTAGGTCAGCACGTAGATGTCTTCTTCCAACGTGCGCGATGCGCCGATCCGATAGTCGTCGATCCGCGGCGGCAGCTCGAATCCGGTGTTGCCGATGGAGTTGTTGGTGACCTTGTGGGTCACCGGTCGCTCCTCCACGAAGAACGCGACCTC
>Ga0310344_10004132_pt1 | contig 10790 bp, 9 predicted proteins | sample HC15DNA20200_MG_FD_203801 | JGI IMG/M metagenome (GOLD analysis project Ga0310344, IMG submission 203801) | Marine microbial communities from station ALOHA, North Pacific Subtropical Gyre - HC15-DNA-20-200_MG | ecosystem: Environmental > Aquatic > Marine > Oceanic | place: Pacific Ocean: North... | reverse complement strand
GTAACTTCAGTGAGCCAGGTGCTGGAGTTTCTTCTGGATCAGCACGAACAATTGCACCAAAGCGGATATCTCCGAAATTTAGGACTCCTTCGTGCTGAGCGTGCATCAATACCTGTAGTAAAGTAAGTCCTGTCTCCAAGCGAGAGCCTGCCTCATCGGCTCGAACTTCCAACAAATTTCCACCACGCTCTCGCAATAGCACCTTGGTGGTGCGTAACTCCGGCAATCTGCGTTGAATTTGCTCTCTTCCATCATCTGTCAATTGCCAAGTCTTCTGCCTACGATCATCTCCACGAACCACTCGAGTGTTTTCGCTAACCATACCATCAATTGCCAAATCTCGCATGGTTCGTGAGACATTAGGGGGGTGAAGAGCACAGATTTCCGCGATGCCTGGTCTAGTGACCTCCCGACTTACTAGATAGTGGTCGGCCTGATGGTCCTGCTCCCATAGGTGTAGCAAAATTCGATCGGCAACAGCGATGTTGACCTTACTGGAGGGAGACTCCATTAGATTACTCCTCCACAACGCATTGAGGATACGGATCTGTCATCATTGGAGGCATGAACAAATCATCACAGACTCGTTCAACTGTCGAAAGGGAAAGAATACTGGTAGCGCCTACTCCTACTGTAACAGGCTGCATTGATACAGGGCTTGGGACATAATCCTCGCCTCTCTGAGTAATTATCAGGTGAATGCCATCACCTGCGGGAATCAATACGTCCATGCCAAAGAATTCCATCTTTGCATTGACGGTCTCCCCTGGCCCGAGCACTTCTCCTTCCTTGCCACCGGCATGGAATCGAAGATCCATGACCGCGTGGCCGAGATGCATGTCAGTGCTAGCCTGAACCATCTCGACGAATAGGTGACCACTAGTTGAGAATGCCGATACCGTAGCGTCGACGTGGAATGTTGGAGTACCTACAATTCGAGTGTCTTGTTCGAAGAACGGGCACTCGATTCGCATGAACGAGCTACTGGTAATCGTCTCGCCACCACCAATGATTGTACACTCATCCATTCCAAAGCGTATCCAATCTTGGTCGGCTGGTGGATAGGTTTGCTCGACCCGCCAGCCACCCATGTTGTCCTGAACCTCTGCAATCAATCGTGGCTGAGGGCCTTTGTCCATGAGATAGTAATCGAACCACTCTAGCAGATCATCAGCCCAGTCCCATCTCAAAGTGAATGGGAAAGCCTCTCCGCCACGGCCGCTTGATAGCCCCTGATGGCCGCTCATTCGATCGGGGTAATCGTGTCCCCACTGACCATAGAGCCCCTTGACTTCGAAACCTGCATCTTGCATCATTCGATGAACTGGGAAGGCCATGTGGGGGTCTACGTTCCAATCTTGCAGACCGTGAATGATGTACACCGAGCCGTTGTAATTCTGAATCGCTCGCTCTAAGAAGTGACGCTCCTGCCAATAATCTGAGCCGAGCCAGGCGAGATTGTCACCGGTAACATAGGCTAGCGGTCCTGCGTAATATCCCTCGACATAACCCTCACAAGCGTTCTCAATATCTCCAGTGTCACCGTCTAACCCGAAGCTACCGTAAACCCCGTTGTGCATGATGGCGCCCCTTGCTTCCATGCTACCATTACGCCACATCAAATCCTGAACTCCGATTAATCCGGACATCGGCACGATGGTCCTCAGATACTCAGAGCCCATCGCTGCCGCCTCCCAAGGAGTCGAGCCGTCGTAGGATTTACCGATGATTCCGACCGCACCGTTGGAGAATGGAGCGTTTCCGAGATATTCTACGGCGGCGTGGATACCCTGTTGTTCGTCGAGACCCATTAGATCCATGCAGTGATTTGAGTTGCCAGTTCCGAATACGCTGACTTGGGCAACTCCATATCCATGAGGAACAAAATTCTCGATTAAGAATCGACCGAGGCGATTGGCTGGAGTCAGCGCATCAACATCGCCATCGTCGTAGTATGGTCCAATCTCGGCGATAACCGGAACTTTACATTCTTCTGATAGTTCTGTGGCATTGTAATCGCAACCTTCGATTTGAGGCAGCCAAAGGCCAAGATGGACTTCAGCGTCTCCGGTTACTCCTGCTCCACCGTCGGCGAGCGTTATCGCCGGAACAGATACGTAAATCGAACGAACAACATCGATTCCGTAACTTCCATTCCATGAAACTCGGCTGAATACATCGCTATTCCCGTAAACCATATCTTCCCGTTCTTCGACGGGTGGAAGCCAGTGTTCCGAATCACCGGAATCACCGGAAATTATACCACTACCAAAACAACCCGACAGTATAGGGGTTGTGAATAACAGAACCAGCAGGAGGCTCGTGGTAGTCCGAGACACGCGCTTCGCGCGTGCTAGAGTACTCAAGAGCGTTCTGACGCTTGGTGTGGTGCTAACTTAGTCCCAAATAAAGAAATTCAAGTTTGAATCAGCCGTGTCGAAGGGTTTGATGAGGGAGGCCGACTCGGTCGTCGCATGGATGCTTATGATGAGCTACTTGAACGCCTGAAGAACATTGACTTAATCTCACAAATCGGTGGTCTGCTAGGTTGGGATCAAGAGGTATTGATGCCACCCAAAGCCGCTGCACTGCGTGCCGAACAATTGGCTTGGGTGTCTAAGACTGGCCACGAAGCAACCACTGACCCTCGCATTGGTGAATTACTCGATAAGTTAGAATCGCGTGACGACCTAAAAGACGTCCAAGCGGCAAATGTTCGCCTCACACGCGATTCGTATAACAAGGCAACAAAACTCCCAACCGATTTCGTTGAAGAGATGGCCAAACACAAGTCCCAATCTATCATCTCTTGGCAGAAGGCTCGCGCCGAGGACGATTTCTCGATTTTCCGAGACGACCTTGCTAAGATGGTAGATTTGGCTCGCCGCAAGGCCGACTACTTGGGATATGATGAACTTCGATACGATGCCTTGCTAGACCTCTACGAATCAGGTCTTAGCGTATCGCGCGTAGACCCTCTATTCGCGGGATTGCGCGACAATGTTGCACCTCTTGTAAAGGCCGTCGTCGAGCGTGGAGAGCGCCCCGATATGGGCTTTGTCGAGAACAATTCGTGGGGGCAGACTGGGCAAGAAAACCTGTCTCAATCTGTCTCCGAAGCCCTTGGCTTCGACTTTTCAGCAGGCCGGCGCGATGCATCCACGCATCCATTCTGCGGCGGCCCAAATCCAGACGATGTACGTTGGACAACTAGGTATTCTGAAACCGATCCATTCGGTTCACTTTACGGGTCCATGCACGAGACAGGCCACGGCTTGTACGAACAGGGTAGGCCGCGAAATCTAGACTTCCAACCGGCCGGACAAGCCAATGGACTCGGTGTGCATGAAAGTCAGAGCCGGCTGTTTGAGAATCAAGTTGGTCGAAGCAGAGAGTTCTGTGAGTGGGCATTGCCACTTTGGAAGGAAAACTTCCCAGAGAACATGGATGGTGTTAGCGCCGAAGACCTTTGGAAAGCCGTCAATCTAGTTGAACCGAGTTTGATTCGTGTAGAGGCTGACGAAGCGACTTACAATCTTCACATCATGATTCGTTACGAGGTCGAGAAGCGATTAATCGCCGGAGATATCGAGGTCGACGACCTCCCGGATGTTTGGGATGATATGTACGAAGAGTTCCTTGGAATCAGAGCTCCTAACCGAACTCTCGGTGTACTGCAAGACATTCACTGGTCGATGGGAGCTTTCGGATACTTCCCAACATACACTCTCGGAAATCTCTACGCTGCACAGTTACTAGCCAAGGCGCGAGAGGATCTTACAGATCACGACGAGCAAATCCGCAATGGAGATTTCTCGCCGATTTTGGATTGGATGCGCGCGCACGTGCACGCGCGAGGAAGCATCCTCGAGCCGGCTGCTCTGATTGAGGAAGCTACTGGCTCACCACCATCCCCTGATGCATTTGTGGAATATCTGCGAGATAAGGTCAAGCGCCTATATGGATTGACCGCATAAGCACAAAACTACGATATTGTCCGGTCGACTAGCCGGTTCGTGTCCGGACTTTCGCTAGAGGGTATCGCGTCGTATGTACGAGACCTGTCCAGCGCCTGCTCTGTGGTCAAAATGATTGAAAATTCGCTATACGCAGGCTCTCAAGATGGTTTGCTAGTTTGCTGGGATGCTTCTAGTGGTGCTGAGCGGTGGAGAGTTTCCATTACCGGTCCAATATCTGACATCTCTCTAGATACACGCGCTCTGTATGTCACCGCTTCAGACTCTCTGTATGCGATTGACGAATCTGATGGTTCACTTCTTTGGAGCAAACAGCTGGAGGGGGCAAGTGATTACGTAGTATCCTCAGATGGAAATGTTTGGGCGACCTCGTCGGTTTACGAGTTGGAGGTCGCCGACTTCATCGAAGCAACCGTTTGGAGATTCGATGCTTCGGGCAATGAACTAGAACGCTGGGTTATGGCTGAACGCCCTTGGCATCTTGCCTCTGATGGATCAGGAGGGGTCGTATTGGGATTAGGCCGACCGAGGTGCGGATATCTGCGAGTTCAGCCAGAAAAAGAGTCTAAGCATGTTCAGCTTGCTACAGACAGTCCAGTTACCTGCGGATCGGGACAGGGAGCAGATCTCCTCTTCGGACATGCGGATGGAACTGTCAGCAGAATGGAATCTGCTATGATAGAAAATGAGCTGGATTCACTGGTGACTGCAGTTGCTTCGGGAGCTGCAGTATGGATCTCAGGCCACGATGATGGTAGCATCTCTATGCGAGATACCTCACAGAGTCTTTCGGGCTCAATTGATTCTGTTGCAATTGTAGAATCGATTGGTTGGGCATCGGCTTGTGATGGGATGAAAGTAGAATTAATGATAGTCAGTGAAAAAACAATGACTATTTCGCATGATGCACGCTTGCGCCAGATGGATTCATCTGAGAGTTGCCTAGCCCTGGGTGACGATCGGGGAAGAGTGTTTATGATAGAACCAGAAGTAATGCAAAGGAGAATCGTTGCACAGGAGCAAGAACCGACTGATGATGCAAAAAATTCTGAAATTAGAGCGCGTTTGCGGATGTTAAGAAATAGGTGATTTCCGAACTACATTGCACCGGAAATTAACATCCCGAGACCCCTATTTCCGGTCCACAGTGCCTCATTTAGCGAAAGGTTTATGCACCCCGTCCGCACAGACCTAAGTTGCCGCTCTGGGAGAGTGGTGTGGTGAGTGCTTAGGCACAAGCCGCGGGCCACAGAACCGAACCCCGAACTCGGGGTGGTAGAACCGGAAACCGCAAGGGATCCGGGGACAATCAAACCTGGCACTTGGGTCAGGGGAGATACGGTCGAACCGAGGTGGAGATAACCGGACGAAAGGAAGGAGAAGGAAGCAACGGGGAAAGTTGGGGAAAACACAACCGCACTGCTTAGGCAGGGAAAACGGAACCGTGCCAGCTAACCAGACCGTGAGTGCATACGCGAAGGGCGAGAGAACCAGAGATGGGGAAAGCTTGAGGTGGATCTGCGGGGAACTAAGGGGGACAAGAACCGGACGTAAGAAAGGGGAACAGAAGCCTAAGGGAAACGCGGCGGGAACAAGAGCGCGGAGACGCGTGGAGGACTGGCACTCATTCCAAAGAACGAACCGGTGAGAGCCGGGGAGAGAACTGGAAACGCAGAAACGGGGAGCAATCCTCGAAGAAGCGGGAAACGACGAAAGAGCTCCTCGGAGCAATGTAGTCATCTACCCGGGAAAAAAAGGGCGAAAGCTCGGATGGAACCGGACCCTGCGGAGTCAGCAGGGGGGGATGCTCCCCCATGTGCAGAACCCCCTGCTGCTCCCACCTTGTACCAAAGTACGGCTGAGCCCGATTTCATCTCATTATCAATCATTGCGGAGCGTTTGCGCCCTCAAAGTTCGATTTCCTTAGGCTAAACTCATCTCCGGTTGAACTACTGTTTTGGCCCAATCATTTCTCTAGGTTTCACCCATTGCTCAAATTGATCGTTGGTTACTAGACCAAGTTCTACTGCAGATTCACGTAGAGTTGAGCCGTTTGCGTGAGCATGCTTTGCGATCTTTGCAGCGTTATCGTAACCTATGTGATTATTCAGAGCTGTGACCAACATCAGACTGTTCTCTAGATGAGATGCAATTACTCCCTCATTAGCTTCGAGTCCGTTTACGCACTTCTCAGTGAAGGCCCTACAGGTGTCTGTGAGTAATCTAGTGCTGTGTAGCAAGTTGTAGATCATCATTGGTTTGTACACATTGAGTTCGAAGTTTCCTTGGCTGCCTCCTACACTGATTGCGGTATGATTGCCCATTACTTGGCAGCAGACCATCGTCATGGCTTCAGATTGAGTTGGGTTGACCTTTCCAGGCATGATGCTAGACCCTGGTTCATTGGCTGGTAGAGCAAGTTCCCCAAAGCCGCAGCGTGGCCCCGATCCCATCCAACGAATGTCATTTGCTATTTTCATTAGGCTTGCAGCAAGCGTGTTTAGGACGCCTGATGCGGCTACAATTGCATCATGAGCGGCGAGTTGTGCAAATTTGTTTTCCGCCGAGATGAATGGTAATTGGGTCTTCTCGGCGATTCTTTGTGCAACCTTGTCGGCAAACTCGTAGTGTGTGTTTAGCCCAGTGCCTACTGCTGTTCCACCTAATGCGAGTTCTAGCAAGTCGTCCCATGCTGCTTCAATACGACGAATGTCAGATGACAGCATCGAAACGTATCCGCCGAACTCTTGACCTAGAGTTAGTGGAACTGCATCCATTAAGTGAGTTCGGCCAATCTTAACTATGCCCTCAAATTCATCTGCCTTTGCAGCGAGGGCATTGTGTAGCAATCGAACTGTAGGCAGAAGTCTGTGATGAATCTCCTCAGCTGCAGCAATGTGCATTGCAGTAGGGAAGGTGTCGTTGCTAGATTGTCCTCGATTTACGTGGTCATTTGGATGAACTGGCGATTTACTACCGAGTTCTCCACCTGCCATCTCGATTGCTCGGTTAGCAATCACTTCGTTGCTATTCATGTTAGTCTGGGTTCCAGAACCTGTCTGCCAAACTCGAAGTGGAAAGTGCTCGTCCATCGCCCCGGAGATCACCTCGTCACAGGCCGAAGTGATAAGCGCGCCAATCTGGGGGTCGAGTTGCCCTAGTTCGACATTGGTTTCTGACGCCGCTTGCTTGAGAATTCCAAAGGCTCTGATCACTGAAGACGGCATTGTGTCTGTTCCAATATCGAAGTTGATTAGAGAGCGAGCGGTTTGGGCTCCGAAGTATCGATTTGCAGGAACTTCTAACTCGCCCATGGTGTCTTTTTCTACTCGGATTTCACCTGCTGCTCCCGATGCTGTTCTTTGCTGGCTGGCCCTCTCTTGAACAGGCGCTGTTTGCTCTGTTTCTAGGCCATTTTGAATCATTTTTGCAATCGTCGCAGACCTACCCTGGCCACGACCCTTTCCTACACGCCTATCGAGCTTCTTTGCGAGGCCTTCTGGTATGCTAATACTGATGATTCGGCGGTCGCCCGCCCGGTGTTTCGCCATATCTATGCCGGATAATTACTTATTAATAAATATAATTATTGGCTGCCTATACAACGATTATTCGTTTATCCTCTCAACCTTGATGATTTTTTGAGGGTCATATGGCCTATCTCCAGGCTTGGTATCGCAATTCTCGATCCTGTACACGTTATCCATACCCTCGATGACCTCTCCGAAGACCGCGTGGTTGCCGTCGAGCCAGGGTGTAGGCACGGTGGTGAGAAAGAATTGGGATCCACCCGTGTTCGGGCCCGCATTCGCCATCGAGAACAGCCCGGGGCGGTCGTGTTTTTTGGCCAAGGCAGATGGTTCACAAGGAATCTTCCAACCGGGGCCTCCTGTTCCGGCTCGGCCATTGTTAGGATCCCTTGAGTGAGGGCAGCCGCCCTGAATCATGAAGTCCTTGATTACTCGGTGAAAGTGCAGACCGTTGTAGAACCCTTCATCTACGAGTTTGAGGAAGTTTCCTGTAGTCTCTGGACAGTCCTCTGTGTACAATCCAATATCGATATCTCCAGCGCTCGTCGTCATCCTAACAATGGTTGGCATGAAAACTGACGGTCACAAGTAGTCCAATAGACTAACGATTCGATAATCACTCCTCACTGGACAGATTAGTATTGATTTCTTTCAGCAAATCTCTGATTTCGACTAGAACGTTGTTGGAGTCCTCTGAAGGTGAAGACTTTTGAGGATTGGAAACCAATGAGTCCCTGTGTTGGAGAACAAGGTCACGGAACTGATTGGAGTTTTTCACCCCGGTGAGGATGAATGGTGCAGCACCAGCTGTCTCAAACTGCATCTTGACTACACCGAATGCTTTCAGAACCGGCCCCTCGGAAATTGATACGTCAGTAAGTTTGTCCAGAGCGATGTTCTGCTGTTTCTTGAAAATCCAACCCATGCGCATGTTGAGTGAACGGTCAGTTAGACCCCCACTCATATGTTCATACTGTCTCACATGAACAAGCCATCCAAATGGGATCCATATCAGCATCAATGGTATTCCGATAAATGAAATCATAAGGCCAAAATTAGCCATTATCCACCAGTAGATGATGATTTTCTTATCGAATTCCACGGCCATGATTTGACCGCTGTCGGCGTATCCCGGGTCTTCTTGCATGATTGCCGAAGTTGAGAAGGGGTTATTCATTATCTCTAAGCAACCATCAACCCAGGCATTACTCCTTCTGGAAGTTCTAACAGCCTAACCGTGCCATCTGGATCTAATGCCCCTAAGACTAGGAATTGACTAACAAAACCCGTCGGTAATGTCTTGTCTCCAAGATTCAATGCACCAACTACGGTTCGTCCAACCAACTCCGCACGCGAGTAGTTGGTAATCTGGGCTGAACTCCAAAGTCTACCAATTACAGGCCCAAAGTCTACTTCGATTTTGTATGAGGGCTTACGCATCTCTGGGAACTCTTCGACTTTGAGAATAATACCTGACCTCAAATCCAATTCAAAGTACGCAGCAGCGCCGACATACTCCTTCTTCTCGAGTTTCTCAGGATGATATGGCTCACTAGAATCGATTACATGCTCCGACATTCACTCACCTGTGACGTCGGAGCGTAGAATGAGTGGATGTAGGCCGATTCCTGTTGCTTGGAAGGCGTCTTGGCCCCCTTCTTCACGATCTAGAATCGTGATGCAAGCCGCCACATCGCAGCCCATATCGATTAGACGAGTGGCGGCTTTCAGCGCTGAGCCGCCAGTGGTAGTTACGTCTTCCAATAATACAACTCGGTCGCCTTCTCGGAGAGTTGAGCCTTCTATTCCCGGAGGGTTTCCGGTTTTGCGTCCGCCTCGGCCCTTGGCTTCCTTACGAACTAGGAAGCCGCGAAGGTCTGAGCCTTTGCCTGCCTTTGCGATTGCTATGCCGGTTAGGGGGACTGCTCCTAACTCAAGTCCACCAACCGCATCAACTCCGCCGATTGAATCTATTTCGGCATGGAGCAGTACCCCAATTAGGTGGGCACACTCTGGATTCATCATCACTGGTTTCATGTCGAAGAAATGTGGACTCTGACGGCCGCTGGTGAGGGTGAATAGTTCGTCAGGAGAGTGGAGATACGCCAAGTCTCGAACGCGCTCTATGAGTCGTTCTTTTGCTTCGGCAACCGTAGTCGACATGCCTGTTCCCTTCTATTTCGGCTTGGTGGTAATCGGATGAAGGTTCGCACTCAGAAGGCGCTTGAGGAGTGGGAAGGCAGTGAATGTTCTTGGACGGCCTCGCGCAGTGGTCGAACGTTCAGCAGCGGAGCGTATGCGACATGGTAGGCCAAGACAGCCCTGAAATCGTCCTCGATGAAGCTCGTCTTTCGAGTGAAATCGAATCCTACAGTCGCTGGCTTGAGGGGCACACTGAGAAAGTCTACCAAATCGCCGAAGAGGCGCGTTCCAAAGGCTTAGACTTCGCTGAAACTGTTGAGATTCCGCGTGCTGCGGACTTGGCTAGCAGAACTGAAAAATTGCTAGAGGAATACCTCAAGCCAACTCCAGATGGAGACCCAATTCGAATTGAGGAGGATTTGCGTAAGCTACTGAGCAAGGTCGACCGTGAAACCGCTTCGATTCAGATCGCGGTCGAAGTAGGGAAAAGGATGCACAAGCTAACAGCAGATGTTCGGCGCTCAATCGACACCGGCCTTAGAGTCGGTTTAGCAGTTCTAACCGAGGCCGTGCTAGTCGCGCCGCTGGAAGGAATCGGCGATGTGAAGATACTCAACAACGAGGACGGAACAGAGTTCCTGTCGATAGAATTCTGCGGCCCAATCAGAGCCGCGGGTGGTACAGCACAGGCTCTCGGTGTACTGATTGGAGATATGGTTAGGCGAGAATTAGGATTGAGTCGATACGTTCCCAGTACCCCAGAAGTTGAGAGGGTAAAGGAAGAGTTCGGGCTCTATCGAAAGGGATTGCAATACAAACCTCCTCCGGAAGAAATCGAGATGATTGTTCGAGCCTGTCCGGTGATGATTAACGGGGAACCTACCGAAGACATCGAATGCTCAGGATACAAGGAAGTCCGCAATATTGAGGGCGCTAGAGTCAGAGGAGGAGTTCTGCTAGTTATTGGTGAGGGGCTTTGTCTCAAGGCTCCGAAGGTCCAGAAGCACACGGAACGACTCAACATTCCCGGTTGGGATTTCATTGCCCACTTTACTTCTAAGGGAACCGATGAATGGAAGAGAAAGAAAAAAGAAAGCGGGGAGTGGGTAGAGTTCATCGGGAGAGAAATTCCCAAGGATAA
>Ga0310344_10004131_pt1 | contig 10790 bp, 17 predicted proteins | sample HC15DNA20200_MG_FD_203801 | JGI IMG/M metagenome (GOLD analysis project Ga0310344, IMG submission 203801) | Marine microbial communities from station ALOHA, North Pacific Subtropical Gyre - HC15-DNA-20-200_MG | ecosystem: Environmental > Aquatic > Marine > Oceanic | place: Pacific Ocean: North... | reverse complement strand
AGGGTGGCTACATCAATTAGAAGTGGAGTAAGGAGAGGAGGATTTCAAGGAATCCTCAATACAGGTTAAATGGGAACTTTCAGACATAAGGACATAGGAACAACATTAACTCAAGCAGAGTTTGAGAATGCAGACCTTCATACAGTTACAGGTCAATCCTCTGGAGATATGGTCTATGCTGATTCAGCGACTTCATGGGAAAGGGTTGCAGGAGGCTCAGAGGGGAATGTTCTCAAGTATGTTGGCGGAGTTCCAACATGGGGAAGTATTACAAGCGGAACAATAAACGCTAATGATTTAGGGGGAACTACTCTTAATTCTGGAGTTGTTAATTCTTCTCTCTCAGGTCTTGGGGTTGTAACTTCTGGAACATGGAATGGTGGAACTATTCCAGATGGTTTTGGGGGAACTGGACAATCTTCATATGCACAAGGGGATTTGCTATATGCCTCTGGAGCCAACACTTTGGCTAAATTAGCATTAGGTGATGCTGACAAAGTTTTGACGGTTAACACAGCAGGGACTCAGATTGAATGGAAAACTGCCTCTGGTGGCGGTGGTGGAGGATTTGGTACTTCTTACGCAGTTAACTTATTATTCGGTAAAAGGTAGGAGAGCAGTATGGCAAATCCAAACATATCAGCAATGTCAGAATTAACACTTGGAACGCTTGCGTGGACAGTTACTGCTGACCAAGTATCAGTCCATTATGGTGGGGCTTATCAACGACTTGGGGGTTATGAGGATGCCCAAATGTCATTCAAAACTCTTGGTACTGCTAACAGTAGAACAGGTAAAACAACAACGATACCCAATCAGATGATGTTCGCTTGGGGAACTGGTCAAGACAGTTCTGACTATCCTGTTAATGATTCCTCAATGACTTGGAACGAAGGTTCAACAACGGCAATGACCCAAATCCAAGACAGCAACACAAGTGAATATTTAGTAACAAAATGGGAAGGTAGTAATTACGCCCATAGTTTTGGCTACTATCTGCTTGACCCGAACAACACAACAGGGTCAAGCGGTGCAAACGTAGCTTTTAAGGCTGATGATGGACATTCTATGGCATACAATATTGGTGTAATGTCAGGATTTTTTGGAAACGTAGACCAGACGAATCCTTTTGGTGAAGTTCATGCAGGGTATCCGTGGTGGTCAACAGCCTCCAATAAGAAACAGTCATCAGCCCCTATGCACTCCATCCCTACCCAGATTGGAGACTGCATTCTGATAGTTGGTGAATCAGGTGGAATGGCAAGAATCAATAAGGGGCATATGGGCATTCATAACTTATGTGAGTTCTTTGGATATAGCTTGAGTTATAGCCATTGGAACTCGTCAGGCATTGTGTATCAAACCCCAAAATCATATAGCGAGTTTGTCAATCCACAATGGATGCAATCAACCTATAAGATTGGTGGTTATGATTACTGGTCATATTATGAAAACCACCATAATTGGACAGTCTTAAATGTTCAATCTCCAAGAACTAAAACCAAACTTTTTACAGTTCCGTCAGGAAAGATAATTAAGCTGAATAGACTTTGGCTTACTAATCCAACATATAGTGGAATGTATGCCTCGATAGATATTGAGGGATTACCTTCTGGGACTGGAGGAATATTAGATTCAAATGATACTGCTGTTATTGATTTGACTGGTGCAAACGGTACGGCATCAGTAGCAACTACATCCATTGCAAAGATGTTGAGAGCAAAAGCTAAAAATAATGTTCCTGCATTAAATCAACCAGTATATTTAACAGAAGGAATGTCGCTATCTGCAAAAGTTGTATGTGATGAAAATTATCCATACTTAATTTCTGAAACTGCTCAGATTGTTGCAGACTTTGAAGTAGTTCAATAAGGAGAACCTCATGCCTGATATCAGCAAAGATAATTATGAATTTGAAATGCACAAGACTGATTTTAAGGTTATGCCGTTAATTTCTTCTAGTTCTTGGGGTGTAAGCGATTTAGGTTCAAGTGAGATTTTCAAGTGTCCGTGGGATAAGCACGTTAGGATAGAAGGCATTTGGACTAGCGGTTCTGGGATTATAACTATGAATAATCACACACTTGCAGTTGCAAGAACTATGGGAGGACTAAAATATAGGAATGTTGAAGGCAGTCCCGATATATCCACGTATGTTGCCTATACAGAATGGCAAGAGGAAAATTATTATGATTGGCAACAGGGAAACGGCCCTTATTCCACTAGTGCGCAAGCCGCCATTGATATCCCAAGAAACCTTTATACTTTGATGAGAAATTTCTCACCAAACGAGAACCAAATTGCAAACATATTGAGTAACTCAGACGATGGAACGATGGGACAAAACCCTCAAGGAATATGGTTACAACCTAATGATGCTCTGTATATATGGTCATCGAATAACTACGCAAGTTATTACGGAGGTAACTATATGTCTCAAGGGGATTATTTATATCCGACAATCGCAATAACCTACACAGAGTTTTATTAGGAGGGTATATGGCAATCCAAAAAAGTATTGATATTGATGGTATAACCTATGCCGAATCCTATAGTCAGGTAACACAAGTAGGTATTAACAATCGTGCTACATTCTCTACGTCATTTGAAGTTGTAATTTATGAGAACTCAACCGCAAGAAGTAAAAGCGATTTTACCAAGATTGAACCACCAAAAAAATCAGTTCTCTATCTTTTAAGTGATGCAGATTCCGCAACTTACTTTGCCGATTCTGTTTTAGCAGGAGATACCAAATCCCCAATTGAACAGGCATACACATATCTGAAACTTCAGAACGATACGGCGAATGGAATCAATTGGACAACAGGGACAACAGACGTATGAGCGATAGTATTAGTAAGGATGAATTGAAGGATTTAATTCGGGAAGTAGTTCGAGAATTTGTAAGTGCTGAAACTGCTCTTACTCCCTCTCAGCAAGAACTGTTAAACAGAGCGTTTCATGAGCGATGGGTTGGTATGCAAATAGAAGACCTAAACAACGGTGGCGATGGCAAGGTACAGCCATTTAAAAGTTTAGAGGAAGAAGAAGAATGGAAGAAGGAATTACTCAAGACGATATAGAACAGCTTTGTCGTGAGAACCCTCTGGCGAATGAGCAACTCAGGAGAATCAGGGCAGAAAGAATGCTAAAAGAGACTCAAGAAAACCAAGAAAAGTGCAGTTGTCAGGATGCCAGTTAATACATATAGACTTTTAGTAGATTGGGATAATGATGGAAACTTTACAGGTGCCTATGATGACCTCATAGGAGACACATTACACGTCCAATTTAGAAGGGGCAGAGATTATGCTAGCCAGTTAACTGGAAACTCTACAGCAGGAACCCTGAAAGCCACTCTTAAAAATGTAGATGGAAAGTATTCTCCAAGTAATGTTAACTCTGTTCTTTATGGCAAAATAAAGCCTGCTCATAAGGTTGCTTTCACATTAAATAGTGGGAGTTATCCATATACATTTCCCATCCAGTTTGATGAGACTCCAATGTGGACTGGAAGGCTTACTAATATACGTCCATCCCCTGCATCCACAAGAATGAATACGGCTGAGTTAGAGGCAGAGGGACCACTAGGCTACATCAATGACTTCACTCCCGATACTCAAATGAAAATTAATGTTAGGACAAGTGAGGCTGTTGAAGAAATTCTGGACAAGGCAGGGTGGTCATCCACAGAGCGAGATATTAAGACAGGTCTAACAACTATGAGCCGTTGGTGGGCAGATTCTAATAAAACCCTTGATGCCCTAAGAATTGTTGAAGAAACAGAGAATGGATTTATCAAAGAAACCATTGATGGGAAAATAGGTTTTGAGTCTAGGAACACCAGATTAGATTCACCTTATGATACTTCTCAAGCTACGTTTTCTGATGACCCTAGTGCGACAAATACCTATGTCAATCTAGCCCAAGATGACCCTCTTGCAAATGTTATAAATAACTTTCAAGCATTGGTTAGAAAATACAGGGTAGAAAACAATGCAGATGTCTGGGATGTTGGGGAGGATTATATCCAACTAGAGCCTCAGCAAACCATTACATTGATTGCGACCTATCCCAACTCAAGTTCTGATACTAGAGCCATCTCTATTGATGCGTGGACAGACCCCGAACAGGGTGTAGATTTTATTGCTAATACACAGTCTGATGGCGGTGGAACAAATATGTCTGATTTCATATCTGTTTACGGTATAAATAAAACTGTGACACAAATGGCTTTCACTCTTAAAAATAACAGCAATATCACAACGGTTTATTTAACAACTGTTAAAGTCAGGGGTGATGCGGTTTTTAGAACTGATACAACAATCATGCAAGCTGTTGATACAGACAGTCAGGCATTATATGGAGATAGAAAATTCACAGCAGATACCCCATTCATGCCAAGTATGTGGGAGGCTCAGAGTTGGTGTAATTACCAGATACAGGTTTACTCAAATCCTATTGATGTTTTGACCATGAGTTTCAACGCTAATATTTCTGATGCTAACAATTCACAGATGACAGATAGAGATATCTCAGACAGGGTTACAATAGTGGCTCAAGATGATGCGGCCTTGGGCATTGGAGCAGATTTTTTTATTGAGGAAATTCGTCACACAGTAACTGAGGGTGGACAAATGCACATGGTGCAATGGAAATTGAGTCCTGCACAGGGTGGCTATTCGCAGTTCTGGAAACTTGATAGTGGAGCATTAAATGTCAGTACAGTTCCGTCTTTTTAGGAGGGTTTAATGGCTTGGTCAATTCCCTTTTCTTGGGAAGAAAGGATGGTTACAGCTAACCAGTTAGACCAGTATCTGAGGGACAACTTAGAGTTCCTTTCCACTCATGGTCATAGCGGTGCAGATGGTGACGGTTCTGACACACTTGAGATTAGTTTGACTGCGACAAATCAGGGAACTCAGACCATGCCTGACAATGAACAGTCCCCTACAGTACTTGGAAGAATGCACCGAAATGGAACAGACCTTGAGTATTACAATGGTTCAGCAGTAGTGCAATTAAATGAGTCTTCATCTGCAAATGTTGCATCTCCTAGAAGATTAGGAACAGGTGCAACCGTTGCGGCAACAGGGGACCATACCCATTAGAGAGGTAAAAAATGGCTTGGACGGCTCCCAAAGATTGGGTGAGCGGAGAAATAATTACAGCCTCTGGTGTTGGCTCATTAAATGAGCAAATCAGGGACAATATGTTGGCTCTCTCAGTTCATGCTCATACAGGAGCGGCAGGGGATGGTTCCAACACATTAACTAATGTGAACCTTACCAATATCCAGAGTTTTGGATTTGCTGACCAGAGTGCAAATCCTGATGCTCTTGGAGAACTCCAGAGAAATGGAAATAATCTTTTTTACTATGATGGAACAACTGCCATCGATGTAACATCTGCTGACCAAATTGCAGGGACAGCATCCCTGAGAACTCTTGGAACTAGTGCTACTCAAGCGGCGGCAGGAAATCATCAGCACGTTATTTCCCAATCCTTAACAGGGTATATATCAACCGCTTCAGAGGCATCAGCTTGGAATGGTAATGAACTTAGTTCCAGAACAGTTCAAACAGGAACATATACAGCATCAGGAACTAACAAGGTTTTGATAGGCAGTTTTGTTTATTTCACAAGAAACAACTATGGAGGAATCAACTTTTGGTCACTCTATGACATGACCCTAGTATTCAGCTATAACGGTGTTGCCAAGAAGACGGTTGTGGGAATGCAAACGGTTTCATCTACATCAGCTAGTGTAGGTTCTGAGATATATCAATGCTCATTTTTACCAGATGGAACAAACACCACTTCATATACGTTTACGGCAGAGAAAACAACTCAAGATTCAGCAACGGTTATACTTTATCCATTAGTTAAATTAGGAATTACAGAGGTTGCAATAACGGTTTAACATGGCAGATAAAACAGATGCGGAACAGTTATCAATAGCAACTCATATAAGAGAAACTGCATTTGCCACAGAACTGGCATCTTTGGTTCGCAATACAGATGAGAGCAAGGATTCTGATGGAAACCTTATTCCCTCAGAATATCTAGCGGTAGCATCTCAATGGAATGGAGAAATAGAGTTCAGAACTAACAAGAGCGGTCTATCTATAAGTGACTTGAAGACCAAGTGGACTACCCACAAGGCAAGTTGCTCAGAGGGCTGTCAGGATGGTTGGTTTCTGTAAAAGAGGTGTTTATTGAATGAGGATAATCAAAAGTATAAAAATTTAGTTGATGATATTAGAAGGCTAGAAATACCAAAAATAAGACGACTTGAGAGGGCATTCATGACAGCCAAAACAATTGCTATAACTGGTGCAACTTTGGGGGCATCTGCGTTGGTTCTTGGTGGTCTACTTTGGTGGCGTATTTATGACAGGGGAGGTTGGTAGATGAAGATGTTTAAACTGCCACAATTTAATTGGCCTGCAATACAGATGCCCAGAGTTCATATTTGGCTCCCTAGCATGATTTTTTGGACCAGAGTAGGCACATATACTCTGGGACTTATTACGGCCCTATTTGTCCTTACAGGGGGCCTTGGGCTGTTTATTTCATATGCTAATCCCACCAAGTGGATTTCCCAGTTTCTACCATTAAAGATAGAGAATATTTTTTGGACTGGGGCATGGGTGAATATCACTGAAACCTTGGTGGCAGATATAGTTGGATTTTTCAATGACTTTCTAATCTATACAGTTACAATTTCAATTCTTTTAATTGTTATTGGGTTTCTTATTCACTTACGAAACTTCAAGTCATGGTGGGCCAACATTAAAACTGCTCCCATGAATATAGTTAGGTCTCCGATCAGGGCCTATCAGAAGATCACAAAATGGCGCAATTGGATTCTGACAAAGATTGAATATCTCAATGCAGAGTCAGCCAAATGGAAAATGGCTTTTAATGTGGCAAAGGCTCCTTATTCATTTTTAAGAATTATGGGATTCTCTCCACAGATGGCAATTGGTTTATTAGCTGTTGGGTCAACAGCAGGCGCAGGAGTAGCAGTAAATGAAACAGTCTTTGCAGATAAGTGTTTTAGTTGTGGAGATTATGGAGAATACAACGCACCTAACAACACACCATTAGACAAAGATTATTCTGATAACACTCTTCAAATTAATCTGGGAGTTATTCCAGTCCGTGAAATAACCATTGAGAATGTTTCCATAGGAACCGCATTTTCTGGAGATGAAGCAGGACAGAAAGTATCTGCATTACCATCAGGAAAAACAGAGGCTATTTTAATTAGTGGAAACCCTACAACTTCCAATCCTACATTTAATGCAACACGCATTGAGATATCTGAAATGATCATTGAGAAAAGTCGTTGTAAGTCAATGGACTTTTCTGATGTAGATGCTCATACCATCATAGTCGAATATAACTCATCAGACGGCCAATCAATAATTGAAACAGCAGGCAACGCACGCAATCGGGCCGCAATGGGAGGACACTCGCAAGCAGAGGCCATGACAGTCTCTGGGGGTCAATATGACCGTATTTGGCTCGATGCAGGGACTTCAGGGGTTAATGGACAGATAGGGACCCTGACTTTGAGCAATGTGTGGAGCAAAGGGGGGACCTGTACATTTAAGAATCTTGATATTGGAGTTCTAAGAATTAGCCAGAATGAGATTGGTCATGATTCCAATTTAGCCACAAAAGAATTTCAGATTACTAATACTGTAAAAGGAGCGAACTGGACGGTCAGAGATAATGTGGAATTGATTATGTCTGAGCCTGCCCTTCAGGTTGCTAATCCATAACCATGTCTAGAACATTTATAGGGAAAAAGAAAAAAACAAAACCGCCCAGAAAACTAATAGAGTTAATTGCCCGATATTCTAGTGACTGTTATTACTCATACCTAACAGGATGTAAGGGAATTCAGATAGGGGATTCTATTTACTGGGAGGGTGCAAATATGGCATGGCATCGGGAATGTATGCAGGAGGATTATTATGCCTAAAAAATGGTGGGAGATAGTTCATATCCGTCCACAAGTTTTAACAGCCATTCTTATCTTGGGAGTTATTGCAATAATTTCTATTTATCAGAATTACCCAGAGATTGCAGGCGTTGCAGGAGCAGGAATTATAGCCCTCTCCAAGGATGTGATTACCTCAGATACTAATAGTAATTAAAAATGTTCAAATGGCTTACCCAGTTATTTAGGGAACAGAAACACATTGCTTACTGTTTCAGATGTAAGGCCAAGAAACTTATTGAGACCCCCAGATATATATCTATGCCCAGAAAGGTATCTGGGGGCCGCAGAGTGACAGGGATTTGTGTTACCTGTGGAGGCAAAGTTAGTTCCTTTACATCTTGGGATTGACAGAACTAGAATTCATAAGTCTCTTTGTATGTGGGTCTCCTCCTTCTATTAACAGAGTTCCCACAGATTCTGAGGGGGAAAGGTGATGAGTTCTCCTTGTCAGGCCGCCAAGCCTGTCTCATTTCCTTCCCTCTCTCCTCCCTCTCAGGCATAACCACCCCCTCTTTTTGCCTTATCCCCCATTTTTACTTTCCTATTTTTCACGCCTAAATCCATGGATCGTTTGTTCTACTTTTTTGGCTCTAGGCACAAAATCTACTTGAGGCCCCAAAAAAAGCAGAAAATTGCTTTTTATTTGCTCATGTTTATGCCTAGCATAGGGCTTGACAAGTGTTAAGCCTCCCCCTAGTATTCTCTGTGTCGGGTTCGTTCTACATACCAGACCTGCTTGAACGACAGGTTCACCCGACCCCAACCCCTCCCGAAAGCGAGGGGATCAAGGGAAGGAAATCGGCAAGAGGCCCCAAGCGGCTCAAACGAGAGGCCCCACGAGGCTCAATGACTTGAATCTAACGACATGCGGAGAAACGGTTAGTCAAACACTGGTCAGTCAGTTTCCAACACTTGGTCACAGGGAATCGTCCCCAGAGTCTTCCAACTTCCTAAACGGTAGAAAAGTAATAGAGGTGGCATCTGGCATGACGGCGTTATGGGGTCCATGAGAATGGAGTAGAAGTGACGAAACTAGCCCCACAGTTACCTATTAATCAAGGAGACATATTTGAATAACATTGAATCCCTCTAGCAAAGCCGAAAGAGGGAAATGGCACGTTGGCAACTGACCATCTGATGATAAAGCCAAACAATAAGGAGAACGGAATGAAAGAAACATTCACATATGAAGTTACCAAAGCCCACAGGCATAGCAAATTTTTTGGTAGACATGACCATTCGATTCACAATGTTCCTGTAGGTCCTCAAACAGTGGTTTCAGAAATCGGAACTGCACAACATGCACATACAGCCATCTCGTATGCACACAGCCAGTGCAACAAGTGCATCTGGCATACCGCAAGCAACTTTAGTAACAGGCCAATGGGTCGATGTAAAAACTGCACAACAATTTGGATATGGGACAAGAGCAGTACCCCAGTACGAACCGCTCCACAGATAAATGAGAACGGCAAGAAAGTTGGAGATACGGTTTGGGTCAACAAGATAACTGGAGAGCCTCACAACTGCCTTGATTGCGGAACACAGTTGATTAGAACTTCCAGAGGCAATATTGGAGAGCATAAATATAAAGCAATGGTTTAGGAGTTAAGCCCAAAGCGTCTAGGGGGTTCGCCCCCTAGGGTCTCAACAAGGGCGGTTGTTTGGGCAACCGCAAAACAAACAAGGAGAAATGGAAAATGCAAGTAGATAACTCAGAATTTATAGGAATAGTGCTAAAAGATAGTACGCCAATAATACTAATTCCTGAAATCAGGAAGGGTGCTTTGTTGTACACCAGAGAACATCAAATTCATAAGATCAATCAGAAGTTTGTTGTTGTTTCACGAGTAGGAGAAGACGAATCCATCAGTCCTTCTTTATGGGATTTCTTTGGAGCATTTGATTCACTCCAAGAGGCTGTAATACAAGCGACTGCACCAATGAGAATGGAGGTTGAGAGACTTTAAAAAGGTGAGCCACCCCTGCTAAATCGGAATGACCGCATGCAGGGGCGTAACCCACAATTCGGTGGCAAGTCCGAAACAATAAGGAGACAAGATGGGGCCTATAACATGGTTTGACATTTGGTGGAATTCTGAAGTCCAAATCTGGACTATCCAAGCCAAGGACGCAGATGATAATCAGATTGGAGATGCAGGATATGACGGTAGAAGATCAAGTGCTATTAAAGGAGCAAAGAGTTGGAGAGATAGCCTTGGAAATCCAGACATAAAAATTTGGGTTGAGCAGAGAACAAACTTTGAATATAGAGAGATCAAATAAGGAGATAGAAAATGCTAGTAAATGGAGGAAAAGTTTTAAAGATGCACGGAAGGTGCAACAGTTGCGATAACAAAATATTCATGTTGAGTCTCAACAATGGGAAACGAAAAACTGCTAGATACAACGATCTTAGCACCGCAACTTTTTATGGACAGATGGGAGCCAGTCTACGCTTTGAGCATCGCAGTGAGTGGAGATGGTCAGAATCCCCCTGCTGTGGTTCCTTGATTAGGAGGTCACGGAGTTGGGGAGATGAGGAGGTTCTTCAGTACGTTCAGTGTTAATAAAAACCCACTAAGGAGGGTAGGAAATGTTGACAGAAATTTTTGAACAGGTAGATGAATTGACAGGGGATAACCCCACATGGCAGGAAGGTTATGGGGACAATGTGAGAAGTGCGATCCACGCCATAATCACCAAGAGCATTTATTACACACATCCTTTTTTCAAGACGCAATGCCCAACACTATCTTCAACAGAAGTAAAG
>Ga0310344_10004128_pt1 | contig 10794 bp, 8 predicted proteins | sample HC15DNA20200_MG_FD_203801 | JGI IMG/M metagenome (GOLD analysis project Ga0310344, IMG submission 203801) | Marine microbial communities from station ALOHA, North Pacific Subtropical Gyre - HC15-DNA-20-200_MG | ecosystem: Environmental > Aquatic > Marine > Oceanic | place: Pacific Ocean: North... | reverse complement strand
CGCCTCGGCGTGGCCAATGATCTTTCGGCTTAGGGTAGAGAGCGCGTGGTCAGCGAAATTTTCGGGCGAACACCAAATTCCATCGAGTTGGGTTCGGCCATCAACCTTGCCAGCATAGACAACTATTGCGAGACGGAAATGAGTGAAGCTATGGCTGACCATGCCGGGGAGCAGCCGCCATTGCGCAGTGGCGGGTGCGGCGCGGCGGGCAGCAGCCGACCTCCAAGGGGCATCGCGCCATTCGCTGGTCGGCACTTCCATCAGGCCACCGAGCAGACCCTTCTCAGGCCGGCGACGGAGAAGCAGCCGCCCGTCGCGCCGCATCACCCAATACGCAACTCCGTGACGCAGCCGGGGCTTGGGCTTTAGCAACTTGTTCGGAAGCGATTCCGGCACTCCATTCATATACGCGCGGCAGGCACCGCGCCACGGGCAGATCGCGCAGGTCGGTTTTTTCGGCGTGCAGACTGTGGCGCCCAAATCCATAATCGCCTGGGCGTAGTCTCCTGGACGTCTGGGCGGAGTGATCTCAGAGGCTAGGTGGAGGAGCTCCCCTTTGGCGGCAGGCAGCGGGGTCTCGACCAACCTCAGACGAGCGATCACCCGCTCTACATTGCCATCTAGGATGGTGGCCGGACGATTAAAGGCGATGGCGGCGATCGCCGCCGCAGAATAAGGGCCGATGCCGGGCAGCTTCAAGAGTGTATCTTGTTCCTCCGGAAAGACACCGCCATAACGTTCGACAAGCTCCTTCGCCGCGCGTAGCATATTGCGCGCCCGAGCGTAATAGCCAAGACCTTGCCAAGCATGAAGCACATCGTCGAGCGGCGCCTGGGCAAAGTCTTCAAGACTTGGCCAGCGACAGAGGAAATCCGCAAAATAGGGCCCGACTGTGGCAACAGTAGTTTGCTGCAGCATAATTTCGCTGAGCCAGACCCGGTAGGGGTCAGGTCGCGCGCCGCCTCGAGATCGCCACGGTAGGTCGCGGCCATTAGCGTCGTACCAGGCGAGCAGTTCTGCCGCCAGGTATTCAGGCTCGGAGACAAGAGTGATCTTCATCGCGCTATCCAAATTTCTCCTCCCGTTGTTTATAATAAAAAAATGACCCGTCCGTCCCGCCCCATCTCTTCGGCACTGCAAAAGGTAACGGAGAAAATCTATCGCAAGCGCGGTTTCGCCTCGGCCGGCATACTCAACAATTGGGCCGCGATCGACGGCGAAGATAAAGCGCGCCATTCCATGCCAGACCGCCTCGGCAATGATGGTACCCTCCACCTGCGCATCGACGGGCCACTCGCCACCGAAATCAAGCATCAAGAGCCACAAATACTCGAACGCATCGCCAGCTATTTCGGCTATCGAGCGGTAACGAGGCTCAGTCTGCTCAACGGGCCAATTGAGAAAACGGAACCGCTGAAGCCGCACCAGCTACGAACGCTATCTCCCGATTCGGCATATTCGCTCACTGAATCCATCATGGACACGGAAAACGACAACGTAAGGGGTGCGCTGGCACGGCTTGGTAAGGCCGTTCTGAGCCGACCAGGAAAAGACTAAATTATTGAAATCAATATAAATCCCCACCATATTAGCAGTCGCGATCTCCCCTATGCTCGCGCCGCTATGCTTGAGGCAGCGCGGGTGTCACTTTATAATTCCCGCGTGTATGTAAATTGAGGGCTGTCATGATCTCGAGACGGTTGCTGTTGGCGGGTGTGACCGGCTTCGCCGGATTCGTTACCGCGCCGCCGCTACTACAATTGGCTGCTCTGCCGGCATCAGCAAGCAGTTGGGAGCAACCCGGCGACATGGCCATCGGCGCGCCCGAAGCACCGGTATCGGTTATCGAATATTTCTCGCTTACGTGCCCCCATTGCCGTGATTTTCACACCCAGACCTTTCCCCGCCTGCGCACGGAATATGTTGAAACCGGCAAGGTACGCTACATTTCGCGCGACTTCCCGCTCAACCGGCCAGCGCTGGACGCCGCTGTTCTCGCCCATTGCGCCGGACCGGATCGTTATTTCGCCTTCATTGAAACCCTATTCAACACCTTCGACAATTGGACCCGCGCCGCTGATTATCTGAGTGTGCTCAGCCAGATCGGGCAGCTCGGTGGGATCAGCGAAGGGCAGTTCCTGGGCTGCCTCGGCGACAAGAATTTGGAAACCCGTATCCTCAGCTCGATCCGGGACGGCCAAGAAATTTACAATATCAAAGGTATCCCATCCTTCGTCATAAACGGAAAAACGCATGAAGGCGGCATGCCTTTTAGCGCCTTTGCCAAAACCCTTGATCGCTACCTACCTGAAACATGATTCGCGAGGCGCGTTTCGTGATGGTTAAAAATCATTTTTCTTTTCCTAATGAGCGGAACGCCTAGCCGGTGCATTTTACGAAGCTCAAACTGGTCGGCTTTAAATCCTTCATCGAGTCTACGGAGTTGATGATCGAACCCGGCACTACGGGCATCGTCGGACCGAACGGTTGCGGTAAATCTAACTTAGTCGAGGCACTGCGCTGGGTGATGGGTGAAACCGCACCGAAACAGATGCGCGGCGGCGGTATGGAAGACGTCATCTTCAACGGCACCGATGTGCGCGCCGAGCGCAACGTGGCCGAGGTCGCGCTCCTCTTGGATAACACCGAGCGCACTGCTCCGGCGGCGTTCAACGAAGATGAAGAAATCGAGGTCTCGCGCCGAATCGAACGTGGCGAAGGTTCGTCCTACCGAGTAAATGGACGCGATGTACGCGCTCGCGACGTGCAATATCTGTTCGCTGATTTCGCTACTGGCGCCCACTCCTCAGCGCTCGTGGGCCAGGGACGGATCAGCGATATCATCAACGCCAAACCGGCCCAGCGCCGCGGCATTCTCGAAGAAGCGGCGGGCATTTCTGGCCTCTACGCCCGGCGCCATGAGGCAGAGCTTCGACTGCGTGCTGCGGAAACCAATTTGGAGCGTCTTGACGATGTCGTTGGCGCACTCGAAACCCAGCTTCAAGCGCTGAAACGACAGTCTCGCCAAGCCAATCGTTACCGCCGCATAGCAGAAAATTTGAAAAGCGCAGAGGCCCTCTTGCTGCACATTCGCTGGAGCACCGCACGAGACGTCAAAGAGAGCCGCTCGGTGGAGCTTGCGCGCGCGAGCGCGCTTGTCAGTGAGTTGACCCGTCACGCCGCTGCTGCCGCTACTGCACAGTCAGAAGTTGCTGGCGTGCTTCCGGATCTGCGCCAAAAGGAAGCCGCCAGGGCCGCGGCACTACACCACCTCGCCGTGACGCGCGAAAGACTAGAAGAGGAAGAGCGTCAAACTCAGGAACAACGCCAGGAGATAAAGACTCGCCTCGCGCAGATCGCCGAGGATTTGCTGCGCGAGGGAACTCTGGCAGAAGATGCCGAAAGCGCGACGGCAAGAATCGCCGAACAACGCCAGGAATTGGCCCAGGCCAGCGAGGACGCAGCTGAGGCAGAACAAAACGCCAGGGCTGCTCATGCCGCCTCGGCTGCTGAGGTAACCGCTCTTGAAAAACGCCTTGTGCAGGTCACGGAAGAGGTCGCCGCCACAGAAGCGAAACGCGCAAACCTCAGCCGCCGCCTCGAAGAGCTTAGCGAACACCAACGCAGTAGCACCGCGCGCAAGGCCGAAGTCGAGCGCGAACATGCCGAACTAACCGACAAAAGCGCCCACCGGGGCATTATAGCAGATGCAGAGCAAGCAGTAGCGGCTGCGCGTGAAGCAGCCCAGTTGGCACGCGACGCGTACCACGAATCCGAGACCGCACGGGAGGCAGCGGCAAGCGATGAAACGGTGGCACGCGATCTGTTGCAAGCCAATGACGCGAAACTGTCTCGCCTCCATGCCGAGGTACAAGCACTCACTGAACTGCTCGGTCACGGCCTTACGCGGGAAGGCCCGGGTATCGTCGATACGCTCGAAGTCGAGCCGGGCTTCGAGGCCGCGCTCGGCGCTGCACTGGGAGAGGATTTAGAGGCCCCGGAAAACCCCGACGCGGCGATCCATTGGACAGCACTCGCGCCGCTTGGCAGCAACCCGAGACTACCCGGCAACGTCAAGCCGCTCGCTGATTTCGTGCGTGGCCCAGGTGTCCTAGCGCGCCGCCTAGCACAGATAGGCGCGGTAGATACTACTGGCGAAGGCAGCAAGCTGCAAAAGGAACTCGGGCCAGGTCAGCGATTGGTCTCCAAAGACGGTGGCATGTGGCGCTGGGACGGTTTCACCGTCGGCCCCGGTGCACCCACTGCTGCAGCTAGCCGCCTTAAGCAGCGTAACCGTTTGGGCGAGCTAGAAACAGAATTGCCTGCGGCGCTCGGCGCCACGCGCCACGCGCAACAAGTTTTTGACGAAGCCCGGGTCAAGCGCGAAAGCACCGCATCTCGGGCAACCGAGAGCCGGAGCGCAGCCGAAAACGCTGAAGAAATGCTCAACCAAGCACGCGATCGGCTGGCGGCACTCACCGCAAAGGCGGTCGAGGAAAATTCTCGTCTGAGTGCACTCGCAGAAGTGGGAGAGCGGCTTGACACCGAACGAGCCGAGACCGCGCGACTTTCTGCAGAGGCCCGCGCTGCATTCGACGCCGCACAATCGCCGGAGGAAGGTCGGTCGGAGCTGGATCGGCTACGTAACGAGATGACAAAATTACGGGCTACCCATGAGGAGCACTCCCAAGCTCATCATCAGCTAGCTGGCGAGGCTGCTCAGCGATCTCGACGCCTGGACGAACTGACGCGCGACGAGGCTAGCTGGAGCGGGCGAGTAGCTGGCGCGCAGCAGCGACTTGCGGCGCTCACCAAACGCCAGGATGAAGCCAACCTCCAGCTTCAGGCCCTCGCCGAGCGACCCGCCGAGATCGCCAGCCAGCGGGCTGGCTTGCTCAATCAGATCGCCACAGCGGAGACCACGCGTAATCATGCTGCCGACGCACTCGCTCAGAAGGAGGAGGAGTTGGTGCTATGTGTCAAAGCACTCAAAGAAGCGGAGCACACCACCTCCCAGGCACGCGAAAAACGGGTGCGCATCGAAGGCCTGATGGAACAAGCCAAGCAAGCGGCCGAGATGGTGGTCAGACAGATTCGCGAACGCCTCGCCTGCTCCGCAGAAGAAGCACTAGCCCTAGCCGAGATCAAGGAAGGCACTGAGCTACCCGAGGCGGAAGCGGTGGAAGCGCGCATGCAGCGCCTCACCCGCGAACGCGAGAATATCGGCGCAGTGAATCTGCGCGCGGAAGAGGAAGCCGCGGAGCTCGACGAACAGATTACCACACTGGTCAATGAGAGAGCTGACCTGGAAGCAGCTATTGCGCGCCTGCGTCAAGGCATCCAGAGCCTCAACCGCGACGGCCGTCAGCGGGTAACAACAGCATTTAAGTTGATCGACGGCCATTTCCGTTCACTTTTTACCCGCCTCTATGGCGGCGGCCACGCCCATCTTGAACTAGTAGAATCGGACGATCCGCTCGAGGCGGGTCTGGAAATCCTCGCCAGCCCACCAGGGAAGCGGCTACAATCATTGACGCTTCTTTCCGGCGGCGAGAAGGCACTAACCGCGCTCGCTCTCCTGTTTGCAGTCTTTTTAACGAACCCGGCACCCATCTGCGTCCTGGATGAAGTCGACGCGCCGCTTGACGACAGCAATGTCGGCCGGTTCTGCTCACTAATTGCTGAATTGGCAGAAAAAAGCGGCACCCGCTTTATTGTCGTAACCCATCACCGGATGACTATGTCGAGGGTCGATCGTCTCTATGGCGTGACAATGGTCGAGCGCGGAATTTCGCAGCTTGTTTCGGTCAATTTGTCGGAAGCAGAACAGTGGCGCCAGAGCGCCTAACCGGGTATCGCAGAAAGTCTATTATATACAAATATATCAATATGTTAACTCTTGTTTCGAAGTGGTTGACAGGCCCGAGGGCAAACACTATGGTTCACCCGCTTTTTCGGTTGCGGACTCGTGCACGGATGGAGTTCAGAGGCTGGGTTTCATGAGCGAGAAGAAACCTCCGTCTACTCTTGATGACCTCGATTTGCGTCTCAAGAAACTCCAGGAACAGCGGCAACGCTCCAAGAACTTGGGCATGCCGCCGACCCGGACAGGACAGTCCCTGCACCTTGGGATCGAAATGGCAGCCACGTTAGCGGTTGGAGCAGGAATTGGCTGGTTTCTCGACCGTTGGCTGGACACCTCGCCTTGGCTGTTGATTGTCTTTCTCCTTTTGGGGATTGGGGCGGGACTGAGCAACGCCTTCAGGCTTGCGAGGCGATACAGTGACGAGCTGGTGCAGCGCGAGAAAGAAAGTGGACAAAGCAAGGGCGGCATGCCGCCACGAGAAGAAGACGAATAAAGGAGCGGTAAACCCGTGGCATCGGCAGGTAACGACGGTAGCGGAGAACATCATGGTCCGCTCGATCAATTCGCGATCAAACGTTTTGTCGAGATCGATCTCGGCGGCTTCGACGCATCCTTTACCAATTCGTCGCTCTTGATGGTGGCCGCGGTGGTCGTGATATTCTTGCTGACCACGCTCGGCATGGGGCGCGGACGACTTGTCCCGGGACGCCTACAATCGGTTGTTGAGATGCTATACGAGCTTGTCGCCAATATGCTTGGCGACGTCGTCGGGGGGCGTGCGGCCAAGCGCTTTTTTCCGTTCGTCTTTAGCCTTTTTACCTTCCTTCTGTTGGGCAATTTGCTCGGCCTGATCCCGTTCAGCTTCACCTTTACAAGCCACATCATCGTCACTATCACCTTCGCGCTGGTGATCTTCGTCGGCGTAACAATCCTCGCGATCATTATCCACAAGCATAAATTCCTCGGATTCTTCCTACCTCCAGGAGTGCCGATGTGGATGGCACCGCTTCTGGTGCCGATCGAGATCGTCTCCTACATAGCTCGGCCGATCAGCCTAGCGGTGCGCCTGTTTGCTAACATGATGGCAGGCCATAGCATCCTGCATGTATTTGGCGGCTTCGTGTTTGCTCTCGGGTTTTTCGGCTTTCTGCCGTTCGCCTTCATCATCGCGCTTTACGGCCTGGAACTTCTTGTTGCTGTATTGCAAGCCTATGTGTTTGCAATCCTGACCTGTCTATACATACGCGACGCGATCTATTTGCATCACGAATAGCCTGAACCAAACCAAACCCAACGGTTACGAAACACAAGCAAGGGAACGAAATCATGGACGCTGAATCAGCAAAACTTCTAGGACAACTCATCGGCGGTGGCTTGGCTACTATCGGTGTTGCGGGCTCCGGCGTGGGCATCGGCATCATCTTTGGTAATTACGTATCCGCCGCGGGCCGCAATCCGGCTGCTGCGCCAAAGCTTTTCGGCAATGTTCTACTGGGCTTTGCTCTTACGGAGGCGATTGCGCTGTTTGCGCTCGTCATGGCCTTCATAATCCTGTTCGGCAGCTGAGGCCGCGATTGCCTTCAGCGGCGAATCGCACGGAGAACAACCATGCCACAGCTTGATGGTCTGACCTACGGAACACAGGTCTTTTGGCTTGTTATCACCTTCGCCGTACTGCTCATCTTAATGTGGACAATCGCTTTGCCGCGTATTGGCCGCGTATTGGAGCAGCGCCGCAAGCATATCGAAGACGATCTTGCAGAAGCGGAGAAATTCAAGCAGAAGTCAGAAGAGGCGCTTAAATCTTACGAGGCATCGCTTTCCGAAGCGCGCTCGAAAGCGCATCAATTGCTGTCGGAAACTCAGACCAAACTGGACGAGCAGGCAAACGAACAACGCGCCCTGCTCGACGCCGAATTGTCGGAGAAACAGGCTGAGGCGGAAGGCCGCATTCGCGAAGCACGCCAGGTGGCGCTCTCCAGTGTGCACGAGGTGGCCGCAGAAGCGGCTCGCGCGGCAACGAACCGGCTAATCGGTGTGGAACCGAGCCAGGCGGCCGCCAGCGCCGCGGTCGACAAGAAGGTCTGAAGCCATGGGCAAGCTACAGCGTTGGGCCAGGGTGCCGGAGAATTGGCTGCTGGTTGCAGCCTTCGCCTTCGTTATAGCCGGCTCTTCGATCACTCAGAACGCTAATTTCTGGATTCTGATCGCCTTCCTCACTTTCTTCGGCGTGTTTGGCCGCAAAGCGTGGCGCGCGATCAAGACGACGTTAGATAGCCGCCGCGAGAAGATCCAGTCCGAGCTCGACGAGGCCCAGCGCCTGCGCGAAGAAGCACAGAGCGTGCTCGCCGATTATGAGCGCAAAAAGCGCGAGGCCGAGGAAGAAGCGACGAAGATGGTCGAGTTCGCCAAGGTCGAGGCGGAGCGGCACGCCAAAGAAGCACGTCGCACCCTGGAAGAAACCATGCGCCGGCGCGAGGAAGCTGCAATGCAGAGAATCCAGCAGGCCGAAACCGATGCACTGCGTGAAGTGCGCGAGATGGCCGCCAGCCTTGCGGCGCACGCGGCCGCAGAGCTCATTCGTGAAAATCTTAACGAAGCCAGCTCAGACGCGATGATTGAAAACTCGATCCGCGAGGTCAGCGACAAACTTCAATAACGCTAGAGATAATAGCAATTAATTTATTAACCGTGCCGAATCCTTTCGACGGGGTTTTTATTGGTGGGACCAATATTTAATACGCAGCCCCCGATGAGAGCAGATAGGCCTCACTGCAGTCGTTTTCTGAAATGACCACGTCCTCCTTGATACAGCCCCCCGAGAAGCTATGTGACGGCGGCAGTAAGTTTCGGCATGAATACTATGCCCTCCTTGCTCTCCAACCGATTGTTCGGCGAGAATCTGGCGGTTGATGATCGGCTTCGCGCATGCGTCTTCGCAACTTGCGCCATTGCCTCTATTCGGGCGCCTCACTCATCATAGTAAAGACCTCAAGCTTGATCTCGCCCTCGAGCAACTCATCAGTACGGCTCAAAAGTGGCACAAGATGGGGCCCGGCGAGATGAACTTCGAGATCTTTCTTCGAGTCCCAGTTCTCTTAGAACAAGAAGCGAGGCGGATTTTCATTGCGTGACGTGGAGATGATAATCCACACAACCCGCTTCAATCCGGGTGGGCCCAACGAGGGACATTAGAGTGTCGGCAAGCTCCTGTTCCTTGCTTGGTTTTGCTTGCAGATAGACGATCAAAGAAACTTTTTTTCCATTTCAGCCCTCATTTTTCGCTGCCCGGTGATAACTATTTGGGTGCGCGGAGAAACTATTCTGCTGCGTTTTGGTAGGTCTCAAGCGGTGGGCAGGCACAAACTAGATTTCGGTCGCCATAGACTTGGTCAATGCGCGCGACCGGCGGCCAATATTTAGCCGCGCGTAAAGAATCTACGGGAAAGGCCGCCTCTTCACGGCTATACGAGTGTGGCCAATTATCGGCGGAGACTTCATTGAGAGTATGCGGCGCACCCACCAGAGGGTTGTCTTCCGCGCTCCATTGACCGCTCTCCACTCGCTTGATTTCACTACGAATGGAGATCATCGCTTCGATGAAGCGATCGAGCTCCGCGCGGGGTTCGCTTTCCGTTGGCTCGATCATAAGTGTGCCCGCAACAGGGAAGGACATGGTCGGCGCGTGAAAACCGTAATCCATAAGCCGCTTGGCCACATCCTCGACCGTGATGCCAGAACTCTCCTTGAGGGGACGAAGATCTATGATGCATTCATGAGCCACCCGGTCTTTCTCGCCGCGATAGAGAACGGGATAATAAGGACTCAACTTCTCTGCGATATAGTTGGCACTGAGGATTGCGGTTTGCGTCGCCTTTTTAAGCCCGGCGCGACCCATCATGGCGATATAGGCCCAGGAGATTGGCAGGATACAGGCGGAGCCAAAAGGCGCGGCTGAGACGGGGCCAGAGTCCTCGCCCACGGCCAATGGATGGCCAGGCAGGTAGGGCACGAGATGGGCACGTACGCCGATTGGCCCGACGCCGGGACCGCCACCGCCATGGGGGATACAGAAGGTCTTGTGCAAATTCATATGCGCCACATCTGGACCGAACTCGCCAGGTAAGCTAAGGCCCAACAGCGCGTTCAGGTTGGCACCGTCGAGATAAACCTGGCCACCCGCCCTATGAACGATCTCGCAGATCTCGACGATCGCCGTCTCGAATACGCCATGGGTCGAGGGGTAGGTTACCATTAGCGCAGAAAGGCGCTTCCCATACTCCGCCACTTTAGATTTGAGATCGTCGACATCGACATTACCGTTCGAATCGCAGGTGACAATCACCACCCTCAGACCGGCCATTACTGCGCTTGCCGGATTGGTGCCATGGGCCGAGCTTGGAATTAGGCAGATATCACGTGCGCCATCACTGTTTGCTCGGTGATAGTCGCGGATCGCCAACAAGCCGGCATATTCACCCTGACTGCCCGCATTGGGCTGCAAGGACACGGCCGCAAAACCGGTTACCTCGCACAACATGCGCTCGAGACCCTTGATCAGCTCACGATAACCTATTGTCTGATCGCTCGGCGCAAAGGGATGCATTCGGGCAAAACCGGGAAGCGTCACCGGGATCATCTCGGCGGTGGCATTCAGTTTCATGGTGCAGGAGCCAAGCGGGATCATAGAATGATTTAGATTGATATCCCTGAGCTCAAGACGGTGCATATAACGCAACATCTCGGTCTCGGAGCGCTGGGTGTTGAATTGAGCGTGCGTCAGAATCACTGATTGCCGTCGTAATTCGGCTGGGATGCCTTCCACTGCCTCACTATCAAGATCAGCAGCTTTAAAGCCTGGCACACCGTCGGGAGAGAAAATTTTGAACAGCCGGTCTACATCCGAAATGAGGGTGGTTTCATCAAGC
>Ga0310344_10004127_pt1 | contig 10794 bp, 11 predicted proteins | sample HC15DNA20200_MG_FD_203801 | JGI IMG/M metagenome (GOLD analysis project Ga0310344, IMG submission 203801) | Marine microbial communities from station ALOHA, North Pacific Subtropical Gyre - HC15-DNA-20-200_MG | ecosystem: Environmental > Aquatic > Marine > Oceanic | place: Pacific Ocean: North... | reverse complement strand
AGAACATGTGATAGTAGTCTTTGATGAAAATCCAAAAGAGAATTGGTTTCTTGCAGGAAGTCAACTCTAAACTATCTTTTTATTTCAATCATCTTAATACTCATCATGTCAAAGATTGCACTTGTACAGTTCAAAGCATCTACTAATAAGAAAAAAAATCTTCCAAAAATATTAGATTACATAAAACATGCTGCAAAAAATAATGCAGATATGTGCACATTTCCTGAATACATGATGTTTTACACGCCTAAGACACAAACAGCTAGGCAAGTTGCACAGGAGGCAGAGACTATTAATGGAGAATTTGTTTCCGCAATTTGTGACTCTGCGAGAAAAAATTCAATTGCAATTGTTGGAACTATGTATGAAAAAAGTAGAAAAAAAGATCGAGTATATGATACCTCATTTATTGTAAACAAGAGTGGTAAAGTTACTGGAAAATATAGAAAGATCCATCTTTATGATGCTTTAGGCTTTAAAGAATCTGATAAAATGTCTTCAGGTAATTTAATTCCCATGCCAACAAAAACAGTTGTAGGAAAAATAGGTATGATGATCTGTTATGACTTGCGATTTCCTGAGATGTCACGTTCACTAGCAGCAAGAGGGACAGAGATTTTACTTGCACCATCCGCATGGGTTAATGGTCCAATGAAAGAGGAGCACTGGATTACATTAAACAAGTCACGTGCAATTGAAAACGGTTGTTATGTTATAGCACCAGATCATCTTGGACATGTTTACTCTGGACGTAGTCTTGCGATAGATCCATACGGAAGAATACTTCTAGATATGAAGAAGCGACAAGGAATAGGATATGTTAACATCTCTTTAGAAAAAGTTCACGAAATTAGAAAAAAACTTCCTTTGTTAAAAAATCGAAGAACTGATATTTATTCTGACTTTAAGCCTTAGCCTTTCTGCTTTCACAATTTATGTTTGCACATTGTCTTAGCCATTTTTGTTTTCTAGTAAACCTGAAAACTATTGTTGGCCATGTACAAATTGTACATTTTCTTTTAATTACTCGAACCATGGCTTTTTGCAAAAGTGGAGAAGAAGCCTTACATCCATTGTAATAGTTTGAACAACCAATGAATCTTTTCTTTGTTATAGGTGACTTGATAACCATTAGTTGTCCTACATTGCATTCTGGACATTGGCAAATTCCCTTTTTAGGGGAACTTGTTCCTAAAATTACATATTTGTGGAGCTTGCTAGACCAAGAAAGGAAACCGTTGTTATCATAATATTGATTGATTTCAATTTTAAATGAATCAACAATCTTCTTGGTCGTCTTTGTGACATCTCTTACAGTAGGTTTATTTTTGAAAATTTGCAAACTCTGATTTCTTTTCATAGTGTATATTATCATTCTACCTTAATGTAATTTTTTGATCAATTTTTATAGGGAACAGGTCAGCATTTTTTCGTGGACAGTGTTTGCGTTTTAGGTGCGGGAAGCACAAAATATGGAAAACTAGATGATAGTATTTCAGATATTACAATTCAAGCATCAGTAGATGCAATAGAGAGTGCAGGTATAGAACCCAAAGAGATCAAAGCTGGTTACATTTCAAATGTATTTGGTGTAGCAGATAAACAAGTTCACTTAGGACCAGTTGTTATGAGTAATCTAGGAATTTCAGAAAGACCATCACTTTCAATTGAATCTGCATGTGGAAGTGGTTCTGTATCATTTAGAGAGGCATTTGCAAATGTAGCCGCGGGTTTTTATGATGCAGTATTAGTTACCGGAGTTGAAAAAGTGACTCACACGGGAACAGAATGGACTACAACTTATTTTTCGTATTGCTCTGATTTTTTTTATGAAGGTCAGGCTGGTGCATCATTTCCAGGCTTGTTTGCATCAATGGCACGAGCATACCTAAATGAATTTGATGCAACCGAGGAAGATCTTGCAAGTGTTGCTGTAAAAAACCATGAAAATGGAATTCTAAACCCAAAGGCGCATTTTAGAAAAAAAATTTCAATTGATGATGTAATGAATTCTGCAGTAGTAGCAAGTCCATTAAAGCTATACGATTGCTGTCCATTTTCTGATGGTGCAAGTTCGGTAATACTATGTAATGAGAATTTTGCAAAAGAACATTCAAAAGATTACATAAAGGTAATTGGTTCAGGACGTGGTGGTTCACCTGCAGCATTACAAGGACGTGAACATCTAACAACTATTCCAAGTACAAAAATTGCTGCAGCAGATGCATATAAGATGGCAGGAATTTCTGCAAAGGATGTAGATTTTGCTGAAGTTCATGATTGTTTTACTGTTGCGGAAGTTGTTGATACTGAAGATCTTGGTTTCTTTGAAAAAGGGAAAGGTGCAATTGCTGCACGTCAAGGTGAAACCAAACTCAACAGTACAATTTCTATTAATCCATCAGGTGGATTGAAATCTAAAGGTCATCCAATAGGTGCTACAGGCGTAGGTCAGGTAGTTGAAGTGTTTGACCAATTAACAGATAATGCAGGAGAACGAGCTGTAAATGATGCTAAAATAGGATTAACACAAAACTTCGGCGCAACTGGAGCCAGTTGTGCAGTCCATATATTCCAAAGTGTGTAAATTGTCTGCAAAACCTGAATTTATTGAGAGTGCTAAGGCAGGTAATGTTTTGGCTAGAAAATGTAGTAAATGTGGTGAATTACACCTTGCTACGGTTTATTTCTGTAAGAAATGTGGTAATAAAGAATTTGAAGATGCTATAATCAATGGAAAAGGCAAAATTGTGACATATACGATTATGACGGTTCCTCCTGAAGGATTTGAAGAATTTGCACCTTATGCCTGGGCAGTCATGGAATTAGATGATGCGTCAGGCGTGAGAATATCTGGATTTTTACCTAATATTGCTACGCCACCTGATCTACCAATTGGTACAGAAGCAAAAATTGTTGGATTTGATCAACGAGGAATTGTCTTAGAAAAACAGTAAAAAATTTTATTTTAATAATTAAAAATTCTTTTCTTAATTTTTATACTTGATAAAAATATTTTTTTTTCATGTCAGTTGAAATTGTGTGTGGAAAGTGTGGGAAAAAGATTACCACTATGAAAATGTTAAAGTCTGTAAAAGACGTCATGAAACATCATGACAATAAATGTCCATTTTGTGGACAAAGATTGTCCCCAGTTGACTTTTCAACTGATCTAGAAAAAAATCAATAGTTTCTTGCCATTGTACTACACAATTCTTATTAGTTAATTTTTTTTTACCATATCAATGGGGACTGAAAAAGAAGATTTTGATGAAGAATTAGATCTTGATGTCGATGCAGATGCAGATGTTGACGATGATGAGCTTGAATTAGACGATGACGGTACCGGAGGTGGTATGCTCCAATCAACGTCAAAACGAGTGAGAATGATCTTCTCTGTTATGGCTAGTCCAAACAGAATTGATATTCTTAGAATATTGAATTCGAAAGGGCCATTGACATACTCTGAACTGAAATCACTGGCTGGATTTAAATCAAAAAAGGAGAGTGGCAAATTTGCTTATCATCTTAGAAAATTATTGAGACAATCCTTAGTTGCATTAAATAAATCTGAAAGACGATATACAATTACAAATTTAGGCAAATTAGTTCTCAGTCTTGCGCGACAGATTGAAGAACGTTCAATTATTGAAAGTGGAAAAATGTATGTTCGTACTTCACATGATTCGATCGAAGAATTCAATTCTCATAAGATTATACAATCACTAGTTCGTGAAGGCAGTCTTCCACTAGAACTATCCCAAAAAATCACTGAAGAAGTTGAGAATCGTATTTACAAATTTCAAACTACATATCTTACTGGTTCATTAATTCGTGAAATGGTAAATAATGTATTATTAGAACATGGTCATGAGGAGTATAGAAATAAGTTAGCACGATTGGGCATGCCAGTATTTGATATTCAAGAATTATTCACAAATGTAGAAAACCTGCAGAATGGTGTTGAAGATTTGTTATTTAAGACTGGAAAAAATACACTGTCTGAATATTTACTTACAAATACACTACCAAAAGACATAGCAGACGCACACATGGCAGGAGATATACACATATCTAATACTGGCTTGTGGTCTGTTATTCCTGACATCGCATTCCTGAATCTTAAGGAATTTGTTGAGAATGGACTACAACTTCAAGGTAAATATCTAGGCGTGACAAGATTGCCACATCCAAAGACACTAGATGATTTAGCAACATTACTCTCTACATTTTTTACATTGGTATCCAAAGAAGCATCACAAGAAGTAGTTGTGGACGAACTTGTGTCAGTTTTAGCAAAATATTCCAAGAATGCATCGGAAATTGAAAAAATGTTACAGAAAGTATTTACATTATCATCAACTTCAATTAGTTTTGATAAAATATCCACGTTAATCTCATTTAGGATTCCTTTATCTGTGGATCAAAAAACCATACAAGCAGTATTATCCGCATACAAATCTTATGCAGAATCAACACCACTACCTAAGATTGGGCTTGTTATTGACTATGAAAAGGGAAAACTATCTAACGTTTCTAAGATCTTGTCAGAGATTATTTCTATTGGTGGTAATGTAATTTTTTCAAAAGGTCCATGTTCAACAAATGGAATAAAACTAAACGAAAAGTCTTCTACGACTGCAATAACATTAGGTTCTGTATCAATTAATCTTCCACGATTGGCATTTGAATCAAATAAAGATGAAACTTATTTTAGAGCAAGATTAGCTCTGTTGATGAAACCTGTCATATCTTCTATGGCAATACGAAAGAAAGATATCTCAGATCTTACACGACGTGGCGTCAATCCAATTCTTGCAAATAGTACACAATTTATGCAAAGAAGTAATGTCTCTTTGGTCTTGAATCTTGTTGGTCTACAAGAGGCTATATTCAAAATTCTTGATCATAAAGAGACTAAAGATGGAAATGAGATCTTGGATAAAGTGCTTCAAACTGCGATTGATAAAGCAACTAAGAATGGCGAAGAGGCTGGTATAAATGTCAAGATTTCTATGGTCGATAGCGATGGCATATCACGATTTACTACACTTGATGGAGAGAAATATGGCAAGAATTCACTGATAGATCTAACAGAAAATGGAACATATTCACAAGGTATCATTATCGATGGAGAGAAATTTGGTTCCATGAATGCGAAAAATGATACAGTTGTTAAATGTAATCAGAGAACCAAGGCTCTAAATGGTGGAACTATGGTAAAGATCAATCTTGATAACAAATCTAAATCCTCAGATATTAAAACAATTATTGAACATGCATCGTCACTAATTTCGTCATTCAAACCAATAAAACATGTTCCAATATGTGGTAATTGTGGCTACAAAAGCGAGAAACTAGGAGACAAATGTCCAACCTGCAAATCAACATACATCATGTAAAACGAATTTCGTCATTATTTACTTACCATACCAAATCTGATCTCTTTTCTGCATGTCTAAAAATTTTTAATTGAAAAAAACCAAAACGAAATTTCTTGGAGCATTGTGAAAAATGTTTAGCTCCAACTACAGAACTAATTGCCATAGGATTTTTATGCAGAACCATTTTTACTATACTTGGGGATTATGTTTTGGTTGAAAATTCACAAATAGAGAGTTCTTTCGCGGAGATTCGCAAGAGAAATGGAAAGACATCAAAGTTCGATCAAAATAAAATTACAAATGCGATCTATAAAGCATTAATGGCAACAAATAAGGGTGATCGCTCGTTGGCCGAACAACTAGCAAATGGTGTATTGGAGAAACTATCACATCAAGGATTTTCTACCACAAATGCACCAAGTGTTGAAGATATACAAGATATGGTAGAATCAACTTTAATTGAACAAGGTCATAGTGAAATTGCCAAAGCCTACATCCTTTATAGACATGAAAGAAGAAAAGTTCGCGATGAAAAAATGAAGGTATTAAATACACAAACATTAGATCCAGTCTCAAAGAATTTTGATCTTAATTGTTTACGTGTTTTATCCTCAAGATACCTTCTAAGAAATAATAAAAATGAAATAACTGAAAGCCCATCTGCCATGTTTGAACGAGTTGCAATTTTAATTGGAATTGGTGATTTATTACATGATGAACAAATTTTTAGTAATTCAGGAAATCTCGAAAATGATGTTTCAGAAGCAGAGGAATATCTATCAAAACTTGATCAATTTAATTATAAATTTAAGATAGGTGATTACTATTTGAATCAATATCATTTCAGAGGACTTGTTAATGGTTACATTGACATTGCAAAAAGAGGAAAAGCAAAATTTGGTTTTAAACAACTCTTAACACAACTAGCTGCAAAGAAATTTGATGATTATGAAACAAGAATAACTGAATACTATGAACTAATGACATCACAGACCTTCCTTCCAAACTCACCAACAATGATGAATGCAGGTGGTCGATTAGGACAATTGTCTGCATGTTTTGTGCTTGGTATGCCTGATGACATGGCAGGAATAATGAAATCAACATCCGACGCGGCATTAATTTTCAAATCAGGAGGAGGTGTCGGCATTAATTACTCAGAGTTACGAGAGGAGGGTGACATAGTAGCCTCAACATCAGGTGTAGCATCAGGTCCAGTCACGTTCATGAATATAATCAATACAGTCACTGAAGTTGTAAAGCAAGGAGGAAAACGAAGAGGTGCAAACATGGGTATCATGGATGTATGGCACCCAGACATTGAGAAATTTATTACAAACAAAACAGAACCAGGAGTTTTAGAGAACTTTAATGTAAGTGTAGGAATATGGGATGACTTTTGGAATTCATTAGTGAATTCTGATGATGGACAATATACATTACGAAGTACACGTGATCAAACTGCTGTACGAGAGATTAATTCCCATCATCTTATTGATCTAATTGCAACATCCGCTTGGAAGAGTGCAGAACCAGGATTAATCTTCTTTGATAACATAAACAAGTACAATGTATTTGCAAAAGCAAGAGGTGGTCCGCTTAAAGCTACTAATCCATGTGGTGAACAAAGTCTATATCCATACGAATCATGTAATCTTGGTTCTATTAACTTGGCAGTTCTTACAAAACGAAAAGCTGACGGACAATACGAATTTGATTGGCAGGGATACGAAGAGACAATTAGAAAAACAACACGATTCCTAGATAACGTGATCGATGTTAATCATTATCCTGTTCCAGAAATTAATATAGCATCAAAAGATTCTCGGCGTATAGGGTTAGGTGTCATGGGTGTTGCCGATCTATTATACAAATTAAGAATCCCATACAATTCTCAGGAAGGTTATGAATTCATGGGTAAATTATCTGAGGCTTTATCATATTATTCTATGGAAGAAAGTGTCGCATTGGCACAATCACGTGGTGCATTTCCATTGTGTTCAAAGACAGAGTTTCCCGAAGGTAAGATACCAATTGCAGGATATTATGAAAAAGCAAAGCACTCACATTCTTATGATTGGGATGCATTGATCGCAAAAATTGAAAAACATGGAATAAGAAATGTATTAACCACAACTGTGGCACCAACTGGCACACTATCAATGATTGCTGACTGTTCAAACGGTATGGAGCCAACATTTGCTTTGGTATTTGAAAAGAGGGTAACAGTTGGAAGATTCTTTTATACAAATAAGATATTCGAACAGGTTCTAAAAGAAAATGGAATTTATAGTGAGGAGTTGCTAGCAAAAATTGCAGATAATTATGGTTCTGTTAGAGGAATTCCAGAAATTCCTGAATGGATACAAAACATCTTTGTCACGGCAATGGACATACATTGGTCTGATCACCTTATGGCTCAGGCAGTATGGCAAGATTGGATTGGCAATGCAATTGCAAAGACAATCAATATGCCAAATGATGTCTCCGCAGAAGATGTTAAGGCAGCATATCTACTGGCACATGAGATTGGGCTTAAAGGAATAACGGTCTACCGTGATGGCTCTAGACACCAGCAAGTTCTTCACATGACAAGTGAGAATGCAGAAAAGACCTTCGATGTTGTTGCTACACAATACCTTCATGATTACATACAGGACAATATCTCTAATTCCTATATCTTAAAGCAGATACATGAGGCATTAAAAATAGCACCACCACAAGAGAAACCAAGAGATGTTGTAATACAAAAAGAAGATGATAAAGAAGAAAATCTTTGTCCTACATGTAAAAACAAACTTGTGTTAATTGAAGGTTGTAGTATTTGTATAGAATGTGGTTATAGCGGATGTACATCTGGATAACCAAATATTAATCGCAAACAAGTACAAGATAATAATCACATGATTACAATAATTTTAGCTGAATCATCTCTCGAATTAATACCTGAAAACATGCACAATCATCCATCAGTTACATCATATTCAAAAAAATTCAAAAAAGATCCCCAAAATACATTACTTGATAACTCTTGGCACTTTGGTGCAATGAAAGGAATTGAAAATGAAATCAAACGTGGACGACCAGACTTGATTCATCTAACATTATTATCTATTTGTACTACCCCTGCATTCCATCAATCCAAAATTTGCCTTTATGTTCATACTATAAACGACAAAGTAATATCATTCAGTAATAATATCCGATTACCAAAATCATATCACCGTTTTCAAGGATTGATGGAACAATTATTTGTTGAAAAAAAAATTAGAACATCAGAAGATGGTCAATCATTAATTACAATGGAAGATTCAACTATTTCACAACTAATTTCTAAAATCGCACCAGCTCATATAATCGGATTAACAACAAAAGGACAAATCATGACTTCTTATGAACAATTGGCGAAAAAAATTACTGAAGACACCTGTGTTATAATAGGAGGATTTCAAAAAGGTCACTTTGGTAAAGAAATTGAAGATATTATAGATCTAGAAAAGTCATTTACCATAGGCAGATCTTCTTTAGAAGCTCACATTGTTGCAAGTAGACTTGTTTATGAGTACGAAAAAACCATTTTTATTTAGGAGGAAAATTTTTTTCCTTTATGCAGTCATAGTATAGCCTGGTTAGTATTCGGGGTTTCCAACCCTGTGACGCGGGTTCGAATCCCGCTGACTGCATTTAATAATAATTTTTTACATCTTTTATTGTAGGTAATCATGAAAAACTCAAAAAAAGAGATAGCAACACAACGTATACTAATTCTATTTGAAAATGCAGTTTCGAATGCTAGTAAAAATCCTAGATTAGCAGAAAGACAAGCTCAAATTGCAAGAAAAATTTCCATGCGATTTAAAATTAAGATGCCTTGGCAAATTCGAACAAGTTTTTGTAAAAAATGTAAAAAATTCATTGTACCAACTATCTCCTCAAAAGTGAGAGTTGGCCGAACTAGTGTAAAATCTATACGTATTACTTGTTATTTCTGTAATCACACATATAGGAAAATAATACCTCAATGATTTATAAAACGACTATCGAATTTTTTATCAGATGGCAAAAGTCTATGATGTTCCAGCAGATGAATTGATATCTAAATTGACTGAAGTGTTAAAAACGGAAGAAATACCTGCACCAAGTTGGGCAGTATTCGTAAAGACTGGTGCACATGCAGACAAACCACCACAAAAGACTGATTGGTGGTACACAAGATGTGCTTCAATACTACGAAAAATATATCTCCATGGTCCACTTTCTGTTAACGATCTTAGGACAATCTATGGTGACGGAAAACGCAAGATGTACTATGGTGCTAGACATCATAGAGATGCGAGTGGTGCAGTTATTAGAAATGCAATACACGGTCTTGAAAAACTTGGCTATCTTGAGAAAGTTGAAAAGAAAGGCAGTGTTCTTACTCGTCAAGGAATGCAAAAACTAGACAAACTTTCTACTGAGATACTTAATGAATTGATTAAAGTAAAACCAAAACTTAAGATTTATTCCTAGTGATTACTATGAGTAATCCTAATGATGACCAATCTGGACAACCTAATGAAGATCAAATTAACGCACAAAAAGAAATAATGCTAAAACAAATTCTTTCAGCTGAAGCTAGATTACGTCTTAATAATGTAAAAATGGTAAAACCTGAACTTGCAAATCTAGTTGAAAATTATATAATTGGATTATCTGCACAAGGAAAGGCACAAGGACAGATCACCGACGACCAACTAAAGCAAATTTTATTATCTGCTCAACAACCAAAACGTGACTTCAAGATCAATAGAGTATGATCTCAAGAAAATATAATTAGGGGTAAAAAGGGTCAATCTTCATGAAAGCAGTTGTGTATCGTGAATATGCACCAGATGATGATTATACAAAAATCCTTAAGGTTGAAGATATTGATGATCCAAAACCTAAAGCAAATGAGGTTGTGTTAAAACTAAAAGCGGCAGCACTCAACTATAATGATATTTGGGGAATGAGAGGAGAACCAATTGCAATACCATTACCTCATGTATCTGGTTCAGATGCAGCAGGAGACGTTGTTGAAGTTGGAGAAGACGTTCAAAATATTAAAGTTGGTGATAGAGTTGTAACTCATTCAAATCTTGCGTGTAGAGTTTGTGAAATGTGTACCTCTGGTAGAGAATTTGATTGTGCAAAAAGACAAGTTTGGGGATTCCAAACTGGTCCACTTTGGGGTGCATACAGCGAACTTGTACATCTTCCAGAAGTAAATATTTCAAAAATTCCTGAAGGTGTGTCATATGAAGATGCTGCAGCAGCATCCATGACAATTCTTACCTCATGGCATATGTTAGTTGGAAGAGCAAAAATCATTCCAGGTCAAACTGTACTGATCATGGGTGGTGGTTCAGGAGTAGGAAGTTTTGGAATA